>Ga0326728_10009734_pt1 | contig 22937 bp, 22 predicted proteins | sample MB3enrmetagenome_FD_207602 | JGI IMG/M metagenome (GOLD analysis project Ga0326728, IMG submission 207602) | Lab enriched peat soil microbial communities from McLean, Ithaca, NY, United States - MB31MN | ecosystem: Environmental > Terrestrial > Soil > Wetlands > Peat | place: USA: New York... | reverse complement strand
TATTATTACCTAAACGAGTTCATTTAAACGAACAGATACTGACTGGGCCAGCTTCTGTAAAAGATTGGTTTGCATATCCGGCGTGTAACGATTAAGGCGGGCATCGCCATTATTCCAGCTTCCAACAATTTCGTTATTCATTTTAAAAGGCACCAGAGCCAGTGATTTGACAAAATATTTTCTATTTGCAGGCAACAATTTATAATGCTGATTTAAATTCTTATTCACTAAAACCGGTTTCAAACCTGAAGGAATAATTTCGTTAAATAATTCCGGCTTTATTACATTGAGCCTGTCTTTTAAAATATCCGACGATTTTATTGCCTCTATGACAGGCGCGGCAGTGGGAGTATTTTTCAAGGTAAGCCAGACAAAAGGAACTTGAAACTCCTTTTCTATTCCCGCGAAGAGAATTTCAAAGAGTTCGGCAATGTTTTTGGCTTCCGCCAATTTTTTTTCAATATTTTCGAAACCGGTGGCAATTTTCGTGTTGATGCCTTCAACATCTTCTTTATTATGCATATCTTTCACCTTTACCACTGTGCGTAAACGATTAGATGGTCGGACGGTTTTGGAGCAAGTCGTGATGCTAAATCAATAGTACAGCTTTTGGACTTCGCGGCAAGCAATTTTGTCGCCAGCATATGATCAACCCGCCAGCCCAACTTTCGGTTCACTGAATCTTTGATACGATAATCAAAGAAAGTATATTGACCGGCAACACCCGGATGATGTTTGCGAAATATATCGGTGAAGCCCCATGATTTAGCATCTTCATATGCTTTCCAGATTTTTGGATTAAAACAAACGTGTCCCAATATTCTTTTGGGATCGTGAACATCTATGTCTTCCGGAGCTACGTTAAGATCACCGCACCAGATTATTTCATTTTCCGGTTGAAAATGCTTCTGTAGATATTTTTTAAAACGCGCGAACCATTCCAGTTTATACGCAAACTGCGGACTTTCTATTTCCTGACCCTGCGGAACATAGGTATTAATTATTGTCAGATCCTTGTATGCCGCGATTATCAAACGATCGGAATCGGCCGGTTCACTGTCAAAACCAAATGTTATTTTTTGCGGTTTGGACTTCGAGGCTATAGCCACGCCTTTGTATTGTTTGTCGCCTTTGAAAACCACATGATAGCCTAAAGCTTCAAATTCGGCCGCGGGAAAGCCGGCGTCAGCGACCTTTGTTTCCTGCATACAGAAATAATCGGGACTGTTTTCCCGCAGCCAGGGCAAAACAATATGCATACGGGAACGGATGGAATTTACATTGTAAGTAGCGATCTTCAAATTAAGCGCCGCCTTTCGTAAATGACATGAAACTAATATCATGACAGAAGATTACGCTCAAGCATTTTTGCGGTAATTCTCTAATATTAATATTGACAACATCATAACCTTACCTTATAAACTGTGACCAAAATAACGAAAAAAAGCAGGAGACATTCCATGAAAAAATTGGCAATATTTATTATCCTTTTGATGGTTCTTTCGCTAGTCATTTGCGGGTGCGGCAAAACGGATTCCAATACTATCAGGATAGGTCTTATTGCGGAATTGACCGGCGATGTTCCTGCGGTCGGAGCATCCTGTAAAAACGCGGCGGAAATGGCCGTGCAGGAAATCAACGATGCCGGCGGGATTCAGTTGGGCGAAAAAAAATATAAGGTAGAATTAATTATTGAGGACAACGCCGGGAAAGCCGATCAATCGGCATCCTCGGCGCAAAAGCTGATTACACAGCAAAAGGTTACTGCGATTGTCGGTCCCAACGCCAGCCGTTACGTTCTGCCTGCCGCTGAAATCGCCGAATCGGGCAAGGTAGTCCTTATCACACCCTGGTCCACCGCTCCTAAAGCCACGCTGGATTCCAAAACAGGAGCTTCCAAAAAATATGTTTTCCGGTCCTGTTTTATCGATCCATTTCAGGGACGCGTGCTGGCGAAATTCACGCTGGAAAATCTCAAGCTGAAAAAAGCGGCTGTGCTTTACGATGTCGCGTCCGAATATAACAAGGGCATTGCCGAGTATTTCAAAGAGGTCTATGAACAAAACGGCGGCAAGGTCGTCGCTTTTGAAACCTACACCACTAATGATAAGGATTTTTCATCCCAGCTAACTAAAATCAAAAAGGCTGCGCCGGACATCATATTCCTGCCCAACTATTACAGCGAAGTGCCTCTGCAGATCCAGCAGGCCAAACGGCTTGGCATCACCGTGCCCTTTATCGGCTCCGATTCCTGGGGATCCGAAGAGCTTCTGAAACTTTGCGGCAAGGACTGTAACGATTATTATTTTAGTACGCATTACGCAGCCGACTCAGCCAGCGACGCCACAAAAAAATTCATTGAGAACTACAAAACAAAATACAATAACACGCCGGATGACGTGGCCGCTCTGACTTACGATTCGTTCGGACTTTTATGGCAGGCGCTCAAAATTGCCGGAAAGAACGATCATCAGGCCGTGCGCGACGCGTTGGCTAAAATTCCGCAATATGAAGGCGTTACCGGAAACATGCAATTCAAAGAGGGATCCGGCGACCCGATCAAGAGCGCCGTTATTTTAAAAATAAAGGATGGGAAGTTCACGTGGTTTGCCAACGCCAAACCATAAGCGACTTTCTAAAATGTCCTCATACTGCGTTGCGCTTCGGCTTTAGTCACTGCGACCTGCGAAATAGCAGACCTCATTCTTAAGTCTCTCGCGCCCTGTCTGTGGAACATTTTATTTAAGCCTTATAAAAGTTTCATTCATGCCTGTCATGTATGCCGGATCTGTCTTGTGTGACGACATGACAAAGGGATTTATAACTAAAATATGTCGTATATTTTTCAACAGATTCTCAATGCTTTGCAGTTGGGCAGTATTTACGCTTTGATAGCCCTTGGTTACACCATGGTCTACGGCATTTTGACCATGATCAATTTCGCCCACGGCGATCTGTTCATGGTTGGCGCTTTTTTCTGTTTTCTGCTGGCCTTCTATCTCCATCTTTCGTTTATCCCGACACTGCTTTTATCCATGCTGGGCGTGGCCTTTCTGGGCGTTATCATCGAACGGCTGGCTTACAAACCGCTGCGCAACGCCCCGCGCGTCTCCGCCATCATCACCGCACTCGGCGTTGGACTTTTTCTGGAAAATTTCACACTGGCGCTTTCCCCCTATCCTAAACATATTCCGCCGCTCCTGCAAAATACCACATGGGCATTCGGCGCTCTATCCATTTCTTCATTGCAGATTATAGTCATTGTCCTGTCGCTGGTATTGATGCTGATTCTTGATTTTATTGTGCAGCACACCAAAGCAGGCATGGCCATGCGCGCCATTTCCTGGGACAAAACAATTGTCCCGCTAATGGGCGTGTCCGTGAATAAAATCATCTCGCTCACGTTTGCCATCGGCACCGGCCTGGGCGGCGCAGCCGGAGTGATGTATGGCCTGGCCTATCCGGTGATCGATCCATACATGGGCATCATGGTCGGCTGGAAAGCATTTATCTGCGCCGTGGTCGGCGGCATCGGCAATATCCGCGGCGCAATGATCGGCGGTTTCATTCTGGGGGCAGTAGAAATTATGGTAGGCGCATTTTTTCCATCCACATACCGTGACTTTGTGGCCTTTACACTGCTGCTTATTCTGCTGATCGTCAGGCCATATGGAATTCTGGGCAAGCCTCATCCGCAGAAGGTGTAACAACAATGGCCAAACTATCCGCCACATATTACACACTGCTTACCCGATGGCACACGCTCACCGGCTACAAATACTTCTGGCCTGGATTTATGATCGCGGGGCTGGGATTTTGCATGGCCGCCTCGACCTTTGAATTTCTGGATTTATATCTTCAACTGATTTTAATTTACGTAGGCATCAACATCATCCTCACCGTCAGTCTGAATTTAATCAACGGTTACATGGGCGAATTCTCCGTGGGCCATGCCGGTTTCATGGCCGTGGGCGCTTACATAGCCTCACTCTTGACAGTCCATGTATTTCCGCCAGGTGTTCAAAATTTACTTTTTCCTCTGGCGATCCTGGCAGGCGGCATCGGCGCGGGGTTGATCGGTTTCCTGGTGGCAATTCCTTCTTTTAAGACACGCGGGGATTATCTGGCCATTGTCACCCTGGCCTTCTGCATGATTGTAAAGTCCGTTCTGGAAAACATCGACGCGGTCGGCGGGCCGCGCGGCCTTCTGGGAATGGAAAAGCTCACCACACTGCCGTGGGTGTTTTTCTGGACTGTTTTGTCCGTCTGGGTGATTCGAAATCTGGTTTATTCAAATTTCGGACGCGGTGTTCTGTCCATTCGCGAAGATGAAATCGCCAGCGACCTGATGAGCGTCAACACACGCCAGGTTAAAATAATCGCTTTTGTCGTTTCGTCTTTCTTCGCGGGCATTGCAGGAGGCCTGTTTGCACACGCGCTGCAGTTTATCAACCCGCGCATGTTCGATATTCTTAAATCCACCGACATTTTAATTATGGTTTATCTGGGCGGCATCGCATCCATCGCGGGATCAATCATAGGCGCGGTTATTTATACCCTATTGCTGGAAATCCTGCGTCCGTTGGGCGTGTGGCGTATGGTACTCATGCCGCTGATGCTCGTACTCCTGATGATCTATCGACCGCAAGGTATCATGGGCATGAGGGAAACCCGCCTGTTTAAGCCGCTTCGCGATCTGGTGACGGAAAAACTGTGGCGGAAAAAGAAAAAGGAGGCCGCTAATGCCGCTCCTTGAAATATCCGGACTCACACACCGCTTCGCGGGCCTCTGCGCCGTATCCGATTTCAATTTCGTTATCCGGCCGCATGAACTTGTCGGAATTATCGGCCCCAACGGAGCCGGAAAAACTACTGTATTCAATTTAATCACCGGCGTCTATCGCGCCTCCGAGGGCAGCATCAAGATGGAAGGACGGGAACTTGTGGGTCTTACACCCCATGGAATCACCAAGCGGGGCATTGCCCGGACTTTTCAGAACATCCGGCTATTCAAGGAACTGAGCGTTCTGGATAATGTGCGCATTGCACACTACGGTCAGATTGCATATACACCTGCGGAGGCGCTTCTGCATATTGGCCGTTTCCGCGCAGAAGAGCGGCGCATCACCAACCGGGCGCTGGATTTATTATCGATCTTTAAGCTAGACGAACTGGCCGGTGAGAAAGCAAAAAACCTGCCGTATGGTTTGCAGCGTCGCCTGGAAATTGCCAGAGCGCTGGCCACAGGACCAAAGCTTCTGCTTCTGGATGAACCTGCTGCAGGAATGAACCCCAATGAAATTATCCAGCTGATGGAATTTATCGGGTGGATTCGTAAAACTTTTTCGGTAACGATCATTCTGATTGAACATCAGATGCGGCTGGTTATGGGTATTTGCGAACGGCTGGCAGTGCTGGATTTCGGCGCGACAATCGCGGCGGGATTGCCTGCCGAAATTCAAAACAACCCCAAAGTGATGGAAGCTTATCTTGGTGTGGAGGTCGTTCAATGACCCCCTCTGATCGAATCCTTGTTGTCTCAAACTTGCGAGTGTCCTATGACAGTATTTGCGCGGTAGACAATATTTCTTTTGAAGTCGGCAAGGGAGAAATTGTAACGCTAATCGGCGCCAACGGCGCGGGAAAATCATCCATTCTTCGGGCGATTTCCGGTCTCGTTCCTTACAGCGGCAGCATAACCTGTTGGGGAAAGGATTTAAAAAATATTGCCGCCGATCAGATTGTCGCCATAGGCATCGCCCACGTGCCGGAAGGCAGGGGCATCTTCGGTAATCTGACAGTGCTGGAAAATTTAAAGATTGCCACATGGCAGCGTAAAGATAAAGAAAAGATTGCCAAAGATTTTGAAAATGTCTTTTCGTTGTTCCCCCGCCTAAAAGAAAGAAGAAAACAATTAGGCGGAATGCTATCAGGCGGCGAACAGCAGATGCTTGCCGTGGGCCGCGCGCTTATGACCGATGCGCAAACGTTGTTACTGGACGAGCCATCAATGGGGCTCTCGCCGGTTCTTGTACGGGATATTTTCAAGATTATTCAAGACATTAATCAGGCGGGGAAAACAATTCTGCTCGTCGAACAAAACGCCAACATGTCCCTGCACATCGCATCCCGCGGCTACGTTCTGGAAACCGGCCGTGTTGTTCTTTCCGGCACAGGAAAGGAACTAACGGGAAATCCAAGGGTTAAAGAAGCATACCTCGGAGGATAATTTTGTGTTTTGTTATCATGCCTGCGCAGACCGGAATTTTGCAGGTTTTTTATAAACTGCCATAAGACGAAGGTATTTTATCGCAGGCGCACGGACGGTTTGTGAATATAGCCCCTCTAAAGCCTTTGTTTTTTTAATGTTGATTTTGTGCTATATTATAAGCAGTGATGGCTGACATATTGAGGCATCTCCGGGAATCATAGAGCAACAGGAGGTAAAATTGAAATGCAAGAGCTAAACGGAATTAAAATATATGATAAACTTCCGGAAATCGTTTGTCCTGAACACTCGTGCCTGGTTGTCTGGGATGTGCAGAATGCTCTAGTTAATTGGATATTTAATAAGGATCAATTTCTTAGTAATCTAAAAGTTTTCAGCGAAAAAATACGAGGGAAGATGCCGATCGTCTATACATTGATTACTCCTCCTTCCAGAAATCTCACATCGGCCTGGCATCTTTTTGCGCAAATGAGACGTTTTAAAGTAGATGATGTAAATAAGTTGCCGTCTTTTATGGTGGCAGGTTCGCCGGACCGCGAAATACCGGAAGCAGTCAAGCCTCATCGCGACGATTTAGTTCTGGAGAAACCTTCGGCCAGCATTTTTTTTGGAACAAATTTTGAATATATGATGCGGAGTCGCCGGATTGACACTCTCATTTTTACGGGTATCGCTACTGAAATGGGAATTGAATCATCGGCAAGGGACGCCGCAAATAGGGGCTTTTATCCTGTGGTAGTAGAAGATTGTGTTTCCTCAATGGATAAGGATGCCCATGAGCGTTCCCTAAAAACAATGGCGAAGCTTTTTATTGTTGAGAAGTCGGCCACACTATTAGAAAATATAGACAAAAAATAAAACAGAAAGTTTCAGTGTTTCAGCCAATTATTCCCCGCAGGATAGGCTCCGGATAAATATCGCCCATTTCCCTCTATGGTTGTGTAATCACGAATCTATTGACAATTGCAGAGCGTTAATCACATTATTTTACAGTAACAAATTTCTTGACAAATCGTATAACCGTATATATTTTGTTGTCATGACAACAAGTTTGTTGTCATTTTTCTATTTGCGAAAAAATTATTAAAAAGATGGAAAAAAAACAGACAATCAATGAATCTTTGGGTTTTTGGCTCTATCGCAGCCATGCCCAGGTATCCGCGGCATTACGCCAGACTTTTCAGGATGCAGGATATGATTTGACTCCTGAACAATGGGCTGTTTTGTTTCGCGTGCGGGAGCAGGAAGGCATAAATCAAATTCAGCTTAGTGAAAAGACTTTTAAGGACCGTCATAATATAACACGCATTCTTAAACAACTTGATAAACGGGGCTATATTGAAAAACGAAACGATGAGAACGATAAACGTGCAAATCGAATTTATTTAAGTCCAAGCGGCCGGTCTCTTTATAAAAATATAAAGCCGCTTGTCTTACAGCATCGCAAACGTATTTGTAGGGGTTTTAACGCAAAAGATATGCTCAATATCCGTAAATATCTGGGACAGGTTATTCATAATTTAAACAATCAATAATGAGTCGGAAATTTTAACAAAATTAAATGCAGTAAATAAATAAGACTAATGGAGAATACCGGAAACATGAAAAAATGGGGATTCAGAATTATTGCTATCGCAGTGATAACGGCGGCGGTCATTTATGGAATGATTTATTTTATTTATTCCCTTTCTCATAAAAGCACCGATGACGCTTATGTGTCGGGAACAATTGTTCCGATTGCGGCGGAGATAAAAGGACGGGTAACCAATGTTTTTGTCAGCGATAATCAATACATAGAAGAAGGCAAACCCCTGCTGGAAATTGACCGGCAGGATTATATAAATCATTTCGATGAAAGCAGTCAAAACCTTTCCCGGGTGGATTCTGAAGAGAACGAACTCAAGGCAGTTATTGTCGAGAAAGAAAAAGGACTCATTAGAGCACGCGCTAATCTGGATGTCGCCGTAAATGAGGAAGACCTCGCTCTCAAAGAAATTAAGCGCTACGAAAAACTGCTCAAAAAAGAGGCCGTCTCCCAAAATGAGTATGATCAGTTTCATTCCCGCTGGTTAGTGGCTGTTGCCCGTAAGCGGGCGGCTGAAGCCACTGTAGCCGAGGCCGATGTTGCGCTTCAATCCGCCAAAACAAAAGCGACAACCCAATCCTACAAAATTAAGGAAGCTCAGTCCGCAAATAGATTAACACGGTTAGATCTGGCACGCACAATAGTTACGGCGCCGGTCAGCGGGCGGATTGCCATGAAAAATGTCGACCCGGGAAAATATGTCATGCCTGGCCAGGCTCTGCTATCCATAGTAAAGGAAGATATCTGGGTCATTGCCAATTTCAAAGAAACGCAAATTACCAAAATGACAGTCGGGCAACCTGTGGAAATTAAGGTTGACGCTTACTCTTCCATCAAGTTCAAAGGTCATGTCGACAGTCTCCAGCCGGGGACAGGCTCGGTCTTTAGCCTGCTGCCGCCGGAAAATGCCACTGGTAGTTTTATAAAAGTCGTGCAACGGGTTCCTGTCAAAATTATAATCGATTCCAAATTTGATCCTCATCATCCACTGTGGCCGGGGTTATCCGTTATTCCTACTGTTGATGTGAGCCGCGCAACCGGCACTAAACTCTCCACTAAGTAGAGCGCTCATGGAAGAAAAAAGCAGCACACACAAATGGATGATCACGCTGACGGTTATGTCCGGCATGATCATGTCGGCGCTGGATATGAGTATCGTCAATGTGGCCCTGCCGCACATGCGCGGATCACTGAGCGCATCCGTCGAGGAAATTACCTGGGTTTCGACCGGTTATATTCTTTCCAATGTCATTATCATGCCGATCGTTGCTTTCCTGAGTTCGCGTTTCGGCAGAAAGAATTTTTATATTTTCGCGGTTTTTTCATTTACGATAGCATCAATGCTTTGCGGAATCGCATGGGATCTTCCCTCGATGGTAGTATTCAGGATTATTCAGGGTATTGGTGGCGGTGCGCTGATTCCCATTTCGCAATCCATCCTCCGGGAAACATTTCCGCCGAAAGAACAGGCAATGGCGATGGGAATTTACGGAATGGGAATTGTTCTGGGACCGGCCCTCGGACCGACTCTCGGAGGATGGCTGACCGACAATTACTCCTGGCCGTGGATATTTTATATCAACGTTCCCATCGGCATCATCAATATTTTTATGATTTTGCGCTTTATTGAAGATCCGCATTTTCTTGTCCGTGAAAAGGGGAAAGTGGATGCTTCCGGACTTTTCTTAATGATGTGCGGTCTGGGCGCCTTGCAGATTATGCTGGAACAGGGCGAGCAGCGCGACTGGTTCGATTCCAATTTCATCATTTACCTGGCAGTAATAGCCGTCGCCGGGCTTCTTTTATTCATATGGCGGGAATTGAGCACAGATAAACCGGCTGTCAATCTGCGGATTTTGAAAAATATCAACTTCACTTCGGCGACATTTTTAGGAGGCATCCTGGGGCTGGCGCTCATGAGCAGTCTTTTTGTGTTGCCGCTTTTTTTGCAGCAGCTATTAGGTTACCCTGCTTTTGATTCGGGATTGGCGCTTCTCCCGCGATCGCTGGCCATGGCTTTGATTATGCCGATTTCCGGACGAATATATAATAAAATTGGCCCCCGTATTCTTATCGGCACAGGATTGTTTTTAAACGCCGTTTCTTTTTATCAATTTTCTATTCTTTCATTGGATGTTGGTTTCTGGGACATATTTCTTCCTCAGTTTCTGCAGGGAGTGGGTTTCGGCATGATCTTTGTTTCTCTCAGCACCGCAGCGCTTTCGACAATCGAAAAACAGCTGATGACGGCGGCTACAGGACTTTATAACGTTGTCAGGCAGGTTTTCGGCAGTATCGGCATCGCACTGGCCGCCACTATTCTTGACCGCGGCGATAATTTCAACCGGGCGCGGCTGATGGAACACATCACCGTTTTCGGAGACAGCACCAATCATATGCTCAGATCGCTCACACAATATTTTTATTCGCGGGGAATGGATATGGCTGACGCTCAGAATAAAGCGCTCAAAGCCGTTGAAGAAATGGTAATGAGACAGGCCAGCATGCTTTCTTTCAATTATCTATTTTCTCTAATCGCGGCGCTTTTCATCATATCCATCCCGTTGATTTTTTTAATAACCGATTCCCATAGAGACATAAGGCCGGAAGTGATCGTTGAATAAAGTCAGAGGAGGCGAGTATGACGGAAAAAACAGCAATTACCATATCCAGGCAGATGGGCAGCGAAGGCACTTATATCGGTTACCAGGCGGCCCAGAAACTGGGGTTTAAGTATCTGGACAGGGAAATACTGCAACTGGCGGCCAAAGAGATGGGATTAGAACCGCAGATGCTGGAAAATTTTGACAGCAGATCTGTCCCTCTGCTCGAAAGGATTATCAATTCTTTTTGCTTCGGCGCTCCGGAGGTGCCCGCGGTGCCGTCATTTAAAAAACCGATCTATAATAAAGATTTATTTGCTCTGGAGAGCAATATCATAAGACAGATTACCGGTCAGTGCTGCGCGGTTATTGTCGGCCGGGGCGGATTTTATATTTTAAAGGATAGACCCGATACGCTTCATGTGTTTGTTCACGCGCCTTTTGATTATCGCGTCGAACGCATCATGAAAGAGCAAAAATTGGAAGAGAAAAATGCGCGGACCATGGTGCAGGAATCGGATCGTACCAGAACCAAATTTATCCGCGATATGCTGGGCATCGACTGGATGGACGCACGCAATTTTCATCTGTGCCTTGATTCCAGCGTAATCGGTGTCGCGGCCGGCGTGGAAATGATAACTGACTTAGTGAAAAAGAAGGCCATTGAATCATAAAACGGCCGAATTAATTTCTTTTGTGTGTTTTAATTTTCAGCAATTGCATAATTTTATCACTTGCCGGACGCAGCAGGGATTGCGTCTTCGGTGAGAAACTGCGTTTAAAATCGAAATCGTGCGCGCGAACGGAAACAATGTATGCATCGGGCTCATGTTGATAAAGAGTTTTTAAAAAGGCCAAAAACGCATCCGGTGTCAGATGATGAGTAAAAGTTGAACAGACGTATTGGGGGGTTACTTTTGAACAATTCAAATCCTCCATATCATCACCGGCATGAGCATCGACAAAAATGATTTGTTCATAGCCTGCGATCAATTCCATAATTTCGGGAACAAGCTGGGGTAAAAATATTGAATCAATTTCCCCGTCAAGGTTTTCTAAACCCATGTCTCCGTCTTCCAGAATCTTTTGACCCAAATTTTGCCTTACAAGATTGATTACTTCACAGGCGACGCCATCGTCAGACCGGTCGATATTACCATATCCAATTATAATAGTCCGGGGCATAAACTCTCTTTCCAAAAAAAAATGCAGACCAATACAATAACTGGCCTGCTTTCCTCATAAGATTCAACCATTTCTAAATCTAAGATGATATCGAGGCGGCCAGGAAGAGGCTCCGCAGTCGTATTGTGCTGATACGTCGAGGAAGCCGATGACGCAGCCAACAAAGATAGCGTTTTGATTTAGAAATGGTGCATATCATTCTTTAACGGCTGATCCTGTCAAGTTCAGTGCCATCGGCCGACAGAAGTCTGATTTCCAAAGGCATTCTGCCGATGGCATGCGTAGAACAAGATAAACACGGGTCATAACAACGAATAGCCGCCTCCACCCTGTTTAACATGCCTTCGGTGAGTCTGCTTCCCACAACGAAAGCTTTAGCCACCGAACCTGCCGCTGTGTGCATAGCCCAGTTATTATTTCCCGTGGCAACGATAAGATTCACTCTTGTCAGCAATCCGTTCTCATCCGTGCCATAATCATGGAAAAGTGTCCCACGGGGCGCCTCAATAACGCCGACACCCTGTCCCGGTAATTCTTCCAACGGCGGATAGTTTCTGACATCATTGGACATAATATCAGGATCATCCAGTAATTGACCTATTCTTTCCAGACAATAGAGTAATTCAATCATCCGGGCGTAGTGATAATAAAGAGATCCTTCCACCGGTCTTCCGCCATTGATCTGCCGGAACAACTTAAATTCTTCCTGAGCCAGAGGTGTGCCGATCTTGTCAATTACATTCATTCGTCCCAGAGGGCCTACGCGGTAAAATCCCTTCGGCCATCCCAGCATGCGCAGGTAGGGATGTTTAAGAAAAGACCATGATTCCACATGTTCCGCGACATAGGAAAGATAATGCTCCGGTTTGAACTGGGCTAACAATTTTCCATTTGCGTCTCTTGTCCGGATTTCGCCGTCATAGAGTTGCAGGCCGCCATCCATATCCACCATTCCCATATAATTAGATGGGAACGCGGCAAAGCTCTCCGCTGTTTCTTTATTTGCTTCCAGCCAGCCTTTGGCGATACTGATCGCCGCTTTTCCGGTTTCGGTCATAGTTTTCAGTTCAGCGGCAATCGCCTTTCGGTTCTCTTCCGTAAGCGGAGCATTTACTCCGCCGCTAACGGCAAAATTAGCATGAATGCGTTTCCCCCCCAGCCTTTGGATCACCTGTTGCCCGAAACGGCGAAGATTTACAGCCTTCAGAGCCAGTTGGGGATTTTCTTTAATGATACGGAAAACATTGCGCGTTGCCGGATCGGAATCGAAACCGAAAAGCAAATCAGGAGCCGCCAGATGAAAAAAATGCATCCCGTGAGACTGCACCATTTGACCCATATGCATCAATTCGCGCAATAATTTGGCGGTGCGCGTCGGCGTGACTCGCGCCACGGCATCGCAGGCTTTTGACGCCGCGAGGTGATGGCTTATCGGACAAATTCCGCAAATACGCTGGGTGATTTGAGGCATTTCGTAATATGGCCGGCCTTCACAGAATTTCTCCAGACCGCGGAATTCGTCAACATGAAAAAAAGTTTGTTCTACCTCGCCCTGATCATTGAGATGAATCGTTACTCTTCCGTGTCCTTCTATGCGTGTAACAGGTTCGATGGTTATTTTTTGCCCCATAAAAGTTCTCCTCTAATCATATGTAAATAGTTCGGGCGGCAAAACAACCGGTGTGCGCCCCGCGAGAAGCTCCGTCAATGCGTAATAAAAAGCATCCGCCCTTGGCGGACAACCCGGAATGAAAAGATCAACCTTAACGACTTTGTCAACCCCGACAACCAGATCCAAAGGTCTGCCCAATTCGTCAGAATCCGGAATAATTCCATCAACCGTGCTTTCCGTGTCGATATATGCCCTCTTCAACGCCGCGTCCGTACCCACAAGATTGCGCATTGCCGGCACGCCTCCGAAAGTCGCGCAGTCCCCGACAGCAATCAATATATCGCAGCGTTCGCGCATTTGTTTGGCGACTTCAATGTTATGTGTGTTGCAAATCGCCCCTTCGAGAATACCCACCGTAACACCTTCTTTCGGGGGATGTTTGAGGTCAGTTATCGGACTTGATGTAAATTCCACCAGTTCTGATAACTTGACAATGCGCTCATCTATATCAAGCAATGACATGTGACATCCGGCACAACCAGCCAACCAGTCTGTCGCTATTTTTACTTTGGCCATTTAGACTGCTCCTTTCATTTCAGTAATTTTTCCAAGCCGGTAGAGACGGCCTCCGGAGAAAAGACAATTTTTTTGTCTATCTTTTCGGTTAATATCCGGAGAACTTCCCAGTCGGATTTCGCTTGTCCAGCGGGTTGCACCGCACTGTTTAATTTCTGAATACAGCCTTCCGTATTCGTCAGGCTGCCCGTTCTTTCCGACCATATTGCCGCGGGCAGAACCAGGTCCGCTTCAGCGGTCAGCTCCGATAAAAAGCTTGACTGAACTATCGTAAAAGCATCCGGGGGCACTTTCTTTAACAAATCTTTTCCATCGCAATTTTGTTCCCCCTGCAAAATGTATAACAACTTGATACCTGCAGGGCTGAAACCGCCGTTGAATCCAAAAGCTTTTGCCGCGCGGGTATTGACGCCGGATTCGATGATAATAAATTGAGCCTGTTTTTCGAGTTTCTTTATCGCTTTAGCCGAATTTTTAGTAATTTCTGAACCGTATAATATAATCGGATTTGCCGCTCTGCCCGCGATTTCAATGGCCTTATCGATATCGTCCGTTCCCATGCACATATAGGCAAATGGCGCCAGATCGTTTTCTTTATCATCGACAATGATCAGGCGCGACCCTTTATCCACAGCGTGTTTAATCATGAAAGACGCCACAGGCTGATCTTTAGCGGGATTTGCGCTGACGATTAAAATGATGTCGCTTTTGGCGATTTCGGCTAACTTGCTTTGCTGTTTTTTGAAAATTTGCGGCGCGACGTCATTGAGCAGGCCAATATTGGATACCTTCAGTTTATCGCTAAACAGTTTGCTCATTAGGTAAAAAGCTTCATTTGTCGCGTAGCTGGAAGCAAGCACACCCATTTGGTTTGCTTTGACATTGCCGATTTGTTTTACCATGACATCAAAAGCTTTTTTCCAGCTTACCGGTTCAAGTTTATCATTGTCGCGCAACAGCGGTTCGGCAACTCTTTTGCGGCCATCATATAAAGGCTCAAATCGGCCCATTTTGCACAGCAGTCCATGATTCACCGGTGTGTCCCAATCTCCCCAGATTTGGAGGACATTGCCGCCGCGTGTTACAATCTCCATTCCACAGCCGATACTGCATTGTCCGCAGGTGCTTTTAATTCTTTGTGTCAGGCTGTTACGCCCCATAAAAGAGCTTCTCTTAAAGAATAATGCTCCTGTCGGACATACCTGAGTACATGTGCCGCAGGAAATACAGGTAGATTCGCCAAGAGGAATATGCGCATCGGCATAGACCATCGTCTCATTGCCCCGCTGGCTTAACCCCAGTGTGTGATTAGCTACCAGTTCATCACAGGCTCGAATGCAGCGTTGGCATAAAACGCAACGATTGTGTTCCATCAGATAGTATTTATTTGTGGCATCGAGGGAGAATGCTTTTGTATATGTCGGAAACGCCCAGTGATCGATACCATAACGGTAACCAAGGTCCTGCAGCTCACACATGCCGCTCATTTCACAATAAGGACAGAAGTGATTTCTTTCGGAAAAAAGTAAATCCAGAACTAGTTTTCTAGCTTTGATCACCGGAGGTGACTCTGTTTCTATTTCCAGGCCTTCGCTCACCGGAAAGGTGCAGGATGTTTGCAAATTGCGTTGTCCTTTAATATCAACGATGCAGACTCGGCAGGCGCCAATGGTAGACAATGCCGGATGTTCGCAGAGTGTCGGAATGTCAATTCCTTCCTGCCGGGCGGCTTGAAGAATCGTAATTCCCGACTGTGTGGTTATTTTCCGGCCATTGATGGTAATATTCACTGTAGCCATCTTTTACCTTGCCTCCTTTCTTTACCTTATCTCTTTTGGTTCCTGTAAAAATTATAGGAAGATTACTGACAACAATAAAATTATAAAACTTCTTTTTGTGAAAGTCAATTTTCTTTGTAAACAATTCTGACTTGCCGGTATAACGCGGTAATGGTTTCTGTTTCAATAAATATGCAAATATATTGTATGCTTATAACATTCCAACCTTATGAATACTGGCTTACAATAATCTTCGCTATCGTTAATTTAATTTAAATTGAACTGATTTTGCCCGCATGCCGGTGATGACGGCTCACCAATATTTTTATAATGCAATTCGTGCTCAAGCTTTTTTGCGGCAATCAAAAAAGTTGATGATAAATTGTAAATTACTTTTTCTGAAGTTATACCCTTGATATATTTCCATGAATATTATAGATTCCAATCCGCATTTTACGTGAGTTAAGGAGTTTCAATATATGACGCAAGACACAACCCCAAACCCGACTGATTTTATCCGTGACATTATAGATGATGACCTGAAAACCAACAAAAACGACGGTCGTGTCGCTACCCGTTTCCCTCCGGAGCCGAACGGCTATATTCATATCGGACACGCCAAGTCCGTATGCCTCAACTTCGGCATTGCCGGACAATATCAGGGAACCTGCAATCTCAGACTCGACGATACAGACCCGGCCGGAGAATCCATGGAATTTGTGGAATCAATCATCCACGATATCCATTGGCTGGGATTTGACTGGGAAGATCGTCTGTTTTATGCATCGGATTATTTCGAGAAAATTTATCAGTTTGCCGTTGAGCTTATCAAATCCGGAAATGCCTATGTATGCTCTCTGAGCCCCGATGAAATAAGGGAACATCGTGGAACGTTCACCGAACCCGGCAAGGAAAGTCCCTATCGCAACCGTTCCGTAGAAGAGAATCTCGACCTGTTTCAACGGATGCGGGCTGGCGAATTTCCCGACGGCGCCTATGTTCTGCGCGCTAAAATTGACATGGCCGCGCCGAACATTGTCATGCGCGATCCTATTATCTACCGCATCAAACGGGAACCTCATTACCGGACAGGGACAAAATGGGTCATTTATCCCATGTATGACTTTGCGCACTGCCTCTCCGACGCGCTGGAAGGAATCACCTATTCCATCTGCACACTGGAGTTTGAAAACAACCGTCCCCTGTATGACTGGATCGTGGAGCGGTTGATCACCGGCCTGCGCCCGCGGCAAATCGAATTTGCCCGTCTTAATTTAAGCTATACGGTCCTGAGCAAACGCAGGCTTATTGAACTGGTGCAGAAAAACTATGTAAAAGGCTGGGACGATCCACGCATGCCCACCGTGACGGGACTGCGGCGCCGGGGTTATACACCTGCGGCCATCCGGAATTTTTGCGCGCAGATCGGCGTGGCCAAAAATGACAACCTGATTGACGTGGCGCTCTTGGAGCATTGCGTCCGAGAAGATCTCAACATTCATGCGCCAAGGGCCATGTGCGTTTTACATCCCCTTCGCGTTGTCATAGACAACTATCCTGAAAATCAGGTTGAACAATTCGAGTGCGCCAACCATCCGCAAAATCCCGATATGGGCGTAAGAGAGGTTCCATTTTCCAGAGTGCTGTATATCGAACGCGACGATTTCATGGAAAACCCGTCTAAAAAATATCATCGGCTTGGCCCTGGACGCGAAGTCCGCCTTAGAAACTCTTATGTCATAAAATTTGAGAGCATGGTGCGCGATGAGAGCACCGGCGAAGTATCGGAACTGCACTGCACCTATGATCCTCAAACCCGCAACGCGCCGCCTGCGGACGGACGCAAAGTGCCGGGAGTGATTCACTGGGTATCGGCCGGACACGGCGTTGCCGCCGAGATAAGGTTGTACGACCGGCTGTTTAACATCGAAGATCCCGGAAGCGAAGAGGACTTTGTCAAATATCTGAATCCGAACTCTCTGGAGGTACTGACGGCCTGCTACGTCGAACAAAGCCTGAAAGACGCAGAGCCGGGGAGCCAGTTTCAGTTTGAAAGACTTGGGTATTTTTGTGCCGACGCCAAGGATTCGGCAGCCGGGAAACCTGTTTTCAACCGGGTTGTGCCGCTGCGGGATTCGTGGGCAAAGATTGCCGGAAGCGAGAAAAAATAGAAGACGCGCCTTTTAAATTCCTTAGTGCGCCGGATAAATATTTCGGCCTGTGGTGTTGTTGAAATACCCCATATTGGGGGGCTGATCAAAAATGTTCAGATGCGAGACGCGCAAAAAACCGAAGCGCGAGGCGTATATAGATAAACGCCCCGCGGTGCGGTTTGCAGCGCAACACAGCAGATGAGCGTTTTTCAACAGCCCCACTGTTCTACATTAAATGTTTCTCCAATAACTGACGGCTTGCAGAGTTTAAATCCACAAACGCAGCGCCGACGTCAATGACATCGTCATTATCCATGAAACGGTAAGATCGGCACTTGATTTTAATGGGCGCCGCTTCGTCAGGCAGCGCGATGACTATATCAAGAGTTGTTCCGCCATCCTCGATGTTGAAAGTATACCCGCTGTTTTTCGATATGGAAAGACGCAAACCCGTCAAAGAAATATCTTCAATGATGCCGGGGTGATAAGATTTCCAGGCCTTGTTCATTTTATTGATGAGCATCGGAATATGGACAGTTTTTCTCTGGTGATGGCGTTTTTCATTTTCGATGACTGCGGCAGGTAATGGCTTTTCCACATCCAAAGGGTTCCTCAGAACTATGTCCGTGCCGGGGGCGACGAAAAGTTCCTGTGGAAGAGGGGATGCGCCTGCAAAACGCGGCAGGGGAAGGCCTTCCATCTTGAGTATCTCCAGGACATCCAGACTTTGCCGGGTCCGGGATTTTAGACAGCATCGATAATTGATTTCCGCGGCGACCTTTCCATTTGCCTTGATAAAGGCTCCCGTGGCGTAAATATATCGGCCTTCGCAGTGCAGCATCCGGACTTCGATGGTAAATTTCTCGAACAGCTTGAGCGGCCGGTACCATTGCGCCTGGATCTGGTCCCAGAGGAACAGATAACCCCGTTTCAGGGAAGACTTGGCCAATCCGGTTCTGATGACGGCGCCCATGGCCGCAAGACCCAGAAGGGTAATGTAGCGGCCGTTGTTCATATGGCCATAGGCATCAATGTCATTGGGCAAGACCCGTCCCTTCCAGGCAAACTTTTCATCACAGGGAACCTGTTTGGACAGAATGGCCCTGATTAAAGTTAAAACCAAACGAAAGTAAAGATTCATCAAAATCCCCCATCGATTGATATGTAATTATTGAATTAATAAGAAAGTCGTTTCAAAAGTGAAGTCAAGTATAGAGAATGCAGTCTTTTGTGTCAAGGATATTCTGGATGCAAAATTTGAAGCACAGACTGTATTTATTATAGTTTGAAGTCTTGTATCTCTGTTGATTGAACAAAAAAAGGTAAAAGCATATGATAAGATGATAGACGGTAACCCAAATTATTATAAACGTCTGCTTAAAACAGAAACAAAGTCATGAAAGGAATAATCAGATAAGTCGGCTCCTCGATTTATCTCAGGCAAAAGATTTGATTTAGACAGCAGGGCCCTGACCGGGCGTGTAGAAAATTCTGTGTAAATGGTTAGAGATAGGATAAACCATTTAAGACAGGAGGACTACACAGATGGCGATAAGAGAAGAGATTTTAGAGGAGCTTTTAAAGGAATACAAGAAACCGGAAGATTTAATAGGGAAAGACGGCCTTCTCAAGGAGCTGACGAAGCGTCTGGTTGAGAAGGCAATGGACAGTGAACTAACCCATCATTTGGGATATGAGAAGCATTCCCCCACAGGTAAGAACAGCGGCAATTCCCGGAACGGCAAATCATTGAAAAAGATCAAGGGGGACTTTGGCGAAGTATCCATCGAAGTTCCACGGGATCGCAATGGGGATTTTGATCCTCTGATCATCCAGAAACACCAGACAAGATTTGACGGATTTGATGACAAAATCATTTCGATGTACGCCCGCGGGATGACCACGAGAGACATTCAGGCACATCTTCAGGAGATTTATGGGGTTGAGATATCGGCGGACCTGGTTTCGCGGGTAACCGATGCCGTGATCAATGACGTTAAGGAATGGCAGAACCGATCATTGGATGAGGTTTATCCAATACTGTATCTGGATGCCACCATTGTCAAGGTTAGAAGTGAAGGCAGGGTCATCAACAAAAGCGCCTATCTCGCCATTGGGATCAACATTGATGGGATGAAAGATGTGTTAGGCATATGGCTGGAGCAGAATGAAGGAGCAAAGTTCTGGTTAAAGGTCATGACGGAGCTCAAGAACCGTGGCGTTCGGGATATCTTTATTGCCTGCGTTGACGGATTGAAGGGATTTCCGGAGGCTATCGAAGCCACCTTCCCTCAGGCAGAAGTGCAACTTTGCATCGTTCACATGGTCAGAGGTTCCCTGAGATTTGTATCGTGGAAGGACCGCAAGGCCATTGCCGACGATTTAAAGGGTATTTATCAGGCGGCCACGGAGGAACAGGCCAAAGAAAATCTGGAGAGTTTTGCGCAAAAGTGGGATGGCCGGTATTCCACCATCTCAAAATCCTGGATGGCCAATTGGCAACGGATCATTCCTTTCTTTGCTTATCCGAAAGAAATCCGCAAAATTATTTATACGACCAATGCGATTGAATCCCTGAATAACAGTTTAAAGAAAACGATCAAACACCGGGCTTCATTTCCAAACGACGAGGCGGCTGTCAAGTTACTCTATTTGTCCTTGAAAAACATCCAGAAAAAGTGGACAATGCCCGCCAGAGATTGGGGCAAGGCGCTTAACCAGTTTGCAATTCTCTATAGGGATCGGATGCCTTGCTGATTATGCAGAAAGTTCATTTACACAAATTATCTGACACGCCCGGTCTTTAACATCATTTAGATTTATAGGTAAAAAATTTGTGCCTGATTTGGAGTTTAAGCCTATTAAGATTGACAAAAAAATCGGTTGGTCAATTAACGAAATTCATGGTTATACAACATCATCTATTATGGGACTTATTTCATATATGCTTATGCCACCATGGCTTGAGTTGGAAGATAGAGATGATGCTATAATGAAATATAGAGTTAAGTCAGCCGTTGATGATTATTTCGACAAGATGTTCCAAAAAACACGATAAAATTTTTTCATCCATATAACCAGAAATCACAAAAAATCATTCCATAAGGTAGCAATAGAGGAAATTGGTTTAAATAATAATTGTCTAACTACTTGATATTAAATGGCTGGGGAATAAGGATTCGAACCTTAATAAACGGAGTCAGAGTCCGAACTAAGTAAACATTTAACCCCTTGATCTAATGTCTGATTTCCCGTAAATACTTAATAAATAATCAAAAAAACATTTCTACCTATTTCTGTCTATTCTATCTGTTCCTCTTCTTTTCTCATGATTTTATCACAATTTTATCACAGTGAATAAGAGGAGTTTTAGTCCGCTGCTCCTTATAAATTAATATAGTATCGGCAACTGATGTCGATGATCGCGTCTTTTTCTATCTCGTAGACGAGACGATGCTCATCGTTGATCCGTATGTTACATATTTGCTATCTCTTCCAAAATCTTTAAAAGCCGCGGCAGCCGTGCTTGATTTGCATGATCGGGTAGCAATTGTCCTGGAATCGCATCAAGAAAATTTTCATCAGTCAAGAATATTCGAAACGTTCTGGAAAGAAAAGTTTTTAATTCATCAGAGGAATTTTTAATTTCATCAACGATTTCCCGACGCCCATCCAGAACAGTTATAATGTCTTCCATGTCGTGACTGGCCATATAATCTCCCCCGCCACGCCCCTTAAAAGCTTCGATTTTGGTTGCAAGAAAATAGGGAGGAATGACAAGTTTTATTGCAAGTTCTTTTTCTAGCTGCACATAATTTGCATTCTCAATGGCAGGCAGATACCAATGGTTGGAGAATCCGAGAATATCCTCTTGAGTAGGCATGACGTCAACTTTAATACCATTGACTAGCCAGCGACATAACGGCGCATCTTCACTAATATCATTTTTAAAACCCTTGCTTCGAAGATCTGCCTCAAGCCTTGAGTATTCTATCCTCGTAGCAATATCAATAATGACGTCCACATCCTTTGTCACGCGGACTTCCGGCATCGCAGGATCCGTAATGAATAAGCCCGTGGCACAACCGCCGACGAAAACTACTTTCTCCCTAAGATTGCCAAGTCGTCTAGCCACAGTAGTGATCATTTGGATATTCACATCTCTAGTATTGATCATGATGATTCCAAGCGTGCTTTAAGTTCTTTGATGGCGATTTCTCTTTCACGGGTTCTTCCATCGCGGATTGCATCAACTAAGGCCAATAATTCATAAAGCTTTCTATCTTTTAAAGCAGCCTTCGGAACAGACTTATAAAGAGGCGAAAATTCATATCCCCGAACAGTCCCTTCCGGATCAGGCCATACGGGAGGCGGTTCCGTTGGTTGAGAAATAATGTCTTTCAGAGGAGGAGCTGCATAAGAGGTGGGAATGCCCCTAGTAAGGCTGCCGTGATCCGGTGGGTAGGCATATTTAATGCCGTGAATGAGAAATTCCTCAAAAGATTTTTTCAGAGGATGCCCTTTCTGAGAGCCCATTAAATGGGCTCTCGCCGCGCGCTTCGTGCCTGCATGGACCTCGGACGTGCTCATGTACAAATCACGGGCCAGAGATTCATAAGACCACTGGTCGTTCCCGATGGAGACGAGTTTAAGGAGAATAAATATATCTTGAGGTTTAAGAATCATGGCAGGATTATATTCGCTATTCGCGAATAGCGCAAGATATTTTTTCAATTTGATATTTTTTGATTTTTGTAGACTGACGTTCACCTATAGAAAGAGAGTAATACCAATGCTCAAGCACGTTGCTTTTGGCGTCGCCTGGAGCAAGCTGTCATGACACATTTGACTTAACTGTCCATCGAATTCCAAGGAATCATTTCTTTCAAAAATTATTTTTGTCGGCAGTTACTCCACTGGGACGCCAAGAATCCTGTAACTCTTGCGCTCGGCGAATCACTCGCTCAATAATTTCTGTTTTTGTGGAAGATTTCGGTGCTGCAAGTTCAAGTTCGGGTGTGATGTTCAGTTCTATCAAGCGTCCAAACACTGGTTTTAAAGCACGCTCTTTGTCGCGGAAGAAGAGGCTGCCGCGAATCCGCACAAACTTCCATCCGAGGCGTTCCAGAATTGCCTGACGCTCGGCATCTTCCTGAAGTTTCTCCGGCCCGTGGTATCGCTCACCATCACATTCCACGGCAAGACGACGTCCATTT
>Ga0326728_10009733_pt1 | contig 22946 bp, 21 predicted proteins | sample MB3enrmetagenome_FD_207602 | JGI IMG/M metagenome (GOLD analysis project Ga0326728, IMG submission 207602) | Lab enriched peat soil microbial communities from McLean, Ithaca, NY, United States - MB31MN | ecosystem: Environmental > Terrestrial > Soil > Wetlands > Peat | place: USA: New York... | reverse complement strand
CGTCTGGATCAGCTCCAAGCTCACGCCGCTGCTCATCGTGACCGCGCTCCTCATCGGCGCATTCGCCGTGTGGAAGCTGCCGCGCGAGGAAGAGCCGCAGATCATCGTGCCCATGATCGATGTGTTCGTGCAAATGCCCGGGGCGTCGGCGCGCGAAGTGGAAGAGCGCATCACCAAACCGATGGAGAAGCTGCTCTGGGAAATCCCCGGAGTCGAGTACATCTACTCCACATCGAGCCCCGGCATGTCGCTGGCCGTCGTGCGCTTCTACGTTGGTCAGGACGAAGAGAAGAGCATAGTCCGGCTCAACCAGAAGCTGCTGGCGAACTTCGATCTCATCCCGCCGGGCGCTTCTCAGCCGCTGGTGAAGCCGCGCTCCATCGACGACGTGCCCATCCTTGCGCTCACGCTCTCCAGCAAACGCTACGGCGATTTCCAGCTTCGCCGCATCGCCGCGCAGGTGGACGACACCATTAAGCAGGTGCCCGATGTTTCCGCCGTCACCCTGATCGGCGGCGAGCGTCGCGAGATCCGCCTGACTTTAGATGCCGCGAAGCTGGCCGCGTACAATCTCTCGCCCATGCAGGTGGCTGGCGCGCTCGGACTCGCCAACCGCCGCCTGCCCTCGGGCACGTTCGACGCCGGCAACCGCGAGTATCAGCTTGAAGCCGGCGAATTCCTGCGCACGGCCGACGACGTGCGCGACGTGGTGGCGGGAGTAGCCAACGGTCGCCCGGTGTTTGTGCGCGACGTCGCCACCGTGACCGACGGCGGCGAGGAGCCCACCCAGTACGTGCGCATGATGCACGCGGGATCCACCGCGTTCGACCCCGCCGTCACCATCGCAATCGCCAAGCGGAAAGGCACCAATGCCGTCGACGTCGCCGGCCGCGTGCTTGCTCGCATTGAGCCGCTCAAAAGCACAGTCATCCCGGGCGACGTGCGCGTGGACATTACTCGCAACTACGGCGAAACCGCGGCGGAGAAGTCCAACGAGCTGCTGTGGCACATGCTCATCGCCGTGATCTCGGTGAGCGTCCTCATCGCCATCACCCTGGGGCTGCGGGAATCGCTCATCGTTTTCATCGCCATTCCCGTCACCCTCGCCCTCACGCTGGCGGTCTTCTATCTCTACGGATACACGCTCAATCGCATCACCCTGTTCGCTCTCATCTTCTCCATCGGCATCCTCGTGGACGACGCAATTGTGGTAGTGGAGAACATCGTTCGCCACTGGCGCATGCCGGCTAATTGCGAGCGGCCCGCGCACGAAGTCGCCGTCGAGGCGGTCAACGAGGTCGGCAACCCGACCATCCTCGCTACTCTTGCCGTCGTCGCCGCGATTCTCCCCATGGCCTTTGTCGGTGGCCTCATGGGACCGTACATGCGGCCCATCCCCGTGGGCGCTACCGCGGCCATGGTGTTCTCGCTGCTGGTGGCGTTCATCGTCACGCCGTGGGCCGCCGTACGCATCCTGTCGCGCAGCCACGCCGCTGCGCACGGCGATCGCGAAAGCGCACCGACTCGTTTCTACCGCCGCGTCATGGGCGCGATCATTCACCGGCCGGCGCTGCGCTGGGGCTTTCTCGGCGGCGTGGTCGTGCTGCTGCTGGCCTCCTGCTCGCTCGTCTACTTCCAGTTCGTCAAGGTGAAGATGCTGCCCTTCGACAACAAGAGCGAGTTCCAGATAATCGTGGACATGCCCAACGGCACTACGCTCGAAGAGACCGCGAGCGTCACCGGCGCTCTCACCCGCGCCGCCGCCGCGCAACCCGAGGTGGTCAACATCGAAACGTACGTGGGCACAGCCTCGCCCTTCAACTTCAACGGACTCGTTCGCCATTATTACCTCCGCCGCGGCTCGAACATCGCCGATATCCAGGTCAACCTCCTCAACAAGAGCGATCGCTCGCTGCAGTCCCACGACATCGCCAAACACGTTCGCCAGCGCCTGCTGCCTGTCGCCGAACGCTACGGCGCACGCATCAAGGTGGCCGAGGTTCCTCCCGGACCGCCCGTGCTGGAAACGTTGGTGGCGGAAGTCTACGGTCCTGCGCTCGAAGGACGCATCAACATCGCGCGCCGCATCCGCGATTTGTGGAAACGCACCGATGGCGTGGTCGATGTGGATTGGTACGTCGAAGACGATCAGCCGAAATACCGCCTCGTCGTCGACAAGGAAAAAGCGGCGCTGAACGGCGTGTCCACCGATGACGTCGCGCGCACGCTCGGCCTCGCGTCCGGCGGCTACGAAGCCGGTCTCCTGCACGCCGATTCGGAAAAGGAAGACGTGCCGCTCACGTTGCGTCTCGATCGCGCCACCCGCTCCGATCTCGACCGCATTCAGAGCCTGAAAGTAGCCGGCCGCACCGGAAACCTTGTGGCACTCAGCGAGCTCGTGCACGCAGTGCCCGAAATCGCCGACAAGAGCATCTACCACAAGAACCTGATGCCCGTGACCTACGTCACCGGCGACGTGGCCGGGGCCATGGAGAGCCCCGTCTACGCCATCCTCAAACTCGGGTCCGAAATGGAGAAGATCCGGCCAGCCGAAGGCTACACCATCGAGCAGCTCATGTCCCACCTGCCCACCGATGCCACCCGCTACGCCATGAAGTGGGACGGCGAGTGGCACATCACTTACGAAGTCTTCCGCGATCTCGGCATCGCCTTCGCGGCCGTGCTGGTGCTGATCTACGCGCTCGTGGTGGGCTGGTTCGAATCGTTCGTGACGCCGCTGGTGATCATGGCCGCCATCCCGTTCTCCCTGGTCGGCATCCTGCCCGCGCACAGTCTTCTCCACGCCTTCTTCACGGCGACATCCATGATCGGCTTCATCGCCGGAGCGGGCATCGTGGTGCGCAACTCGATCATACTTGTCGATTTCATCGAGCTGCGCCTGAAGGAAGGCATGCCCCTGGATGAAGCCGTGATCGACGCCGGCGCCGTGCGCTTCCGCCCGATGATGCTGACCGCCTGCGCGGTGGTGGTGGGTTCGGCGGTGATCCTGTTCGACCCCATCTTCCAGGGCCTCGCCATTGCGCTGATGGCCGGCGAGATCGCCTCGCTGGCGCTGTCGCGCATGACCGTTCCGGTTGTCTACTTCCTGGTGAATCGAAGGAGGAAAGCCTGATGACTGTCGATCGTTATCTCCGCCTGATCGCCGGCTTCTTTGTGATGTTGTCCGCGGCGCTCGGCTACTGGGTGCACCCCGCGTGGTTTCTGTTCGCTGCGTTCGTGGGCCTGAACCTGTTCCAGTCCGCCTTCACCAACTGGTGCCCCATGATGACCATCCTGCGCAAGCTGGGCGTGCGCGGCTGAACGCGCAACGGCGGCGCCTCAGTCCCACTCCTTCAGCAGCGGCCACATCTTTGCCATCGGCTGTTTCGGATCGCGGCAGTGGTACACGGTGAAATGCTCGTGCGGCATCGAGTACGGATGGTACACAGTCCCGGCGTCCTCGATGGAACAGAAATACCGCTCCAGTTGCTGTCGCGAAAAACCCAAAGTCAGAACGCTCTCCCCCGTGTATCCGTTCGGCCCCCACAGATAGTAATTCTGATGGCCGCTGATGGCATGAGGTAATCCGTACTTTCTTCCCAGCAGGTCGATCGCGCCGGCTTCGCCATAGTCGGCGGCCAGTATCGCGGTTCTGCTTCGTTCCTCCGCGGGAAGAGCGCGCCACGCTTGCGCCACCACCTGCGTCATTTCCTCCCATCCAAACTGATCGGCGAAAAATGGCGGCATCGGTCCTGGTTCACCCCGGACCATCGACGGCGGCGTGAAATGCATGAACGCCGAATAGCGAAGGTAAGTTTCCGGCGAAAGCACTGGAAGGGAGAACGGCACGCCGCTTGCCCCGAAGACCAGGAGCGTCACAGCGGACGCAGCTCTGGCCCATCGCAGCGCGGGCCGCGTGGACCACTGCTCGAATGCGACCGCCCCCGCCGCCAGCAGCATCGGATACACGGGCAGAAGATAGTAAGGCTTGCCGTTCGGCAGAAACAGGATGGCCAGTACGACGAGATACGCGTAACCGAGTACGCGATACCGCTTTCCTTCGCGGCCGAATAAATACCAGCAAAGTCCGCCAAGCCACACCGGCAGATTGGCCGGCAGTGTGAACAAGACCTGTACGCCAAGAAACTCAGCCGGCGTGAACACCGGGTTTCGCCCGATGCGCCGTATGTTGGCCATCAGTTCGAGAAACGGAAAATGATGCTGAACATTCCAGATGAGATTCGGCAGGATCAGCACAAACGCTATTGCGCCCGCAAGCCAGATCCACGGCTTCAGAAAAACTCTGCGTTCCGGGGTGAGCAACAGTCCCACGACAATGCCGACGCAGAGAAACGCCATCGAGTACTTGTTGTTCAGGCCGATGCCCACCATTAGCCCCGCCCACAGCCACAGCTTCTGGTCACCCGTCCTGACGATTCGAGCCACCACCAGCGCGAGTCCCGTCCACAACACGGGCTCAAAGGAGTTCATCGAGATGTAGTGGCACATCGAAAGACATGCCGATGCCACAAGCACGGAGAGCGCGGCGAACCCCTGCGCGAAGCGGCCCCCACCAAGTTCGCGCGCCAGTCGTCCGGTGAGCACGACGCTGCCCGCGCCGGCTACGGCGGCGAAGAATCGAATCGACGAAAGAGAGTCGCCAAACAGCACGCGGGCGATCTTTACAACAGCGGCAATCAGCGGCGGCATGTCCACGTAGCCCCAGGCCAGATGATCGCCGCACGCGGCGAAATACAGCTCGTCGACAAAGAAGCCGTACCTGCGTCCCGCGTAGAGGTGGAGCAGTAAACGGACCGCGGCGATCAGCGCGACGATCGCCCACCCGCTGAAGATGAGGCGTTTGAAGTTTTTTTGCGTCGTTTGGGGAGACAAGGCGCCAGCAGTTCCACGTCACCGCGGAGACAACCGCTGGAATCGTCGTGGCGAAAGCAACCGCCCGCCGTCATTCTGAGTATACTTTCGCGCCGGCTGTTTCGGCCCGTTACTCGTGCCGCAGCGCTTCCATCGGATCCACTCGTGCCGCCCGCCAGGCCGGTCCGAACGCCGCCGCCACTACCACTACAAGCAGCGCCAGCGGCGCGATGGCGAACGTACTGGGGTCAAGCGCGGTCACACCGTAGAGCATCGACTTGACGTAGCGTGTCAGCGCCCACGCGCCGGCCAGTCCACCCAGTGCGGCCAGCACGGCCAGCGCGACGCTCTCCCCGATAACCCGCCTCGCCACCGCGCCCGGCCGCGCGCCCATGGCCACGCGGATGCCGATCTCCCGGATTCGCCACGTCACCAGGTACGACATCACGCCATAGACGCCGATGGCCGCCAGCACCACTGCGATCGCGGCGAAAATGCCGATCAGCAGCAGATGAAAGCGCTCGGGCGCCAGCGACTCGTCCAGAAGCTCGTCCATCGTCTTCACGCCGAACACCGGCTGATTGCGATCCTCGGCGTACACCTGGTCCTCGACGGCGCGGATCGCGGCGCGGGGATCGCCCGTGGTTCGCACCACCAGCGCCATGCGGCCAAGGAAAGGACTCGGTTGCGGAGTGCAGTCGCAGTGATAGACGCGAGGCATGAGCGCGCCGGTCGGAGTGCTGCCCCGGTTATCGTGCGGTAGCGGTGCGCTGCCGGTCAGGTTGCTGCCGCGGATGCCGCCCACCACGCCGACAATGGTCTGTGGATCGCCTGTCGTTCTAATCTGCCGTCCGATGGGATCTTCCCCAGGAAAGATGGTGCGCGCGAAATGCTCGTCAACCATGATTGCCGCCGGACTGTCGTGGGCATCGAACACGCGCCCTCGGCGCAAAGGAATTCCGAGGGTCCGGAAGAACTCGGGACTGACCACGGATGCGTCGGCCTGAGGACGCTGCGCTCTGGGAACGGGCGGATGACCGACGACGTCGAATGCCGTTTCGCTCCAGGTCCCGATACCGTCCAATGGCACGTCGGTGGTGACGGCCGCCTCGCGCACGCCAGGAAGGCGCCGCACGCGCTCGAGCACGTCGTCATAAAAGCGCACCTGTTTCGCGCCCGTCGGATACTGAGCAGGCACCAGATTCACCCGCAGCGTGAGCAGGCGCTCTGGCGGGAACCCGAGATTCGTTTGTGCCAGCGTGACAAAACTGCGTACCAGCAGCCCCGCTCCGATGAGCAACACCAGAGAGACGGCGAGTTCCGCCATCACCAGCAATTTCCGCGCGCGCGCCGCCGGGATGGAGCTTCCTTCACCCCTGAGCCCGTCCTGAATGCTCAGCCGCGCGGCGGTTAGCGCCGGCGCCATGCCGAACGTCACGCCGGTGACAATCGTCACCGCAAACGTCGCCGCGAGCGTTGGGAAATCCAGCGCAATGGCTGGATAGTTGATGAGCACCAGCGGCTTCCACGCGTTCAAACCGGCCACCGCGAGGAATGCGACGACGATTCCCCCAAGCCCGCCCGGCAACGCCAGCACGACGCTTTCCGTCAGCATCTGCCGCACGATTCGCCCTCGTGCCGAGCCCAGCGCCAGTCGCACTGCCAGTTCGCGCTGCCGCGCCGCTGCGCGCGCCAGAAGCAGGTTCGCCAGATTCACGCAGGCGATAAGCAGGACCAGCGATACCGCGCCCGTCAGCACCAGCAGCGCCGGCCGCAAATCCCCGGTCATGCGGCGCTGTAGCGGAGTGGCCTGAATCGCCATATGGGCCAGAAACCCGCCCGCGTTGTACTCTTTTGGATACTCGGCGCGGATCGTGCCGGTCAGCCGGTTCATCTCCGCGCCAAGCCGTGCCTCGCTCACCGCAGGTTTCAGCCGTCCGACGATGTTGACGATGTGCATGCGCTCTCTCTGCTTCTCTTCCGCCTCGTCCAGGTTGAAGGGCTTCCACACCTGCATGTTCTTCGGATAGTCGAAGCCCTGCGGCATCACCCCGATCACCGTGCAGGGCTGTCGATCGAGCACCAGCGTCTTTCCCAGAACGTGCGGATCGCTGCCCAGCCGCGTTCGCCAGAAGCGGTAACTGAGCACCACAACCGGGGCCTCCCGCGGGCCGTCCTCGCCGGCGCCCAGGTACCGCCCCATCATCGGCGCTGTTGCGAACACCCGAAAAAAGGATGACGTCACCCGCGCTGTGTCCACCTGCTCCGGCTTTTCGACGCCCGTCCAGTTGACGGTGGTGGTGCTGTACGCACCGACGGTGGAGAAGACGCGATTCTGTTCGCTCAGACTGAAATAGTCTCCGGCGACGGCCACCTCCTCGGGGTGCGCGCCGAGGAGTTCGGTGATCCAGTAAAGCCGTTCGGCATGCGCATACGGCAGCGGGCGCAGCAGGATGGTGTCGACGATGCTGAAGATGGTGGTGTTCGCGCCGATGCAGATGGCCAGCGAAAGCCCCGCCACCAGGGTCAGGATCGGATCGCGGCGCAGCGCCCGCAAAGCGTAGCGGACATCCTGCGCGAGATTCTCTACCAGGTTCACCGCCCGCGCATCGCGGCATTCCTCGCGGCGTTGTGTCGTTCCGCCGAAGGCGCGCAGCGCGGCCAGTCGCGCCTCTTCCGGCGTCATCCCCGCGGCGATGTTTTCTTCCGTTTGCTGGTCGAAGTGAAAGCGAAGCTCGCGGTCCAGTTCGTTCTCCACTCGTCCGCGGCGAAACAGCGAGCGGATGCGAAGGCGAAGCATCTTCATCCGGCGTGGCAGCATGGCGGCGGGCTCCTAAGCCGTGCGGATCACCAGCCCAATGGCCCGCGAAAGACGATCCCATTGCGCCAGTTCTGCCTCGAGTTGCCGCCGCCCCGCCTTCGTCAGCGAATAGAATTTCGCCTCCCGCCCGGTTTCGTTCTCGCGCCATTCGGAAGCGATCCAGCCCTGCTGCTCCAGCCGGTGCAACGCGGGATAAAGCGACCCCTGCGTCACCTGCAGCACGTCGTTGCTCACCTGCTGAATGCGTTTGGCGATGGCCCAGCCGTGCTTCGGCTCGAGCGCAATTGTCTTGAGGATGAGAAGATCCAGCGTTCCCTGGATCATGTCGGATGGTCTGCTCATAGTCGAATACCTAAGTTATCTACAATGATACCCAGGTAATCGACAATTTCAACCGAAAACGTCGCGGTCGCGGTTCGTCATCGGGACCGAGCCGCGACCAAAGGGAGCGGTTAATTCGCCGGGTCCAGCCTTCGCCAGCTCGAGTCCGGATCGAAAGCCGTGATCGCCTGCGCGGCTTTGGTCGTGTCCGGCCCCAGATCCTTCGCGTAAACCACGCCGAGCTGGTTCACGATGAACGTCTGAATCCCCGACGCCCCGTACTCTCGCGGCCACGCGATCAGCGCGAAGCCGCCCAGCAGATGTCCGTTCACCAGGAAATCGTGCGCTCCGCCCTCGGCGTTAGGTCCCTGCGCCGTCAGAACGCGGAAGTGGTAGCCCATGTGATGGCGCGCCTTCGGCAGCGTCACGCCGGGGTCGGCGGCCACCAGCCGGTCGGAAATGGAAATCGACGGCCCCAGGGGGCTCTCGCCGGCTTCCGCATCCGGCCAATAAAGTCCGTCGTGTTTGCCGGGCGAACTGATCAGGTGCTGCGCGAACTCGAGTATGCCGCTGCCGTCGTGATCGGCCTGCACATACTGGAGCTGCGCCTCAACGTACCCCAGGCAGGTCTCCACCGCGTGCATCTCATTCCGGCCGACACGGCGATCCAGAATCTCCTGTTTGCCCGCTTTGCCGTCGAATCGCCAGACGTCACCCTCCTTCACCAGCGGCGCGGGGAAAGGCCACTCATTCTCGCCGAAATAGACGATCATGCGGTCCGGAACCACGTCCGGCTCGATTTTTGTCGCGGCCGCCGCGGACTGCAGGAACTCGGCGCGGTCCAGTTCGTGAGCCGGATCGCCTGGGTGAAACTGATCCTTCATCTCGCTTCCGAGGACCGCCGCCATGTCGTCAACGCCGCCCGACTTCACGGCGGCCACCAGTGCACTGGCCGCCGCTTCCGGAGTCGCAAATGTCTTCTGGGTCGCCTGCGCCACCATCACGGCCGAGGCTGCCAGCATCAGACCCGCCACGTTTCGAATTGCCGATCTCACCGCCGTCCTCCTCTCTCGTTGCCGCCACGATTACCGCCGCCACGACTCGCCTGTCCCCATGCCGACGCGGCGTGCTCCGCGCGTCCGTTCTGAGTTCCCTGGAGAGCACCGGCGTGCTCCGGAGGGTGTTGCTCATAGCCGCGGTTTGGCGTGACGTTGAACCGCTGATTGCCGTTGTAAACCGGCCGCGCATTCACGTTCCGGTTAATGTTCACGTTGCGGTTGATGTTCACGTTGCGATTGATGTTGACATTGCGATTCACCACCGTGTTGCGCCACCGCCCGCCGTTCCAGTTGCCGTAGTTGTGCATGTAAACCCCGCGGTTCCCCCATGTGCGGCCCCATACGGCGTTATGAATGAGGAAAGCGTGCGCGCCCCAGTTGAAGCCGCCGCCCCAGCCCCATCCGCTCCACACCGGACCGAACGAGAAGCCAAAGCCCCACCCGATGGCCCCGCCGACGAAGAATCCCGGACGCGGCGCCGCAAACACGATGAATGGATCGTAGGTGGGCACCCACACGTACGCCGGATTGACGGGCAGCACCTCGACATATCCGCCGTCATCCACCACTCGAATTTGCGGGCCCGTGCGCAGGTATCCGTACTGGAAGGCCTCATGCCGCATTCTCTGCACGGCGTCCATCACGTCGGGCTTCTGCGCCAGAACCGCGTTGCCGAGTTGATTCGTCCAGTTCATGTCCTGGGCCATCGTGTCCAGCACGTTGGGGAAGGGAAGCAGCGCCTGAACGCTGGGGTCCCAGGGCAGATTCGCCTGGGTGATCGCGTTGGCCAGGTCGTCTCCACGCAGATAGCGGTATTGATCGGCCCACCCCGCGGCATCGGGAATCTGGTCGGGGAACGTCGCGGCCGCCAGAACCTGAGCCAGCAGCGGATCGGGATACAACGCGATTCGGCCGACCAACTGGTCCAGTTGCCCCGGACCCAGCATGGGCGGAGGTTGATAGCCATTGTCCTGCCCGAAGACCGGCGTGGCCGTCAGCGCCATCAGAGCGCAGGTCAGCACCGCTGCGCTCCGTAAGAGGGTTCGCTTGTTCAAGAGATTCATTTCGTTTCCTCCTGCTCGGAAGCGACTATGCAACTGCTTCGCCGAACACAAAACTCAGTGAATTGTTTCGATAACGCGCGAAGCCGCGGCTCGTGGGATGGCTGAGAACAGCCACCGCCACCACCACGAGGTACGGTAGCACACATTCCACGTCACGTGGGCGCAGACATTTCAGGCCGGTGGACCAGGCTTGCGGCCCTGTGGGGCAGGCTCGCAACCGTGTGGGGCAGGTTTGCAACCTGCGGCCGATTTTCAATCGGCCCCGTTGTTCTTGTGGGCAGCCTTGACCAGGAGCGAAACCGCGCTGGTCTACGTATCGCCGGATAAGGTCGCCGATGGTCCCTCGCCCGTCGTCGAGGTTGCGCGGAGCTCTCACCTCCGTATGGGACTGTGCGGCCGATTTTCGATCCGGAGTTGATCCTTATCGGGCAGCCTTGCGAGACTTCTTTGGGCGGGCCTGCTGACGAGCAGCGTCCAGTTCATCGTGTAATTGCTTGAGGGTCACGTACTCACCGCGACGGATTGCCGCGCGGCCTCTGCCGATGGCTGCCGCCTCTGCTCTCGTTGGCGTATAGGTGGCGTACCGGCTCTCGAAGTAATGGCGCCAGGCCTCGCGCAGCAACTCCGAGCGGGTCCGGTTCTCCTCCTTCTGCACCCTCGCCATTTGTTTCGCCATCGCCGCCGGGAGGGAGATGGTCATCGTGTCGGTGGTTCGCATGGGAGAGTCTCGACTCTTACTTATTATGACTCGGTAACAACGCCAACCCGGCGGCGACTTGACTTCCCTACTGCTGCGCCGATGCCTTGTTGATCCAATCCCCGATCCACCCCAGCACCTGGCGATACCAGAACGCCGAGTTCTGCGGCTTCAGAATCCAGTGCCCTTCATCGGGAAACACGATCAGCTTCGAGGGAACCTTCTGCGTCTGCAGCGCCGTGAACAACTGCAGCGACTGCGTGTAGGGCACGCGAAAATCCAGCTCGCCGGCCACCACCAGGGTCGGCGTTTTGAATTCCTTCACGAAACTGCTGGGCGACCACTTCTCGTACATCTCCGGGCTGTCCCACGGCATTCCCCTGAACTCCCAGATCGGGAACCACAATTCCTCGGTCGCGCCGGCCATGCTGCGCAGGTCGTATACTCCCGCATGCGAAACGAACACGCGGAAGCGGTCCGTGTGACCCAGCATCCAGTCGATCATGTATCCGCCGTACGACGCGCCCGCCGCGCCCATGTGCGCGGAATCGGCGTAGGGCAGCCCGGCCGCGTAATCCACCACGGCCATGATGTCGTCGTACGCCTTCCCGCCCCAGTCCGCGTTGATCTCGTCGGTGAACTTCTGCCCGTATCCAAACGAGCCGCGCGGGTTCGGCATCACCACCAGATACCCCGCGCCCGCGAACACCTGCGCGTTCCAGCGATAAGTCCAGTCCTCGCCCCATTCGCCCTGCGGCCCGCCGTGAATCAGGAACAGCACCGGATATTTGTGTCCTTCCTGAAATCCCGCCGGCCTCACCACGAACGCGTGAACCTTCGCGCCGTCCGCGCTGTCCACCCAGTGCTCCTCCAGCGCCGTCAACTGATAGTTCCCGAGCAATTCGTCGTTGATGTGCGTGAGCGCGACCGCCGGTCCGCCGATCGACGAGGCCCTGTACAGCTCCGCCGGGCTCGACCCGCTCTGCTGCGTGTACACCATCGTCTTCCCGTCGGGTGTGAACTGCATGTCGTCGAGGCTCACGTTGCCGCTCACCGCGACATGGCTCCCTCCGCCGTTCACCGGAATCCTCTCGATCGCCTGCCGCCCCCGATCCGCGCTGGTGAAGAACAGAAATCCGGAATCGGGCGACCACGCGAACGATTGCACGGAACGGTCCAGTGAATCCGTGAGGCTGCCCGCTTTGCCGGTGGCGCGTTCCAGCACCATCAGCTCCCACTTGTCGCTCTCATAGCCAGGACGCGTCTGGCTTCGCCACGCCAGGTACTTCCCGTTGGGAGAGTATTGCGGACTCTCATCGGCCCCCGGATTTGTCGTGATCCTCGTTGCGTTGCCGCCGCCCATCGGGACCACAAACAGATCGGTGTTGGTGCTGATGGCCGGCACGGGATCGGTGTTCAGCGCGTAGCACACCTCTTTCGAATCCGGCGAGATTGCATAGTCGTCGGGACCGCCCAGCGAAAACGGCGGCACGTCGCGATCTCCCGGCGTCAGGTCCACCATCTTTCCGGTCACCGTGTCGATCGAGAACAGATGCGAGCGCCGCGCCGTCTGCCACTCGGTCCAGCGCCGGTACAGCAGTGAGTCGTAAACGCGCGCGTGTACTTTTGCGTTCTTGTCCTGTTCCAGCCGGTGCGTGTTGCAGGCTTCGTCGTGGCAGTCCGCATAGACGCTGCTGTTGAACACCAGATGCCGGCCGTCCGGCGCGAACAAAACACCGTCCGTCTCGGTGGCGAGATTGGTGATCTGTCGCGGGTTGCCGCCCTCCGCCTCCATGAGCCACACCTGCGAGGTCCCGCTCCGGTTTGAGATGAACGCCAGATGTTTCGAGTCCGGCGACCAGCGGGCCCGTTCGTTCAGCGAGCCTTCGTGGGTGATCTGCCGCGGGACGCCGCCCGACACGGACACCAGCCAGACCTGCGTCGGCTTCTTGTTTTCGTCCATATCGACGGTCTGGACCGTGAACGCGACCAGTTTTCCGTCGGGCGAGATCTGTGGATCGCTGATGCGGGCGATCTTCAGAAGAGCGTCAAAATCGAAAGGCTGTTTTTGCGCAAGAACAGTGGATGCCATAAGAAGAAGGGCGGCGGTGCGGATCATGGTCCCATCCGATTGTAAGCCCACGTGGACGGAACCGGCAAAACGCGGCGTCCGTATCCTGAGTAGAGCGCACAGGATGCGGAGGCGTCCTCCCTGAAAGCGCGAGACCGGACGCCGGCCGCGCCCGTTGTGCGCGGTTTTGTAGAAAGGTTCTCTCGTGACCAACCGTTCCGGTTCCCGCGCGACGGCCCTCATCGGCCTGCTGATTGCTTTCGGCTGGCCGCTGATCTTTCTGGCGCTGCCCGGCCTTTCCTCTCATCAGATCGCCAGCGTCCACGACGAGACCGTGACCATAGTGGCTCAGTGGACCGTGCTCGTCGTCCTCTGCCTCATTGCCTTCGGCCTGCAGCGGTGGCGGCCGGCGGACCTCGGCATACGCGGTCTCGGATGGCGCGACATTCTGGCCAGCCTCGGGGGTGTTGTCGTCGCCTTCGTGCTCAGTGGTGTCGCCAGCCGTCTGGTGCACATGCCCTCTTCGCTGTCCAACATCTCGAAAGTGGCCGCCGTGCCAGTGGCGTTGCGACTCGCTTTGGTGCTGACCGCCGCCGTCTGCGAAGAGTTCAGTTGCCGCGGATTCGGAATCGAAGAGCTGGCCCGTCTGATCGGCAACCGCTGGCTGGCCGGATTGCTCTCGCTGATCTTCTTCACCTTCGCCCATGCCGGACTCTACGGAATGTCCGCGGCGCTGGTCATCCCCGGCGTGATCGGCGCCGTCCTCACCGTGCTCTACCTGTGGCGCCGCAATCTGCCCGCCTGCATGCTCATGCACGCCATCATCGACGGCTTCTTCCTCATCCTGATTCCGGCCGTGGCGCGCTCGTAAAGGGGGACGAGAAGGGGACGGACTAACTCGCGTCGATAACGCCTCCAAACCACCACCGCAGAAGTCCGTCCCCCATTGGGGCGATCTCCCCTACCGCCGCTTCGAGACCGCGCACTATGATTCGCCATCAGCGGATGAGCTTCAGCCGTCGCAGGTCCTCCTCGTCCCAGCACGCCTGCTCGATCATGCTCCTGAGAGTCTTTCGGGTGAATGTCCTGCTGCCGCCGTGGAACATCACGGTCTCTGCGCCCATCGACGTGGTAATAAATCTGATGCGGTCCGTCACTGCGGTCGAGCGAGAATCCATCCCCGACAAGCGCGGAGATCATGTCGCGGGTCGCGAGGTTCCGCAACAGCGCGTAGTTGATGCCCACGGATCAGACGGTGACCGCAACGCGAGGCTCGACGGTGACCTCAACTTGATCGCGTGGCTCCTCGGGGATTGCCTCGCCGTGCTCCACCATGCTCTCAATCACCAGCCGGATCACCTGGTCGATGTTCCTGAGAGCCTCGGCCTCGGTCGCGCCCCACGTCGAACCGCCCACGCGTTCAAGCGCCGGGCAGTAGGCATGAAACCCCGCGGGATTTCCGTCGAAATCCTCGTCGGGTTCGATGACGACTTTAGAGTTGTACGTCTTCATGGTCAGTACTACCGGTGGGCGTTACGGTGCCCGCGCTCCTTACCGCCGCTTCAGCCCCGACGGATCCATCTCATCGCTCAGCCGGCGCCGCCAGTCCGCCGCGATCGCTCGCAGCTCATCGCACTTTCGTTCCTCGGAAACTTCCCGCGCCAGATCGGTGGTTTCCTCCGGGTCCTGGCCCAGATTGTAGAGGTGCAGGATGCGCAGATCCGGCGTGAACACCAGTTTGTCGAGACCGCGCACCATCATTCGCCATGAATCCGCGGTGCCCACGCGCCCTTCCGCGTAGATGGATTCCGGCCGATCGCCCCCGCTTCCCAGCAGCAGCGCCGACAGGTCCCGCCCCTGCATTTCATCCGGCCGAGCGACGCCGCACAACGCGAGCACCGTGGGCGCGATGTCCACGCCCGAAGCGAGCGCGTCGAACTCGGCTGCCGCGATGCGGCGCGGCCACTGGATCAGCAGAGGAACATGCGTTGATTTATCGAACCAGGTCTCCTCGTCGCTCGCGCGCGTCGCCGTCAACACCAGCAATGTGTCCGCCAGCGTACCAGCACGCGTGAGCCGCGCGAGCGTATCGCGAAGGCACGCCACGCCGCCTCCCGCCGGTGGCTGCAGCACCGCGCAATAGCGGTCTGTCTGTTCGCCCGCCGCCCCGGCGATCTTCCAGCCGGCCGTGCCCAGCAACACCGCCACATCTTTCCCCTGGGCATCCGCATGCGGAAACCGACCGCGCAGAATCGCCTCGCGCCCCCGCCCGCTCGCCGGATCCGCCGAATACGCGCGCGTGAATCGCGCCCCGTGCGCAGCCAGCGCCGCGAAGCCATTGAGCGAAGCCGGCTCGCGATCCGCAATGATCAGCACGACAGCCGTCGGGGCGGTGGCGTTGCTCTCCGCCATCGCGCACGCCCCCAGCAGCAGTTCACGCCTCGTCAACACGCTTACTGGATACCATGGTTTCCATGTGGCGCAGGTCCGGAGCCTTGTGGGGCAGGTTTGTAACCTGCGGCGGGTTTGCAACCCGCCTCTTCGGATGTTCGCTCATCGCTCTGTCGACGGCCCGCCTCGTCGCCGCCGACGCCCCTCTCGAAAACACCGGTTCGCCCATGCATGTCGCTTTCGCCTGCGCCGGCGACGATCTGCAGGCCGCCGGCCTGAGCTGCAGCGAGGACGACCCCTGCCGCATCCTGCTCGAACTGAGCGGTGTCGAAACCGGCGCCGGCCGCGTCTTCCTCGCCGGCAACCTGCACACTTCCTCCACCACCCTCTCTTCCATCCTCCTCGTCACCGAAGACAACGGCCGCACCTGGCGTGAAGCGTACCCGCGCATTCCGTACGCCGCTCTCGACCAGATCCAGTTCGTCGATTTCCAGCACGGCTGGATCTCCGGCCAGAACGTCCAGAGCCTGGCGCGCGATCCGTTCCTGCTGGCCACCGACGATGGCGGCGTTACCTGGCGCGAGCAACCCATCTTCGGCGAAGAACAACAGCCCGGCGCCATCCAGCGTTTCCACTTCGATTCGCCGAAAACCGCAACACTGCTGCTCGATCGCGGCGTCGGCAAACGCTACGAGCTGTACCGCACCACGTCCGGCGGCGCGACGTGGGAACTCCTCCGTGCCGACCGCGATCCCATCCCGTTCCCCGGCGGCTCTCCTTCGGCCGCCTCCGCCTGGCGCATCAAAGCCGACGCACAGACCTCCGCCTGGCAGATCGAACGGAACCTCGGAGAAATCTGGCATCGCATCGCCGCGTTTTCCACGGAAGCCGCGGTTTGCCGTTGACAGCGGCAACGGTTGGTATATTCTGAATCGTTACCGCGTGCAGATCTCTCTGTTCAACGACACTTCCGATTGTGAAAGTTGTTACCGCAAACTGGCCGAGGAGAATCTGCTGGAGCGCCTGAAGTTCCTGGATGCGCGCGCGCGCCGCAAAGGCCTCGGTTCGCTCGATCCTTCGCGAAACCGCCTGATCCCGCTCGGCATGGAGATCGATAGCCGGGGCCGCGTCGTCCGCAACGGCTACGGTGTATTTAGTCTCGCCTGGCGGAATCCCGCTCGCGCGCAATGGGCGGGCCGGATCGCCGCGGAGCTGGAGGAGATTCGCACGCGCATTCACACCGCGCACGGCGCTCGGGTGCGCAATCTCATCTGGACCGGCATGGGCGGCTCGGCCGAAGACAAGAATATGTATTGCGCTGCGGGTCTGATGGATCACGGTGTGCGCTGCTACGTTCTCGATTCCACCGATCCCGCCAAGCTCCGCTATATCCTCGAGGATCTGCAGAAGCGCTCCACGCGCTCGCTCCGCGAAATTCTGGCCGGAACTCTCGTGGTCGCCATGGCCATGGGCCTCACTTCCTTCGAGCCGGTGCTCAACCTCGAACAACTCGCCAGGCTCTACGAGAAAAACGGCGTCGACCCCGCGCCCAACTTCCTCTACATGACCGTGCCTGGCTCGCTGCTCGAGCAGGCCGCATCGCGCCGCGGCTTTCATCGGGTCGCCCTGCAGCTCGACGACGGCAACACCACCGCGGGACGCCACAGTGCGCCGCTCACCCGCGGCAGCCTCTATCCGCTCGCGCTGTGCGGAAACGATCTGGATTCCTGGATCGCCGCAACCGACCTCGGCGCAGACGACATCGACGGCGCATGGAAGCTCGCCGCCTTCCTTCACGCCAACGCCGCGGCCGGCCGCGACAAGATCACCCTCATCCTGCCGGAGACCTGGCGCGCCGCCGCCCCCTGGACCAAACAGGATTTCGAGGAGAGCCTCGGCAAAAGCGAAGAGCTGGGAATCAAGATCGTCATCGACGAGAAGCTTCGCCTGCCCAACTACCGTCCGCCGAAAGACCAGTGCCAGGATCGCGCATTCGTCGCCGTGCATCGCAAGGGCGAGAAGCTGCCTGAGGCCGAGAAAGTGGCCATGGTCCGCCGCGTCGGCTATCCCGTCGCCAATGTGACCTTCGATCACGGCGTTTGTCTGGCGCGCTACATGCAGTTCATCCACTACAGCGTGTTTGGAGTGGCCTCGCTGCGCGACATGAACTTCGTGACGCAGCCAGGCGTCGAGCTGTATAAATCGGTGGCCAACCGAATCTACGAAAAGGCGAAGCGCGCCGGCGGCATTGAACGCACCACCGACTGGAATCAGTTTCGCAACAGCCCCGCGCAGCGCAAATGGATTGGCGGCGTGACTCTCTACTGGGGCAACGCCGCGTACGATCCCGCCGAGAACTCCACCGCCGCCGCCGTATACGCGGCCATTCTCGGCCGTCTGGTGGCTGACGACCGCATCGACTACGGCGAGCTGACCTTCTTCGGCGATACGCGATACTCGCCGCGTGGGCGCGCCATGCGCCGGTCGCTGGGACACGCCGCCGAGTGGCTTTTCCGCTCCCGCCTGCGCATGCCCGCCGACGTCGGCGAAGGTCCGGCGGTCAATCACTCTTATCACGAAATGATCATCGGCCACGGCCGCTGTTTCTCCACCATTCTGTTGACCGAAAAATCCGAGACTGTTCCCGGCCTCGACTACCCGGCCGACTATCATCGCGCGCAATTCCTTGCCACCGTCCGTGCCCTGGAACAACGCGGGCGCGACGTGGTGGCCATCACTCTGCGCGACCTCGAGCCCAAAACGCTGCTCTCGCTCGAAGGCTTCTTCCGCGAAGTCGCCCGCCTCATCCGCTGAAGCCGTGTGGGGCAGCCTCACAGGCTGCGGCGGGCTCCCAGCCCGCCCCTGGATACACTGGAGTTTCACCTCCGTCAATGCCCAAAATAAAAGCGTCGCGAGGAGCGAAGAAGACCGGCGCCACCTCGGCAAGCTGGCGCGGCGGAGCCCCCTGCCTGATTCTCCTCGCTGTCGGGATCGTCCTGTTCATGCTCATCGTCTACTGGGCTTTCCAGGGAGCCAGCCAATGAGAGGCGACCAGCGCCGGCCCGATCAGCTTCGTCCCGTCCGCATCCAGCCCAACTTCCTGGCCACCGCCGAAGGCTCCGCTCTCATCGAGCTGGGCAACACGCGCGTCCTGTGCGCCGCGACGGTGGAGGAAACCGTGCCGTCCTTCCTGCGTGGCAGCGGCAAGGGCTGGATCACCGCCGAGTACGCCATGCTCCCGCGAGCCACCGTCACGCGCACTCCGCGCGAGGTGAACAAAGGCCGGCCTTCCGGGCGCACGCATGAGATCCAGCGACTCATCGGCCGCTCCCTGCGTGCCGTCGTCAATATGGAAAAGCTCGGCGAGCGCAGCGTCATCGTCGATTGCGACGTCCTGCAGGCCGATGGTGGCACTCGCACCGCTGCCATTACCGGCGCCTGGGTGGCCGTGGCCATCGCCATCAACCGCCTCGTCGGTTTCGGCACGCTTCGCACGTCGCCTCTGCGCGATCACGTCGCCGCCACCAGCGTCGGCATCGTGGATGGAACCCCGCTGCTCGACCTCTGCTACGAAGAGGACTCCAAAGCCGACGTGGACATGAATCTCGTCATGACCGGCGCGGGCAGCTTCGTCGAGATCCAGGCGACTGCGGAAAAGGTCGCCTTCGACGACCAGCGCCTGGCCGCGCTGCTGGGCCTCGCGCGCGCCGGCATCGCCGAGTTGGTCGAAGTGCAAAAGCAGGCGCTGGCAGCAGCGTGAGAATCTGCTGCGCTACGTCGAATCCCGGCAAGCTGCGCGAGTTCCGGCTCGCTCTGCAGGATCATTTCGATGTGCAGCCGGTGCCCGGTCTGGGCGGTATCGCGCCGCCCGAGGAAACCGGCGCGACCTTCGAGGACAACGCCGTCGCGAAGGCGATGTATTACTCGAGATTCTGTGACGCCCAGGTTTTCGCCGACGATTCCGGTCTGGCCGTCGATGCGCTCGACGGTGCGCCCGGCGTTTATTCCGCGCGCTACGCGGGACCGGGCGCTACGGACGATGCGAATAATCGGCTGCTGATCGAGCGAATGCAGGGCGTCGAGAACCGCACCGCGCGATTCATCTGCGTGATTGCCCTCGCCCGCCGCGGCGAGTTTCTCCATACCTTCCGAGGTGAAGTGGAAGGCGTGCTCGCCCACGAACCCCGCGGCCCCAACGGCTTCGGCTACGACCCGCTCTTCTTCTATCCCCCCTTCGGGCACACCTTCGGTGAAACCCCCGTTGCCGAGAAGATGAAGGTCAGCCACCGCGCGAGGGCTCTGGCGCAACTGCGCGGGTGGTTGAATGAAAGAGGCGAGGCGATTTAGCCGTTGGCGTTTTCTCTGCACTGCAGCGTTGTTGCTGCTGTCAATCTTCGCGAAAGGCCAAACAGAGCAGGCGCCTGCGCAGTCGGCCGACGAGTTGATGAGCTTGTTGCGTGACGAGCACCCCATTGGTCCTTCCACCTGCGGAAGCCGAGGTACGGAGTACCTGAGGGAACAGGATGCCGCTGTCAGGGTGGTCGCCCTGGGTTCGGCGGCCACACCTCAGGTCGAAGCAGCAGTGCAATCCATCGAGACCTCTGGCGGCGATTGGACTCACGCATGGTGGCTCGTTCACGTTTACGCCCGCATGAAGGGGCCGGCAGCATTCCCGGTACTCTCGAGAATGATGCACGACCCGCGGCTCAAAGACCTCAGAGGTTCGCTCGACGACTCCGCCGCGCTTGCGCTGGGGCTCACGTCGTACGTTGACAGCGCCGTAGTCCCGTCGTTTGGAATCTGTGACCCGTTTGAGCGGCGGGATGGTTTGAATCTTGTCATCTTCGCCTGGGAGACGGGCGATCTCGACATGCTCTGGACCCACCTTGGTCCCCATGCCGTCGCGGCGCTGGATTCACTTCTCGCAAAGCGAAGCTGGCAGGATCTGCGTCGCGATTTATCAGCGCCGGTTTCTGCGAAGGACGTTCTCGTCGGGTATGGTTTTGACGTACCTCCGCCGTGGGGCGAACCATATGAAGCGCTGGAATCGAAAGTGGAGCGACTTGTCCGGGCCAGGGCCATGCCGCTTGACGAAGACGCCGTTCTCAAGACGACATTCACCGACCGCTCCGGAAGTGTATGCGGAAGGCGTTCTATTGCGTTCGCGACGACTGACTTCCGAACCCTGGAACACGGGGCGCGCTTTGAGGGCGCGGGATCGAAGTACTTCGTCGACAACGCCGACCTCGCTGACCTGTTGCATCTGATCAGCGCCTGCGCAGCTCAGTAACATCACGCCGCGTTGTTGCGCGTCAGTTCCTCACGGATGATCCGCCGCATCGACTCCTCCCACCTCGGAGTCTTTCCTTCGACATATTCGCGCAGAGCAGCGTTGATCAGCGTCTGGTACCCGGCTTTCCCTCCGGACCGATCCGCGATCCTGCCGAAATGATCGACCAGATCTTCATCCAGTCGAATCGTGATCCGCACCTTTCCCGGTTCCATCGGCGGCTCCGCCACCACGCGGCCCCGTTTGCGCTTACTCGCCTGCGCGCAATGCCGGCTACGACCCCGCCGTGCCCACCAGAATGATCGCGAATGAGGCGTCCCCCAGCTTCTCCTGCAGCACCCAGTCCGTGTCGCCCTGCTTGTCGAAGCCCGCCTTGTAGTCGGGATCCGGATTGAAGATGCTCAGCACCAGCGGATGCTGTATGCCTGAAGCCTTTCGGCTCATCGCCATCAGCGCATCGAACGCCGGCGTCGCGTTCAGGTCCGTGTCCGCGGAGGCCGGCGACAACACCGCGAAATCACGCTGCGGCGCAACCCCCTGATGATCGCCATTCACCGGATAGTAGCTGTAGCGCATGGTATACACGCCCGGCTTGATCTGCGTGCCGCGGCGGTCGGAGCCCTTGTCCGGAAACAGAATCACGCCGATCAGCGCCCCGTGCGGAATCGTCGGCAGCGTCAGATCCGATTCGCTCGATTTCGGCCCCGATGGCGCAGTTGTCCGCAGCCAGATCTCGCACACCGTTCCCTTGGGACCCGAGATGCGCACGCCGTCCTTCTGCAGCGCATCGCGAATCGCGGGCGCGGCTTCCGTTGGTGGCGCGCCAGCCGGTTCGCTCTTGTATTGTCCAAACGCCAGCGTTCCCGCCGCCAGCATCACGCCGATTTGTGCGATGGTTCGCATACTCCTCATATTGCCAGAGACGAGGGTGCCCGCCCAGACGTTAACCCGCCCTCGCGCCATAATGGACGTTAACAACATGACCCCGAATCGTCGCGATCTACTGCACATGGCCGGCATCTTCGGCGCGCTTCCGTTGGCCGCCGCCGTCGGTGATCCGCCGCACCCGCTCACCGGCGCAATCGTCGACGAGAAGGCCGCCAGCATTCACCCCTATCCCTGGGGCGAGCATCGCCTCTACTTCCAGGGCGCCACCGCGAACGGTCGCACCGCCTCGGCGGGCAGCGTCTGGGTGAAGCCCGGCATGGAGCCGCACCCGCCGCACAAACATCCCGAAGACGAATTCCAGGTCATCGTCGAAGGCACCGGCGAGATGCTTCTGGACGGCAAGACCACTCCCGCCGGACCCGGCGCCATGATGTACACCGCCGGCAACCAGGTGCACGGCGTGCGCAACACCGGCACCACCCCCATGGTCATCTACTATTGCCACTGGCAGGCCTGAGCGGATGCAGCGCGTCTACGTCCTCACCACCGGCGGCACGCTCGAGAAGGTCTACTCGGAGCAAACCGGCGCGGTTCAGAACCTCGACAGCAAAATCGACCGCTATCTGCGCGCGCTGCGCCTGCCCGATCTCGAGGTTCGGACCTTCCGCCTGATGAACAAGGACAGTCTGGAGATGACCGGCGCCGATCGTCAGCAGGTGCTCGAAGCCGTGCGCGAACGCCTGCGCGAACCCGCGCCCATCGTCATCACGCATGGCACAGACACCATGGTGGATACCGGCATGGCGCTGAAGAACGCGTTGCCCGATCTCGCCGTGCCCATCATCCTCACCGGCGCGATGACGCCGCTCGGGTTCGAGGGCAGCGACGGACAGCAGAATCTCACCGAGAGTCTGCTCGCCGCGCGCATTCTACCTCCCGGCGTCTACGTCGTCATGCACAACCAGGTCTTCCCCGTCGAGCACGCACGCAAAGACCGCGAGAAGGCGCGCTTCGTATGGACGTGAGCGCACAGGCGCGCCGGGCCGTTCTCCCCCTCACTGTCTTTGTCAGCGCGTTCCTTCTTTTCCAGGTGCAGCCCATCATCGGCCGCTACATCCTGCCGTGGTTCGGCGGCGGTCCCGCGGTGTGGAGCACGTGCCTGCTCTTCTTTCAGGTTGCGTTGCTCGCCGGCTACGCGTACGCGCACTGGATCGCTTCGCGTCCGAACCCGCGCGTGCAGGCCACGGTACACGCGGTGCTGCTTGCGCTTTCGTTGCTGTTTCTGCCGATTGCGCCCGCCAGCGTCTGGAAGCCGGCGACGCCCGGCGATCCGGTCGGCCGAATCCTGCTGCTGCTGCTTGCTACCGTTGGCGGGCCCTACGTGATGCTCGCTGCCACCGGCCCTCTGCTGCAGCGCTGGTTCAGTCTCAGCCGGCCGGGTGAATCGCCGTATCGTTTGTATGCGCTCTCGAA
>Ga0326728_10009730_pt1 | contig 22948 bp, 20 predicted proteins | sample MB3enrmetagenome_FD_207602 | JGI IMG/M metagenome (GOLD analysis project Ga0326728, IMG submission 207602) | Lab enriched peat soil microbial communities from McLean, Ithaca, NY, United States - MB31MN | ecosystem: Environmental > Terrestrial > Soil > Wetlands > Peat | place: USA: New York... | reverse complement strand
ATGGCGCGAGACCGTGGCGACGAATCGCGGATTGGTGGCGGAATCGCCCAGCGCCTCACGGAGTTTCCGGACGGCCGTATGAAGCCCGTCGTCGAAATTCACGAACGTTTCGCCCCAAAGATCGCTTCGAAGCTTCTCGTAGGTGACCAGCTCGCCGGGCGCTTGGAGCAGCGATGTGAGAAGCCGAAGCGGCAAATCCTGGAGTTTCAGGCACCGCCCCTGCTTTCGGAGCTCGCGAGTGGAGAAGTCGAACTCAAACAGGCCGAAGCCGACCTTCGTTGCCCCGGTATTTCGAGCTTTCATGGCCACCATGACCCCGCTAACGTGTGATGTTCCCATTCATAGCACTATTCTGCGCACCCGGCAAGGCCAGGAAGGAGCCGCGAAGGCGGTTCATGCCTGGCGCTAATTCGTTGAATTTGGGGAGATTATTGGTTCATGCCTCGGCCCCATCGATTCAGCTTTAGTTCAGACTCACTGGCCCCTGAGTGGGGCTAGATTCCTTCATGAGGTTTAGTGTGCGCACCCATGGCCTCGCGCTCGGTCGAACCCGAGCGACGCTTCGAGCGAGTGAGACATGCGGCAAGGCGTGAGTTTCGCGTTTCTGAGTCTTTTTGGAGGTATACGACGATGATTCTTCGCATTTCACGATGGAGTTGGACTCTGCTGGTTGTTTGCCTTTGTTTGTGCGCTTTGCCGCTGGCGGCGCAGCAAACCTCCGGCATGATAACGGGCATAGTGAAGGACGCTCAGGGTGCGGTAATTCCGGGGGCTAAAGTCACTCTGATCGATCAGAACCAGTCGGCGACTCGCGAGCAGGCGACCGGAGCGGAAGGGCTGTTCGCCTTTACGCCCTTGCTGCCGTCGACTTATACGGTGGTTGTGGAAGCCGCGGGTTTCAAGAAGTACGAGAAAAAGGACATTGTGGTTTTCGCCAATGCCGCTGTCGGCCTGACCGATATCAACCTCGAAGTGGGCGCGGTGACCGAAACGGTCCTGGTTCAGGCAACCGCCGCCCAGCTCCAGACGGAAAGCGCCGACCGGGCCGGGGTTGTCGCCGGGCAGCAACTGACGGATCTCTCCATTCAGGCGCGAAATTTCATGACCCTCCAGGAACTGGTTCCGGGAGTGGTGAGCGCCGGCGCCTATGGCGCGGACGTCAACGGGGGCCGCTACGATGAGATGAGCTTCAAGATCGACGGGATCACGAACATGGACAGCGGCGTCAACGAGTGCTGCGCGGTATGGATCAACATGGACACCATCGCCGAGTTCACGGTAATTACCAACAGCCAGACCGCCGACATCGGGCGCTCGGGTGGGGCGGCCGTGAGCGCGGTGACGAAGAGCGGCACCAAGAGTTTCCACGGCGATAGCTACTGGTTCCACCGCAACGAGGAATTCAACGCCAACTCGTGGCAGAACAACCAGGCGTCCCCGTACGTGCAACGGCCTCCTTACCGGTACAACATCATGGGGTTTGTTTTTGGCGGTCCCATCTTCATCCCCAAGACGTTCAACCAGAACCGCAACAAACTATTCTTTTTCGTCAGCGAGGAATGGCAGAGAACGTTGAATCCGGTGACTTCCCTACGGCTGGCGACGGTACCGACCGCGGCCGAGCGGAACGGCGATTTCTCTCTGACCCACAATTCGGATGGCAGCGCCGTGACCATCACCGATCCGCTGGCTAATGGCACGCCGTTCCCGGGCAACCAGGTCCCGAAGAACCGCTTCAACTCCGATGGCTCGGCGATTCTGGATGTGTTTCCCCTGCCGAACGTCAGCGGCCAGCCCGCCTATAACTACCAGTCGGCCTTCGGCTCCAGCAGTCCGCGCAGGCTCGACTCCCAGCGGGCGGACTATAACCTGAACGACAAGTGGCGCCTCTATGGCCGCTATCTTCACGACAATTACACCCAAAACCTGGATGTTTATGGGCTTTGCTCAACCGTTCCGGGTCTGGGGGAGGAATATGTTCCGCGCGTGGCTTTTTCGGGAGTGGTGAACGTCACGACCATCATCAGCCCGACGGCCACCAACGAGTTCATCTTCGGTCCCAGCCAGAACCGTTACACGTGGACGGTGTTGAACCCGGTTTACACGCGGTCCAACCTGGGTCTGAAATACCAGTCGCCTTATCCGAACTCGATCGTGGACGGCATTGGCCCGGTAGTAACATTCGGCGGCGTGGGGAATGCTCCCACGCTGGGCCAAGGCCAAAGCACGCAAGGCCAGCCACCGTGGGGCAACTCCAACACGACCTTCGATTTCACGGACAACCTGGCCAAAGTGTTCTCCAAACACGTGGTCAAGGTCGGCTTCATGATTGAGCGCGACCGGAAGGACCAGCAGACCAAGAACGCGACGGGCACGATCGCATTCGATCGGGACTCTCTGAACCCTGGCGATACCAACTGGGCGTACTCCAACGCGTTGGTGGGCGACTTCGATAACTACTCTCAGGCGAGCGCCCAACTGTGGGGGCGCTATCGCTTCACCAACGCCGAGTGGTACGCCATGGACACCTGGAAAGTGCGGCCGAACCTGACGATCGACCTAGGCATTCGCTTCATGATCCTACAGCCGATCTACGACGCCAACATGGAGATTGGCACTTTTAATCCCGCGGATTTCACCACGAGCCAGCAGGTCACGTTGTACAAAAAGACGCTGGGTCCGAACGGCGCGGTGGCGGCACTGAACCCGATCACCGGAGCGCTGGCGCCCGCGGTCCTGGTGGGGGCCATTGTGCCGGGCGTAGGCAACATAAACAACGGATTCGTGCTGGCCGGCCAGAACGGCTATCCACGAGGCCTCACCAAGGAGCGCGGGCCGCAGTATGGGCCGAGAATCGGACTCGCCTGGTCGGTCAACCCCAAGACCGTCGTGCGGTTCGGCGGCGGCGTGTTCTATGACCGTCTCGAAGGCAACCTGACCTATAATCAGTTGAGCTCCCAGCCGACCACAAACACGCCGACGATATACTACGGTACTCTGGCCACGCTAGGCTCCCAGGGCCAGAACTTCTTCCCGCAAACTCCGGGCGCCGCCATGTCGGGCGACGGCCACATCCCGACGGTCTACAGTTACAACGTCACCATTCAGCGCACACTGCCTTTCAGCACCATGCTGGATGTGGCGTACGTCGGAACCACGGACCGGCACTTGCCGCTAACCGTCCCGGTGAACGAGCCCGCGTATGGCAGCGCGTGGCTGCCGCAAAACCAGGACCCGACCGTGACGCCGAAGTACGACGGCACGACCACGCTGCCGATCAACTTCTACCGCCCGTACATCGGCATTGGCGCTATCGCCATGCAAAACTTCGGCGGCACTTCGGACTACAACGGGTTACAGATCTCCGCCAATCATCGTGTGGGTCACGGCCTGCAATTTGGCGTCAACTACACTTTCTCCAAGGCGCTTGGGGCGGCGTCTTCGTACAGTTCCCTGGAGAACCCCTTCAATATTCGTCACACGAACTACGGCCGGCTGTCGTTCGACTACACCAATCTGATGGTCTTCCACTACATCTACCAGGTGCCCAAGCTGGCCAAGGGCAGCGCTTTGGACAACCCGGTGACGCGGTTTGTCGCCAACGGCTGGGAGGTTTCCGGCATCACGACGTTCCAGACGGGCTCGCCGCAAAACATCAGCTACTCGATCAGCGGTGTGGGTTCGTCGACGCTGAACCAAGAAATCACGGGGCTGGCAAGCGTAGGGCCGCGCCCGCTTTTGAGCGGCAACCCGGGTCTCTCCAAGGGCACGCGCACGATCTACGAGTTCTTCAACACTGCGGTGGTGCATCCGGCGGTGAAGGGCAGCCTGGGCTCGGATTCCGGTTTGGGCCTCTTCGACGGTCCGGGGACCAACGATTGGGATATTTCCTTGTTCAAGAACTTCGCATATACCAAGGGGGAGGGCCGCTACTTCCAGTTGCGGTGCGAGGGATACAACGCCCCCAACCACACGCAGTTCAGCGGGATCAACACCTCGGCCACTTTTAACTCAGCGGGGGTCATCACCAACCTGCCCACAGTTCTGGGCGGAGGCGGCGGCCGGTACGGATTCGGCGCCGTCAACGGCGCGCGCTCGGCGCGAGTGATTCAGCTCGCTTTGAAGCTTTACTTCTGATTTTGTGGGGCAGGCTTGCAGCCCAATGCCACTTAGTTTTCGTGGGACCGGGCATCCTGCATGGATTGTACTACTATCCATCACATTCTTCGCGCGCCGCGACGAATTGTGGGGCAGGTTTTTAACCTGCGGCGGATTGTTAATCCGCCTGCCGCACTTGTACGCGCCCGCCACGGCCCTGGAGAATCGCCACCACTCGTTGCGGCTCTGCCGCTATGCGGGGCAGGATGGTATCCTGCGCGCGACCCAGAGGGTACCCCTTCCAACCTGCCCCACAACTTCCGTAGAATTCCCGTTCCTGGGAAAACTAAGTGGCATTGGGTTTGCAGCCTGCGGCGGGTTACTAACCCGCCAATTGCGCCGGTTAGCCACACTGCCCCGCAACGCAGCATACAGGGCTGGCTTTTCTTGTATCGGAGCAGGCCGAGTACCACTCGGCCGCAGGCTGCCAGCCTGCCCCACAGAACTGCCATGTAGTATATTTGAGTCTCGGCTCACTCGGCCGAGTCGAATCCCCAGCACGTAAGGACAGGAGAGTACCTTTGGAAGCCAAGTCTTATGGCAATTTGCGCCGGCGCGATTTTCTGGCGATCCCGGCGGCCACTGTGGCTATCGCCGCCGTTCCCGGAATTCGCGCAGCAGCGCCTGCCGCCGCCGAACCCGAATGGAGGAACAAGCAATCCGGCATGACCTACCGGCGGCTCGGCCGCACCGGCCTCATGGTTTCCTCCATGGGTATGGGAGGCGACGACATCCGCCCCGACAATAACGATTTCGTCAAGTGGGCCGTGGACCTGGGCCTGAACTACTTCGATACCGCGCCGAGCTACGGCAGGGGCGCGAGCGAACGCGGCTACGCCGATGTTCTCAAGTCGTGCGGACGCGACAAGGTTTTCCAGAACACCAAGGTGAATGTCTTCCCAAACCGCAGCATGGTGTATCGGAGGATGTTCCAGAGCCTGGAAGAGAGCGAGCAGGACCAGATTCGCAACCGGGTGACGGAAGAGATCGCGCGCCGCGGCTTGGAGAACCCGGAGTATCTCGGTATGTACTTTGGCGGACAAGCCGAAGGCCTGCGCTCCGCCATGATCGCCAATGCGCTCCAGGAAAAGTATGCCGGCAAGTTCGACCGTCGGAAGGAAATCAAGGATTACATCGTCGGTTCGGTGGAGGGCAGCCTGAAATCGCTGGGAACGGACCACGTGGATTGTCTGCTGATGCGGGGCGTCGAAACGCCCTTCGAGATCCGGAACACGCCGGAGGTTCTCGAGGCTTTCGAATCGCTCAAGAAGCAAGGCAAAGCGCGCTTTCTCGGGTTTTCGGCGCACACGGATCCGGCGGGCGTGTTGGAAGCCGCCATCGATAGCGGCGGCTATTCCATGTGCCTGATCGCCTATAATTTTCTGAACGCGAAGTGGGTGGAACCGGTTCTGGAGAAGGCTAAGAAAGCCGATTACGGCGTGATGATCATGAAAGCCAGCCGGGTTGTCCAGAACCCCTTCAATCGCAGGCAGACGATTCCCGAGCGTGCCAGCGCGTTGGAGAAGCTGGTCCCCGGCAATCTGACGCTGTTCCAGAAGGGCTTCCGTTGGGTCCTGGGGAATCCCAACGTGAGCGGCGTAGTCGCGGGGATCTCGGATATGTCCATGGCCAAAGAGGATATCCCGCTGGCGATGACGGGAGCAGCCGCGGCCGCCACAACCAGGTAGACCGCTTCGAAAGACGACCTATGCCGGAACTGATTCCATTTCGCTGGCCAGCGCAGTGGAAGGACGCATCCCGGCTGGAACTCCTCAAAGGCACGCCCATCAACTGCCTGGTGGGCGACGCGCCCCCGCCCTTTTCGACTGGCGATCTTCCATTCTTTCCGAAAGACCGGCTGCCCGCCGATATCGCCGTTCGGGAGGGCGCCTGGCCGCGGGTCCTCCCGGCGGAGACGAAGAAGGACGCCGCCGAAGCGGGTGCGACCGGCGCCGCGTGGGTGGATTCCAACGCCGGCCTCATCCGCCTCGCGCAAACCATGGAGCCGGGGAAACCCGTATGGCTCACCACGCTGCCGCCGGGGGGAAAGGAAGTGGTTCCGCTGGAGGAGTTCGCCAGGGCCGTGGCCGAGGCCTGCGCTTACGGCGCCCGCTGGATCATTACGCTCGACGGCCGGTTTCGCGCGGAGATCGAAAAACCGAGCGAGGCCGGCCTGCGCGAGTGGAAACGCGTGGTCTCGGCGCTGAACCTGTTCGAGCGCCACTCCGAATGGCGAAGCTGGGGGCCCGTCGCGGCGCTCGCGGTGGTGTCCGATTTCGCGGGCGACAGCAAGCTGATGGCCGAGGAGTTCCTGATCCTCGCGCCGCGCCGCCACCTGGCGTACCGCGCCATCCGCAAAGCCGACGCCGGGAAAGCTTCCCTGAGCGGCATCCAGGCCATCCTCTGGCTCGATGCAGCGCCTCCCGCCGGCGAGATGCGCGAGAGGTTCCTCGAGTTCGCGCGCGCCGGCGGGTTGCTCATCTCGCCGCGCGGGGTAGTCTCCGGGGAACCGGCGGAAACATTCTTCAACTACCAGATTCACCGGCTGGGCAAGGGGCGTGTGGCGGTTCCCAAGGAAGCCTGGTACGATCCGTTTCTGCTGGTGGCCGAGGTTCAGCTTCTGGTCGGCAACCGCCAGAACGTCGTCCAGGTTTGGAACGGCGGCAGCATGAACAGCCATCTGCTGGCCAGTCCGAAGAACGATCGCGCCGTGGCACACCTCATTCACTACTCATCGGGACTGAGCCAGCCGGTGACGCTCGGTATCGGCAAGCCATGCCGCTCCGCCCGCGTCTACACCCTGGACTCGGAAAAGGTAGTGCGGCCGGTGCAGGGCGGAATCGGAATCGAAGTGCCAGTGGGCGAGTTCTCGGCATACGCCGCGGTGGAGTTGGAGGCCTGACATGCGACGGTGCGGTCCCATGTTTCCATTGAGCCGGCGGGAGTGGCTGGCCGTCACGGCGAGCGGCCTCGCGGGCGTGGCTCGCGCCGCCGCGCCGGGTTCCAAAGTGGCGCTGGCCCGCTGCCTGGCTTATGGGAAAGCGGTGACGCCGGCGCTCGGCCGCATGTTCGACCAGCTTGGCGGCATCGGCAGCCTGGTCTCGGGCAAGACCGTGGCCATCAAGATCAACATGGCGAACCCGCTGCTGGCGCGCACCGGCCACACGCCGGCATGGTTCACCCGATGGAGCCATCCGGACTTGATCGGCGCCGCGGTCGAGCTCTTCGGCGAGGCCGGCGCCGCCCGCATCCGCATCCTCGAAAGCTCGGCCGAAGACGACAACCCGCTGGAAGAGAACTTCCTGCTGGGTGGCTGGGACCCGGCGCCGCTGCTGACTGCGGCGCCGCGCGTGGAAATGGAAAACACCGGTTCGCTGGGCTACGGCAAGAAGTATCATCGCATCACCGTGCCGGAAAAGCCGTACATATACCCGGGATTCGACGTGAACCATTCCTACGTGGAATGCGACGTCCTGGTGTCCATTTCAAAACTGAAGGAACATCTCAAGGCGGGCCTGTCGCTCTCGCTGAAGAATATGGTCGGCATCACGCCGCCGACGATCTACGGCGATTCCGCTGGTTACGACGACCCGGCTCCGCGATCCTTCGGCGCCCGCTCCATGCTGCACACCGGCCACCGGCAGCCCTCGGCCACCGCGCCGGCGGAAATCGACCAGACGACGCCGCGAGAATTCGGCTACCGGGTTCCGCGCGTCATCGCGGATCTTGTCCGGGCCAGGCCGGTCGATCTGGCCATCATTGACGGAATCGAAACGCAGACCACCGCGGAGGTCGCGGCGCTCGAACCCGGCGACAAGCGGCAGATCCGGCTGGTCAAGCCCGGGATTCTGGTGGCCGGGTGGAACCCGGTATCGACGGACGCCGTAGCCGCCGCGGCCATGGGCTTCGATCCGATGGCCGGCCGCGGCAAAGCCCCGTTTGAGGGGTGCGACAGTATGTTGAAAGTGGCAGAGGAAGCCGGAATCGGCACGCGCGACCTTTCCAAAATCGAGATTGTGGGTGTGGCACTGCAAGAGGTAAGATTCCCTTTCCGCGAGTGAGAAAAGTTGTGGGCCAGGATTATATCCTGCGCGCCGGTTTTCAACCGGCGCTGGTGGGCCTGTTTACAAGCGATTCGGGCGGGTTACCAACCCGCTGGACCCAGAGGGTACCCCTGCAAACCTGCCCCACAGTTCTTGAGCTCCACAGGGAGCGGTGGTCTGCGATTGGAATGTGTCTGAAGGAGATTGGAATGAACCGGAGTATATCGACTTATTCGCTCTTGGCGCTCGCAATTCTGCCCGCCGCCGTCGTCATCGGCGGAGGGCGCGCGAGCGCGCAAACCTCTGTCGAACGCTATCGCAACTTCGATATCGCCATCAACTGCCCGATAGGGGACATGCGCCGGATGGCGTCCAACCCGAAATTCATGCAAGACAGCTTCGACGTCGTTCACGGCTCGATCAAGTTCACCAAAGTCTGGCTGGAGACCTACCGGGGGAACCAGGAGATCGGCGAGGCCGACGTGCGAAAGGTCAAGCAGTTCTTCGAGAGCAAGGGAATCAAGGCGTCCGGCGCCATAATGGCTTACCTCGGCGCGCCGGGAGACGGTATCCGGTCCTTCTGCTGGACAAATCCGGAGCAGCGGGAACGGTTCCGGAAGATTGTGGCCTTCACGGCAGGCATCTTCGACGAGATCATTTTCGACGACCTGTTCATGTTCAACTGCCGGTGCGAGTTGTGCCAGCGCGCCAAAGGCAATAAGAGCTGGACAGAATACCGGCTGGAGGTGATGAAAGAAGTCGGGGAGAACCTGGTGGTCAAGAACGCCAAGAGCGTCAACCCCAAGATCAACCTGATCTTCAAACCGCCGAACTGGTACGACCAATATCAGTTTTCCGGCTACAACCTGGAGGCCCAGTCAAAGGCCTTCGACATGATCTATGCCGGCACCGAAACCAGGGATCCGGACAATACGGTCATGCATCTCCAGCCATACCAGAGCTACGGCCTGATGCGATACTTCGAGCACGTCAAGCCAGGCAAGTTCGGGGGAGGCTGGGTGGACCCCGGGCAGCGGCAGACGCTGAATCGCTTTTCGGAGCAGCTTGAGGACACCATGTTCGCGAAGCCTAAGGAGATGACGATCTACTCCTGGGGCGACTTGCTGGAATCCATCCGGCAGCCCGACGGATCGTCGAAGGTCGCGAGCATTCTCGCCGCGGTGGCCGGCGATGCCTACGACAAGCTGGACGCCCTTTGGCCACAGTTGGGCAATCCGTACGGAGTCGCAACTTACAAGCCATTCAACTCTTCCGGCGAGATGTACCTGCATAACTATATCGGCATGATCGGTATCCCCATGGACATGTACCCCGAGTTCCCCGACGCCCGCGACACGATCCTGCTGACGGAGCACGCCAAGTTCGACCCCCAGATCGTCGACAAGATCTGGAAGCACCTGAACGCCAACAAGACCGTGGTGATTACGACGGGATTGCTCAAGGCGCTCCAGGGCAAAGGCATTGAGAAAGTCGTGGAGGTCGAGTACACCGGCCGGAACGTTGTCACCAACAAGTTCACCTTCCGCCGGATTATGGACGAGGAACCCGCCAACTACTACTACTCCCCGACCGAACTCGTGTTTCCGCAGCTTGAGTACGGCCTGGTGGATTCCGAGGAGATCATCCAGGCGATCTACAAGGAAAGCAGCCGCTATCCGCTGCTGCTGCGCGTGAGAGGCCTGGAGAAGGGCAGATTCTACATCCTCACGACGCCTGAGAACGAGAGCGATCTCTACCAACTTCCCAAGGAAGTGCTGGGCCAGATCCGCCGCGACCTGATGATGGAGATTCCGGTGTACCTGGACGCGCCGAGCCTGATCTGCCTGTTCACGTACGACAACAACACCTTTATCACCCAGTCTTATCAGCCGGGTCCGACGCGGTACAAGATTGTTGTCAAGAAGCCGGGCGCCAGATTGTTCGATTTGAGAACCGGGGCCCAGGTCCGCGGATACACGGACGGCGAAACCTCGGTATTTGAAGTGCTGCAGGAGCCGCGAACGTATAACGCGTACCGGTTCGAGTAAGTCACGAGAGGCGTTTGGCTATGAACCTGGCCGCCAGCGCAAGCCAGGTACAAGCGACAACCACCCATTCCCACCGGTGGCGAGGAACCCGGTCGCCACCTAAGAATATTACGAAGACGCTGAATCCCACAGCCACCTCAGCCACTCGCGCCACCAGTTTGAGCCACTTCGACCCGCGCTGCTGCCGTTCAAGTTCAGCTCTCTCGGCATCTCCCAGCGGCCGCTCGTGGCCATGGTCGACTGTTTCAATCCCATCCGTCCAGAGTTTAATTCCTGGCACTGCCGCATCCTCCGAAGTGGTCAGTCCCCCTTACTCGCTCACTCGTTCCAGTTCTTGTTCTTGAAGATGCCGTTCATCATCTGAAACAACACCGGGGCTTTCGGCTGCTGCTCCTTGTCGAGTCCCTGATAGATCTTGACGAAGGCTCTCATCTCGATGCCGGCCATCTGGGAGTCTATGGCGGCCTGGCTCTTCACCAGTTGGTCGATTTCGGCTTGGCTCTTGCCGGCTGAAACAGCCTCGCCGATGGCTTGCCGGCTCTTGATCGCTTCGTCGCGCAGCGGCGCGGCTTCCTGCTGGCCGTCGTCGAGGACGGTCTTGACCAGTTTCTTCTGGTCCTTGTTGAGCTTGAGGGTGTCGGTGAGCATCGCGAGCTTATTGGCCTGGCCGCCCATCGGCGAAAGGGGACTAGTCGATGCGCCCCTTCCTCCGCCACCTCGCTGGGCGGAAGCCAGGGTGGCGGCCAGAATGCCGGCCAGTAATAATCTGAAAAACATGAGAGCTCCTTTAGTTCCTTTCTCTTCTTCCCCCGCCTCTTCCCCCGGCGCCGCCGGCGGGCGCAATGAACATCCCAGCCATCAGCTCGAATGCCGAGGCGGCCTTGCCCTGTTGATTGGGTTTGAGCGTCGCACAGACCTTCGCGAAGGCCTTGGTCTCAATGCCGGTCACCTGGGCGGCCACGGAGGTATAGGTATCCATGGTCTTCTTGAAATCGTCGGCGCTCGCGCCGCCGAGCATCGCCTTGGCAATGTCCAACTTGGCCTGCATCAACTGTTGGCGCAGCGGGCCGGATTCTTTCAGGGCGTCGCCCAGAATCGTGAGGGCTTCGGCCTTCTGATCCTTATTCAGCTTCAGACGGTCGGCGAAGATGTCGAACGGGGCCTGGCGCTGCATGCGCGGCATGGCGCCGGGTTCGTCTCCCATCCCGCCGGCTCTCCCGCCTCCCATTCCGCCGCCCATCCCGCCGGTGTCGTCGCCGCCGGTGCCGCCGCCGCCCATTCCGCCGCCGCCCTGGGCGAACGCCAGAGTGGTGGCCATCATCGCGGTTAGCAGAAGTCTTGTGAACATGAAACCTCCATGGTTTACTCGATTAAAGCACGAATCGGCCTACCATGGCTGGAGCGGACAATTCGGAGGGGTGCGCGACGTGAAAGGGGCAGCCACGCAGTTCCTTGTGGTTCGGGCAAGCTAAAGCATGCCCTACCAAAACAGCCGTGGTAGGGTATGCTTTAGCTTGCCCTTTGTCTTCCCGAGCCAACACCGCTCCGCGAGGTGTATGCCAACACTCAGAAACCTGCCATTCCCTGCGAAAACCAAAGAACCCTCCCTTTTTGCGTCGCACACCCAATTCGGAGGAATCCGAGCAGGAATGTCAAACGTGCTATGATCGCATGATCGGTCCGGCCCTCATGCGGTTGGTCATTCTTCACTATCACATTTTCAAGAACGCCGGCTCGACCATCGAAGACATTCTGGACCACAGCTTCGGCGAGCGGTTCGCAAATCTGGACACGCCCGCCGGCGAAGGATTGATCTCCAATCCGGACCTGGTGCGCTTCTTCGATGCCCGGCCCGGCCTGCGCGCTTTCTCCAGCCACCAGATCCGCCACCCGCTGCCGGAAGCACCCGGCTACCTGTTCTTCGACATCTGCTTCCTGCGCGACCCCATCGACCGGATCCGGTCCATCTACACCTATTTCCGTCAAAAACCGAACCCCGCCGATCCCATGAGCGACTTGGCCAACCGCGCCACGCTGGGCGATTTCATCGCCGGCATGATCCAGGATTTTCCGCTCTTCGTGAGGAATGTCCAGGTGAACCTGCTGGCCTGCGGCGGCGACTCCGACGAACCGGAGCCGCGCGATCTCGACCTAGCCGCGCAGCGCATGCTGGCGACCTCTTTTCTGGGCGTGGTGGATTGTTTCGACCAGAGCGTAGCCGCGGGCGCACACGCTCTGCGCTGCGCCTTCCCCGAATTGGATTGTGCCCGGCCGGCGATGAACGTTTCGGACGGATTGCGGGGCACTGTCGCCAGCCGGATCGAGAAGCTACGGCAAGCGTGCAGCCAGGAAGTGTACGAGGAATTGTTGCGGCTGAATTCGCTCGACCGCGAGCTGGTGGACCGGGCCCGCGCGGAGGTGTTGCGCCGCTTCCATCTGGTGCCGCGGCGAACCGCCCGGCCAGTGCAGCGGGAGCAGCGCCGCGCCCAGGAGCCAGCCGGGTTCTTAACCATGGCGCGGCGCTTCGTGAGCCTCGCTCCGTATTGGCGGGAGTTGACCGGAAGCGCGCGCCAGACGCTCTTCGACGCGGACTATTACGGAACCGCGGGCCGCCACCCGCTGCTCCACTTCCTGCTGCGGGGCGCATACCAGGGCCGCCAGCCACATCCCCTGTTCGACCCCGCCTTCTATCTTCGGAAATATCCCGACGTGGCAGCCGCGGGCGTCAACCCGCTGTGCCATTACCTGAAGCACGGCGCCGCGGAGTTGCGCCAGCCGCACCCGCTGTTCGCCCCCGGCTTCTACCTCGACCGAAACCCCGACGTCCGCCGCGCCGGCGTGAATCCGCTGGTCCACTACGTGCGCCACGGAGCCGCGGAAGACCGCAAGCCGCATCCGTTATTCGAACCCAGCCACTACCGGAACTCCTGCGCGGAGCCTCCCGCCAGCGGCCAGAACCTGCTCCAGCATTTTCTGGACAGCGGCACGGGAGCCGCCAGTCCCCACCCGCTGTTCGATTGCGCAGCCTACCTGGAAGCCCATCCCGACGCCGCGGCGCAAGGCAGGAACCCTCTGGTCGACTACCTGTTGTCGGATGCCGCCCGTTCGGCTGGCCCGATGCCCGAATCGGCCGCGCTCGCGCATATCGACATCCAGGACGTCCAGGTGACGGTGGTCTGCCTCGCCGGGAGCCTGGATTCCAAAACGCCCGAGGAACGGCGCGCCATCCACGAGGCCTGGAAGGGCTGGGCCGGGCGCCAGGGGATCTCCGGCAGCGTGGCGCTGGTTTGGCCGGACGCTGGCGGCCTGGCGCGGTGGCTGGCCGACCCGCAGCAACAACCTTTTCTCGATGCCGTGAGCCTCGAACAGATCCGCGCGCAGTGGAAAAGGGGGCAGACGCATTTATTGCCGAACCCGCAAAATGCGTCTGTCCCCTTTTCTTGATCCCGGGCAATTCATATGCCGGGCTCGAAGCACACGAGTTTCAATCGGTGTAATGCATCCCAGACCTTGTCGGCGCTTTGCTCGGGGTTTTCGACGGCTGTGTGGAGGGTCACTTCCGGATTCAGTGGTGGTTCGTAAGGATCCGACACACCGGTGAACTGCGGAAGTTCTCCGGCCAGCGCCTGCTTGTAAAGGCCCTTTGCATCTCGCGCAATCAGAACGTCGAGAGGACACTCGACATAAACCTCAACGAAGTTCGGGACGCGGGAGCGGATTTCGTCGCGAATCGCCCTGTAGGGAGAAATGGCCGCGCCAATGGCGATCACACCGTTGCGCGAGAGCAGTTCGCACACAAAGCCGATGCGACGGATGTTAGTATCGCGGTCTTCCTTGGAGAAGCCGAGCCCTTTGGAGAGGTGGGTTCGTACTACATCGCCATCCAGGATCTCCACCTTGGCTCCATGGGCCCGCAGGCGATCTACGATGATCGACGAGATGGTGCTCTTGCCCGCACCAGAAAGGCCCGTGAACCAGAGTGTCAATCCCTTATGCATATAGGGCGTCCTCGCGCGTTAGAGTAACACGAGCCCGAGCGCAATTTCAACTAATCGGGCCTGCTACTCCTGATATGATTGGCATTGTGTGGAAATGAGAATGCTCCATGCTGAGTGAACGATTCGATTCCGCCCTGCTCTTCGCTTCGCGGTTACATCGCCAGCAGACTCGCAAGGGCGGGGAAGTCCCCTACTTGAGCCACCTCCTGGGAGTTGCCAGCCTGGTTCTGGAAGACCGCGGAAGCGAGGACGAGGCGATTGCCGCGCTGCTCCACGACTCGATCGAAGATCAGGGAGACGGATATCCCGGCGGCCGGGACGCCTTGCGAACGGAAATCGCCGCTCAGTTCGGCGGGAAGGTCCTGGAAATCGTCGATGTGTGCACCGACGACGAGGGCTATGACAAGCAGGCAGCTCACGCCTGGAAACAGCGGAAGCAGGCTTACATCGATCGCTTCGCCACGGCGAACGAATCCGTGCGGCGTGTCGCGTGCGCGGACAAGGTGCACAACATCAGGTCGATTCTGGCCGACTACCGTGAGCACGGGGAGAGCCTGTGGGAGCGCTTCCGCACCAAGAGCCGGGACGACCAGTTCTGGTACTACGCTGAACTCTTACGGGTCTTCCGGGAGACCAATACCGGCAGGCTCGCGGTGGAACTCGCCAGTACCCTGTCGCTGTTGCAAGCAAGCGCTTCCGGACTTGCCGGCCCGGCGAAGTTGAAGCCATAGGCTACCTGGCCGTTCAGGCGCGTGCCTCGGCCGGTGACCTCCGAATCAAAGTGGCAAAAAATCCGGCGGCAATTTGCATTTCTCGCTCTATGATTGAGTTGACCATTGAATCCAAGTTCGAAATATCGAGATGGTGAAAGGTCTTTCGGACAGGAGGCTATCGAATGAGTAACCTGATTCTTCCCCATGGGGGCGGAGAGTTGCGTCCCCTTCTTCTGGACGGCGACGCCAGACGGGAAGAGATCCGTAAGGCCGAGCATCTGAAGAGAGTGCCGATGACCAGCCGGGAAACCGGCGACCTCATCATGATGGGCATTGGCGCGTTCACTCCCCTGGATGGTTTCATGCGGCGCGAGGACTGGCATGGCTGCTGCGAGTCTTGCCGCATGGCCAGCCAGAATGGGCTTTTCTGGCCGATTCCCATCACTCTGTCCGCCGAGGAGGACTTGGCCAGGTCCGTTGCCATCGGCGACGAGGTGGCGCTGTGGGATGTCGAGACCGAAGCTATCATGGGCACCATGAAGATCGCCGAGAAGTACGCGATCGACAAGGAATACGAGTGCCGGCAGGTGTTCCGGACGGTGGACCCGGCGCATCCGGGCGTGCAAAAAGTGATGGAACAGGGAGCGGTCAATCTTGCCGGCCCCGTGAAGGTGGTTTCCGAATCCTTCTTCCCCGAGATGTTCCCGGGTATCTACCAGCGTCCGGCCGAGTCGCGCCAGGCGTTCGCCGAGCGCGGCTGGACCACCGTGGCGGCGCTCCAGCTTCGCAATCCGATGCATAATTCCCACGCGTATCTGGCCTGGATTGCCATCGAAGTATGCGACGGAGTTTACATCCACCAACTGGTCGGCAAACTGAAGGCCGGCGACATCCCGGCCGAAGTCCGCGTCAAGGCCATCGACGCGCTGGTGAACAAGTATTTCCGCAAGGATCGCGTGATCCAGGGCGGCTACCCCATGGAAATGCGTTACGCCGGGCCGCGCGAAGCCCTTCTGCACGCCGTGTTCCGCCAGAACTACGGCTGCACCCACCTCATCGTGGGCCGCGATCATGCCGGGGTCGGCGATTACTACGGCCCCTTCGACGCGCAGAAGATCTTCGGCGAAATCCCACCCGGAGCATTGCTGCTCCAGCCGCTTTGCATGGACTGGACTTTCTACTGCTACGAGTGCGGAACCATGGCTTCCATGAAGACCTGCCCGCACTCCAGCAAGGCGGTGATCGACGAGGCCGGAAACTACAAAGGCGGCGCGCGCCTGCTGCTCTCCGGAACGCTCCTGCGCAAGCTGATGAGCGAGGGCAAGCCGGTGCCGGCCGAGTTTTCCAAGCCGGAAGTGATTGCCATTCTCAAGGAGTACTACGACGGGCTGGAGGAGAAGGTCGAAGTGAAGCTGCACGGGGCTGCCACCGGAGTACCCGGCAAAAAGTAGCGACCAGGGCGCTCCGGCGGCGCGGGGCGCACGGGATAGGTGTATGTTGCACCGATTATAATGGGCGCTTATGCGCAGATCGCTTGCGTTGGCCTTGAGCCTGCTCGGATTGTTCGATTCGCTGTACCTGCTCTATACCTACACCTCCCCATCGCGTCCCATGGTTTGCATCGGGACGGGCTGCGACGCGGTGCGCGCCAGCGCTTACTCCACTCTGTGGGGCGTGTCCATGCCGGTGTTCGGTGTGCTCGGCTACGCGCTGCTGGCGATCGTGATCGTCGCGGAATCCCTGTTTTCCGCGCCCCTCGCGCGATGGGCGCGCTACGCCTTTCTGGGCATGACCGGCTGTGGGTTCCTCTTCTCGCTATACCTCGAATACCTGCAAGCCTTTGCGATCCACGCTTACTGCGCGTGGTGCGTGACCTCCGGCGTGGCGATGACCGCGCTTTTCGCGCTCGCTATCGTGAACCTGGTTCGTGCCGGGCAGGAGCCTGAACCGGCGGCGCAACTCACCCGCGTGCGGAGCCTCTTCGTCGTCTGCGTCGTGGGGATGCTGGTGGGTGTTCTGGCCTTCTACCTGCTCGCCCGCCATAGCCAAATCGCCCCGGCGGCGCCCCAGGCCACGCCAGCGAGTTTGGCGGAACGGCTGGTGCGCCCCGGCAGCTACCAGGCGGGCAATCCTCAGGCGCTTTTGACGGTGGTTGAATTCGGAGATTTCGAGTGCCCCGTCTGCGGGCGGGGAGAAACCGCGGCACGGGAGATTCGCACCCGGTACGCCCGCCAGGTCCGCTTCGTGTTCCGGCAATTCCCGCTGGAGCGCATTCATCCTTTCGCGGAGAAGGCCGCGGAGGCTTCCGAATGTGCGGGCCAACAGGGAAAGTTCTGGGAAATGCTCGACAAGGTCTATTCCCGGCAGTTCGACCTGGGTATCGAGGGGCTGGAGCGCGACGCCGCCGAACTGGGCGTGGACCAACCGCGCTTCAACCAGTGCCTCGCCATTGGAGCCACGGCGGGACGCGTTCGCCAGGATGTGGAAGATGGCCGGGCGTTGGGCGTGCGCGCCACGCCCACCTTCTTCAGCGGACAGAAAAGGATCGAGGGCGTGATGACCGCGGCGCAGTTCTCACAGCTTCTCGCCGGACAACTGGCCGACCTTGGGGTGGACACCGCGGGGGATGTCGAGCCGGCCCCAACTCCGGCTGCCGCGCCCCCCAAGAAGCCAGCCACGAACTCCGCCGCCGCCGGGAATCCGCTTCAGGAGTCTGCCGCGACCACCCATCCGGCCCCCAGTACTGATCCAGCAAGCGCCGGCCCCGGGGAAGCTTCGACGGGTTTGCTGGGAGCGGCTCCGGGCGGGTCGGTGGCGGGCTGGCAGGGAGCGGCGGCCCCGGGCGGACCCTTCGGCGTCCAGACCGCTGGCGGAGCGTGCAGTGAAGCCGATGCCGCCAAGAAACAGCCCGCGCTGATCGACACGCGGGAACTGCGCCAACTACTGGCCGGCAACGCCAGACCGCTCTTCGTGGATGTGCGGTCCGCCAGCGACTATGCCGCGGGACGAATCCCCGGAGCGATCAGTCTTCCCGCCGACGAGATAGACCGGCGGTGGCGCACCTTGCCGGAAGATCGCACGATCGTTCTGTATGAAAGCGGGCGGTCGTCCGGGGACATCTGCGCCGCCAGCCGCGCGGCCGGACGCGCCCTGCTGGAGCACGGATTCCCCTTCTCCCAAGTCAAGGTGTATCAGGATGGCCTGGTGGGTTGGGAGGGAGCTGGAATCGGTATACATGAATAAGTACACGCTCCTTTCCCATCATGCTCAACCGCGCGGTCCCGACCGGCCCCGTATGCGCGCATCGAGGTGTGTTCACAGCGGTCATCGGCGGCATATGCGCAGCCTCCCGCGCGGCGATGCCGTCAACGGAAACGAGCCTGGAATTCAGGAAGAAGAAACGTTGGCTCCCCGGCAACCATGGTTTCCAACCACTTCTCCACCGGCGCAGGCTCCTGCCACTCTGCCGTTGCCATGCGGGCTGCCACTAATTCATGGCATAATGAGGCAAGGGGGAGGCGATGAGGAACTTTCACTTGCCGCTGCCGGAGCAGACCTACACCGGTCTCAGGGCGGAGGCCGAACGGACCGGGGTGCCCGCGACGACCCTGGCGCGTGAGGCCGTCGACTCGTGGCTGCGACAACAATTCCGAAGGGCGAGGCACGATGCGATCACAGCCTACGCTACGGAAATGGCGGGAACGCAGCTCGATCTCGACGCCGATTTGGAGTCGGCTGGAATCGAGCACCTTGTGAACACCGCCAAGGCAACAAGATGAAGCGGGGAGACGTTTACTGGGCCGATCTTGTCCCGCGATCCGGTTCGGAGCAGACGGGCCGGCGTCCTGTAATCCTGGTGTCTCATGACGGCTTCAACCAGACGCCCGGTTGGAGATCCATCATCGTGGTCCCGATCTCAACATCCTCGTCACAGGGCAAGCGCGGACCTACCGTCATAGAGTTTTTGGGCGGGACTGCCGGCTTGCCGAAGACGAGCTTTGCGGTGTGCCATCAGGTAACCACTCTGGACCGCGCCAAGCTGACCAAGAGGCTCGGCACTCTGCCGTCCGAGTCCCTGCGTGAAGTTGAGGAAGGGCTGAAGGCCGCGATGGACCTCGAGTGATCTGCTCTATTGGCCGGCAGGGCTGTCAACAAACCAGGATTGCAGTTGGAAAACACAATTCCGGGGCGCCCGAGAATTGGCTCCCCGGAAACCATGGTTTCCAACGACCTCTCCGCCCTCAACGTGTTGATTACCATAGAGCGCCCAGCGCGAAGAATTGCCCTGGCATCAGAATATCCACTGGTCAACTGATTGCCAGCTTGACCGGCTTATCGACGCGGCTCAGCATTTCCACCAGCGTATCGATGGTGAACTTGGCGGTTTTCTTATTCACCACGTCGGACACACGCGGGCGCGAGACCATCAAGATCTCGGCGGCCTCGGCCTGCTTCAAGTGATGTTTCGCAATCCAGACAGACAGCTCTTCCATCAGTTGCTGCTTCAACAGGCGCGCGTCATTGATCTGTTTGCGGGACGCGGCCTGTAGACGTTTGGCCTCGTCCGGCGTAAAACCCAGTTCCACGAAGAGGTTCGCGCCCGGCTTTGTCACATGGCGGATTTCGGTGTCGATCTTCATTGCCTTTCCTTCCTCACGTTGCACACGGCGCGATAGCGCGCTGCGGCAATCGCCCTGTCGTGCTTGCTGGTCACCTGAGTCTTCTTCTGGAAGCAATGCAGGACGTAGATGGCTTCCTCTAACTTGGCGACGTACATCACGCGGAAAATGCCGCTTGCCTCCCTGATCCGAATCTCCCTCGTGCCTGCACCTACGTCGTCGAAGGGCTTCCAGTCTGTCGGCTCAAGCCCGGCCTGGACCTTCCCCAACTGGAAGCCCGCTTCCTTCCGGGCGTCTCTTGGGAATGCCAGCAGATCGTCGTAGGCAGACCCTACCCAACGGATCTGTTTTTCATCATCCATTCAACCAGCATGTATACAATTTTATACGCGCCTGGGGGTGCACGTCAAGGTGCTCGATGACCGAGTGCTCGGTGGACGATGATCCAGCGGGGTGTAGGCGGCGCTGTCAACAGAGAACGCCGAAGTTGGAAAGTTGCATTCCTGGGTGCCCAAGACTTGGCTCCCCGGCATGGATTCGAACCACGATTAGTATAACCATTGTAGAATGTGTAACTTGCAGATTCCAAAAAGGCCGAGATTGCCCAAAGGGACACGAAATACACCCATCGGTACAGCACCGGTACAGCCGGATGCGGCTCTCTGGCATGCCTGGCACGCGACCCACTTTGCAATTCTCGGCCAAATGGCGTATCATAAGTAGCCAGAGGGCTAGTATGGAAACAGAAGCGATTGCCGAGATCCTGGGCGGGCGGAAGGTGCTAGGCAAGGCGATCAAGAACCCTGGCGATCTGGCGGATCTTGTCCGCACGGGCCTGCCGGCAGGTTCCGTATCGGCGCTTGCTGGAAGGCTCAATATGGGCAACGGAGTTCTGTCGCGGAAACTCGGCATTCCGCAACGAACGCTGACCCGCAGGCTGAGCCACGGATCACCGCTGACGGCCGCCGAATCGGATCGTACTGTTCGCATGGCACGAGTATGTGCGATTGCCGTTGAAATGATCGGCGACCAGGACAAAGCCATTGAATGGCTTGGCACTCCGAACCGGGCGTTGGGCGGCGAAAGGCCTCTGGATCAGCTCGACACCGACACGGGCGCGCGCATGGTGGAAGACATCCTGGGCCGCATTGCCTACGGCGTCTACAGCTAATGCAGTTCTGGAGAATATGCCGCCGCCGCTATGCCGCGGAGGCCGCGAGCGGCGAGGGTGCTCGCCGGTATGGTGGCCGGTGGAACAGCCGGGGAGTGCGCGTAGTCTACGCCTCAACTTCCCTGGCACTCGCCGCGGTTGAGACGTTCGTGAACCTGGAACCAAATCTTAGACCGGCGGACCTCGTGTCGATCGAAGGCGTCATACCCGATGCGATTCAGACCATTACACTCGACGTGAACGCTCTTCCGGCGCGCTGGTACGAAACAAGAGACGAATCCTTACATCGATTCGGGGACGAGTGGATTCGGGATGGACGGAGCGCCAGCCTGCTGGTTCCATCGGCGGCGATCCGTGGGGAATGGAATGTGCTGCTGAACCCTGCTCATGCCGATTTCTCCAGGATCGAATTTCGGGATGCGGAACCGTTTGAATTTGACGCGCGGATGTTCCGGTAGGCGCAAGGCAAGGCAGTTCGTCCTGACGGGTCTGGCCTTAACCTAACGGCTAGTCGGCGGCGCTGGTTGTCATCGAGGCGCACCCGCGAAGCCGCCGAACTGCTCACGAAGAACCCGAATCTCCCCGCGAAGGTAGCCAATTGCCGCTAGGGGGTCCATGGCAGGGGATGGAACTCCGGCAAGTTCTTGGCCGTGGCGACTCCGAACAAGCGAAGCAGATGGGACGTGGTCACCGGACTCGCATAGTACTCGGTATGTCCGAGCATCGTTTCATCGCGCGCCGTCCAGACTTGTGCCGGTTGACCCCACCGGCCAACCGCCTCCGGCCAATGCCCTTCACGGGCAAAGGTCTGTCCTGGCGGAAAAAACGCCTTTAATACAAAATCCTTCCGCGAGTACAATACAAAAGACTGCGTGGGATAGTGCGCAGCCCACCAGTACTGGCTCAGGTATTCGACCATATATGTCGGGACGGCGGCAGCCATGAGGCATATGGCTGGTATTCGATTCGCGCCGGCGATTCCGGCTTGAGCGAGGGCGCGCACGGTCTGCAGAACCACTCGGCAGCCCAGTGAGTGCGCAATAAAAATGAACTCTGTTGGTTGGCCATCGGGGCCATTCAGTTTCACCAAGAACTCCGCGAGTGCATCGCCTGCTCGCACTGCTTTCGGAACCTGGAGGGAATACGTCAGGAAGGAAGTCAGGGCACTGTCGGTCCCTTGCTCCTGCACTGGCCGCACTGGAGGGAGGCGAGACTCAACGTAGCCCGGCCAGTAAAACTCCCAGACTTGATCCAGAATCGCGTCGATCCCCCTGCCGCGGAGTCGGTCGAGCAAGGCGTGATAGCTGGTTTTGGCCTGACACTCATCGTTATTAAAGCCATGAACGAGCAGCGCCAAGCGCCGATATCCCTGGGGAGATGGACCAGAGAGTCCCGCGGGATGAATCTCCCCATTGACGAAGCGAAGCGAGCGGGGCGACCACATCTCTTAGCGCCGGAGCCGCTCGATGACCGCCAGGATGTCACGCGCAACCCACGCAATAAAACCGCCGACCAAACCTGAGAGAAGCACGAACGCCAGTTACTGCTGCGAGACATTCGGGGACGCTATTGAAGCACTAACGGGAAACGATAGCAAGGCTGCCAGTCCGATCGCGGAAAGGCGGAGGTAGCGTCTCCAGCGAAGGCCGGTCGCAACCTGAAGCCCATCAATATTCCGCCGAATACTCTGGGTCAAATGGTTGCGGAGGTTAATGTAATGAACGTGGGCTCTCTGTTCGTCGGTGGAGCCGGAAACATCTTCCCCGGCTCTGTCCCGGCTGTCGGCCGTTTCAGTGTTGGTCAAGGGGGCTTGCTCTGTCTTGGTTCCGTCTGCAAGCTTTCTCCACTGTTTCCATTCGTGCACATATTGTTTTGAGTCATGCGACTGATCTCGTCCCGCAAGCCCGGTCAGCAACTGCTCGTGTTCACGAGGATCGTCAAGAACACGTTCGGCCATGACTCCGATCTGGCCGCAGAGTTGTTCGATGGGAAGATCAAACAAGGCTAGCGCAAGCCTTTTCCTCTCGTTCGGGTTCACCGCAAGCCGAATTAGGTCATCGAAAGACGTGCCCGTACTCAGCCATTCGCGAACCGCCCGGCGGTGATAGACGCCGCGAACCGGATAGATCCCTCGAACCACCTGGATGAGCGCCATCGCGATGACTCCGATGACCGCAGCGTGCAGAAAAAACGCCGTG
>Ga0326728_10009725_pt1 | contig 22959 bp, 19 predicted proteins | sample MB3enrmetagenome_FD_207602 | JGI IMG/M metagenome (GOLD analysis project Ga0326728, IMG submission 207602) | Lab enriched peat soil microbial communities from McLean, Ithaca, NY, United States - MB31MN | ecosystem: Environmental > Terrestrial > Soil > Wetlands > Peat | place: USA: New York... | reverse complement strand
CCTTGGGATTATCCTTCGCCAGCACCTTGGTGATCGCCGCCGTCAACGTCGTCTTGCCGTGATCAATGTGCCCAATCGTCCCCACATTCATGTGCGGCTTCGACCGATCAAATTTTTCCTTGGCCATGGGTTTAGTGCCTCGTCCGTATAATGAATTTGCAGCGTCTCGCCCAACCTCGGCGAATCACAGGAATCGGGTTACGGAACTCTTCCGCTGGGGGAGCGTCTTTCCCCTTACGCCATCTCCCGCGGATCATAACTACTGCCTGCCAGCGATACCGATCGCGCCGCCATCAAAACTCTGGAGCCGATGAGCGGAATTGAACCGCTGACCCCGTCCTTACCAAGGACGTGCTCTACCAACTGAGCTACATCGGCGCCGTAAGATCAGTGGTTAGTTCCTAGTGGAGAGTGGCTCGTGCGCCCGCGGCAACCACCTTTCCGTCTCCTTCAGCTCTTGCTAGCCACTAACCACTAACAACTAGCCACTGCTTCTTGGAGCGGGAGACGGGAATCGAACCCGCGACCAACAGCTTGGAAGGCTGTGACTCTACCACTGAGTTACTCCCGCCAATTCAAAGGCAGTGGTCAGTGCCTAGTGGTTAGTGGCTAGTCAAAACCACCACGCACGTCGCGCTTCTGCCGCTAACCACTATCCACTAAGCACTAGCCACTGCATTTATGGTGGACAGGGGAGGGTTCGAACCTCCGTAGACCACAGGGGTCGGCAGATTTACAGTCTGCTGCTTTTGACCACTCAGCCACCTGTCCGCTCTGGTTTAACCTTCCATGCACCCTGGCAAGCGCAGGCGCAGTCTTGCGGTCAGCCCCGAAAACCGGATTCATTTGAGCCAAGTGGGTCGAGAATGCGGTTGGGCGCGGACACAAATGTCTGCCCGCGCAGTCCTGCGTTATCCAGATTTGGTAAACCCGCTCCCGTATCAACCGACCGGCGATTGCCTGCCAGATTTCTTGCGACTGACCTCACTCAAACTGGAGCTGGCGAAGGGATTCGAACCCCCGACCCTCTGATTACAAATCAGATGCTCTACCGGCTGAGCTACGCCAGCCGCCGCAAACTTACAATTATACTAATCGGCAGGCAAATTGCAAGGGAAACCGAAAGATTTTTTCGGCTGCTGAAATACGGAATTTCCGAGGGTTTCCAACCCGCCAACCCCAACCTTGCCTCTCAACCCCTGAAACCCTTTGCTCCTTTATAGTTACGGGGACCGGCATACAGATTCCGTGGCTTTAGACCGGGTCCAACCGCGCTACGACCTTCGACCGGAGAACGATCCGTCTGCGCCGTCATTCCCTGACACCCTACCTCTATCAGGACGATGTGCGCAGGTCTCCGGTTACTCGTGCAAATATTTCATCGGGTTTACAGGGGTATCGTTGACTATCACTTCGTAATGCAGATGCGGGCCCGTGGTCCTCCCAGTCATTCCCACGGCGCCAATAACTTGCCCGCGTTTTACTTCCTGGCCCACGACCACAAAAATCTTGCTGAGGTGCCCGTACTTGGTCGTCATCCCATATCCGTGATCCACCACGATCGCGTTACCATAGCCGGAATCCCACGCCGCTTCCAAGACGATGCCATCCCCGCCGGCTTCAACTCGGGTGCCGTAAGGGACGGAAATATCCACGCCGGAATGGAAGACCCCTTCGCCACTAAAAGGATCCAGCCGCTGGCCAAAACCCTCCGTGATCCGCCCACGCACCGGCCAGATCGAGGGCACGGTTTCACGCCCAAAATCTGCCGTGGGGACGAAGCCCATCGCCGGGGCTTGGCGGGAAGGAACGAGGGAAGAATTTCTGATTAGATTAAAGGCGTAAAGGGAAGCTCGGTAGCTGGACTCGAGGGTGGAATTGGTCTGCGTCGCCAGCGCCAGCGCCGCCTCGGGAAAATGCGGGCGCCGGGCTTCGCCGAAACCGTAGGTCAAGGCAACTTCCGTGGCCAATGATTGCAAGGAGTCCAACTTGGCGTTGGTAGTGGTTACGACGTTCTCCAAGCTTCGGTTCTGCGTCTTGAGGGCTTCGCGCTCCGTCCGAAGATTGTTGTAATTTGAAACCTTCAGCAGCATTCGGGCATAACTGTTGGCCAACGCGGCGATCGTCATAATTCCTACAACGCTGAGCGCCAGCACCATGTGGACAACATAAAAAGGAAGGCGAATCTTGTGGAGCTTCCCATGCGCACCTGGGAAAATCAGGAAGGTATAAAACTTCTTGTCCATTTATAAGACCACCCAAAACGAATTAATTTCGACGCTGAGTGCCCTCAAATGACTTGCCAGCAGAGGGCGAGAAATGAGTCGTGCCAGAACCGCATTAGAATTACCGGGTGCATCGTATTGAAGTTCGCATCGCTTGTCAAGAGAATATGACGGGTGCATTAAGATTTCCTCGCCGACCCGGCGGGATTTGATCAATTCTTAGTCTAGGTGGACTATTTACCCTGTCGGACGCGCTGAGTCCCCCTGGGTAATTCGAACCCGGGCTTTTTGGTGGATACGCTAACTTTCGGTTAATCCCACAGACTATTCCCCTCCCTGCCCAGGAAGTTTGGGCTAAGATGGGAAGCGAAGAGTCCGAAGGGCTCTCAAATCGAGCACATCATGCGCAACAAGTCTTCCTTCCAAAGCGAAGCGGACCTCATCACCTGGATACGCCGCCGGACGCCTCGGCAGGCGAGGGGCCTCACCTTGGGCATTGGCGATGACGCCGCGCTGGTGGCCGTCCCGCCCGGGCGAGAAGTGATTCTTACTACCGACCTGTCAATTGAGGGGGTCCACTTCACGTCCACCCTCCACCCGCCACAAGCAGTGGGGCATCGGGCGCTGGCGCGTTCTTTGAGCGATGTTGCCGCGATGGGGGGAACGCCTCGCTACGCCTTAATCTCACTGGCTGCCTCCCGGCGCACCGGGCGAGCTTGGCTGGAAGGTTTCTATGAGGGCTTGTTCGCTCTCGCCCGGCGATTTTCCGTGGCGGTCATTGGAGGTGACACTGCCGTTGTCAATGGTCCCTGCGCGATCGACGTGATTGTGGCGGGCGATGTCCCGCGTGGCCACGCATTGCGCCGTTCGGGAGCCCACCCTGGAGACAGTATCTTCGTCAGTGGATGCCTCGGCATGGCAGCGCTGGGGCTGCGCTTATTGCCAACGCAGGTGCGCCGACGAAAACCCGTGGAGCGGGCGGCCATCCACGCTCATCTCTTTCCGCAACCCCAATGCGCTCTGGGCCGATTCCTTTCCGAGCACCGATTGGCCAGCGCGCTGATGGACCTGAGCGACGGCCTTTCCATCGACCTCCGGCGGCTTTGCGAAGCCAGCGGTGTCGGAGCAAGCTTGTTCGCAAATCAGGTCCCCGCCCCACCCATTCCCGATGCCGAAGACGCCATGCGGTTGGCGCTGCACGGCGGGGAAGACTACCAATTGCTGTTCACGGTCCCTGCGGCCAAGAGCCCAAAGGTGCCCCGCCACTATGACAGAACCCCCCTGCAATGCATCGGAGAAATCCGCGCCTCACAAGGAATCGAGATGGTCACCCCCAATGGCATGAGGCAGACCGTTGAACCCCACGGGTATGACCATTTTTCCAGAAATTGGCATCTATAGCAGAGAGGGGAAATTTGGATTGCCCCCCTTGGTCCAACCGCAGATGCGGGCAGGACCAAGGGGGGCGTTGCACCCAATGGCCACAGCCAGTCGCTTCCCTTGTTTCACGCCGTGGAGGGTGCTACGCTTTTGGGCAGGAGGGGCATATGCGTAGATTGCATATCGTCGTATTGTCGTTGGCAATTGCTCTCTGTGGGGTCGGCACAAACGCCTGGGCCCAACGCGGCGGCGGGGGACACGGCGGCGGTGGGGGTCGCGGTGGTGGTTTTCATGGTGGCGGGGGCGGAGGATTTCGCGGCGGCTACGGCGGTGGAGGCGGCTTCCGTGGTGATCACGGAGGTTATCGAGGCGGTTACGGCGGCTGGGGATATGGACGCGGTCGTGGTGGTTGGGGGTATGGACGCGGCTGGGGCGGTTGGGGTGGATGGGGATTCGGGTGGGGGCCGTGGGCCTATTGGCCTTACTGGGATTATGGCTATTACGGAGGGTGGGGGTATCCCTCCTATTCGCACTATCCCGACTACTCATACTATCCGAACTACTCGTCCAACCCGTGCTATCCCTATGGCCCCTACGATTGCCGTATTTCTGGGTACGGCCCGGTTTCTCATGCGCCCGCAGCTCCGGCTGGACCAAATTCGCCGACCTATTCCCAAATGACGAATTCCCCGGCAACGCCCAACACTTATGTGGCGGACGGGCAATGGCACCCCTTTGGCTCTCAGCCCGCTCCGGCAATGGGCGCCTCTTCGCCTGAAACGGCAACGCATTCTCAGGGAAGCGCACCCGTTCGAACTTACAGCGCCTACGTGGACGGCCAATGGCACCACTTCGGCCCTCAGCCCTCTTCGGCAGTGCGCCCCCCTTTGCCTCAAACCGTGCCGCATCCCCAAGTAAGCGAGCCGCCTCGGACGGCCAGCGTTTCCGTGGCGGAGGCCAAGTGATGCCGCTTTACCAGCAAGGAGGCTGAAGGTAGCTGACAGCCTGTAACATTAGGTCCCCCGGCAAAACCGGGGGATCTCCCTCCTCATCAGTTTCCGAACCCCCGGCCGATCAGTGGCCTTTCCGGTTCGCCGTGACTCCTACTCGCCACTGACCTTTAACAAGACCACACTGTGCGGTGCCACGGTCCCACGGAAGTACCCGCCATCGGCGAGCGCGACATCCACATGTTTCCACAAGTCGCGGACCTTCTTCACCGGCCCAATGTACTCCGAGACTTCCTTCGGCTCGTCACTGCGATTCAGCACGGCGTAAGCGGTGCTGTGGCCACTCAGTTCCTTGGTCCAGACTTGCCAATCGCCGTAATCACGATGCCTCACCGCCTGATGGCCGAGCGGATCCTGGTCAAGCGCGATCACTTCCTTGTTGGTCAGGATTTCGCGGATCTCCGCCGGCATGTTGCGCAGATCGTTTCCCGCCATCAGGGGCGCCGCCAGCATGCACCAGAGGCTGAAGTGTGCGCGGCTCTCATCGACGCTAAGCCCGGGATTACCAACCTCCAGCATGTCAGGATCGTTCCAGTGGCCGGGACCGGCGTATTCCCACAGGTCCACCTGCGCGTCGAGGATCTGCATCACGCCACGTGTGTACTGACCCGTGCAGCTCCAGCAATCCGTAATATCGCCGGTCGTGCGCCAGAGATTTCCGATGTCCCCGGCCCACTTCCAAGGATCCTCCACACCCCACTCGCAGAGGCTGAAGACAATGGGACGGCCCGAAGCCTTCAAGGCGTCGCGCATGATGGAATAGGAGGACTTCACCTCCTGCGTGCTGTGATTGCACCAGTCGTACTTGAGGTAATCCACGCCCCAGGCGGCGTATTGGCGGGCGTCCTGGAATTCGTAGCCGCGGCCACCAGGACGGTCCTGGCACGTGCCCGTCCCCGCGTCGGAGTAAATCCCAAACTTCAGGCCCTTCGCGTGAATGTAGTCCGCCAGCGCCTTCATCCCGGAAGGAAAGCGCTGCGGGTCAGGAACAATGTTCCCCTCGCCATCGCGGCTGACCTGCCAACAGTCGTCGATGACGACGTATTCATAACCGGCATCCTTCATCCCGCTCGCCACCACGGCGTCCGCCATTCCCTTGATGAGCTTCTCGCTCACGTCGCAGCCGAATTTGTTCCAACTGTTCCAACCCATGGGCGGAGTCCGCGCCACCCCGTTTTCCAAAGCCTGCGCCGGAGCCAAGGTCGAAATAAAGCATGCGATAAGCAAGAGAATCGTCTTCTTCATCACGCATCCCCTTTCCTTGAGGCCTTTACTGGTATGCGAATCAACACATGGGCGATGATGGCGAAGGCGGCGAGGGAAATCCAGCCGCCCCAGCGCTCGACAAACGAGAAAACGTCCTGGCCGGTGAAGACGTGCGTAATGGATTTGACGCCGGTAAGGAACAATGCGGCCAGCAGAATGCCGGTGATGGCTTCACCGGCGATGAAGCCCGAAGCGAGCAGCGTGCCGCGCTCCTCAAACTTGGCTTTCTCATCTCCCTCCAGCTTGCGGCGCGCGGCCCATTGATCGGCGATCCACTTCATGAGCCCTCCCACGCAGATCGCCCCCGTCGTTTCAAGGGGGAGATACATTCCGACCGCGATCAACATCGGCGAAGGCGCTTGGACCATGATCAGGAAGATTCCAAGGACGGCGCCCATCAAGACCAGGCCCCACGCCATCTGTCCGCCCACGATCCCCTGTGAGAGTGTAGCCATCAAGCCGGCTTGCGGAGCGGGTAAGAGGCGCCCGCCGATCCCGCCGGTCGCGAGATTTGCCTCATGCAGCGCAATGATGGGGAAGAAGAGGAAAAAGGACAGCACCAGGACGCTGATGATCTCCACGACCTCCATCTTCCACGGCGTTCCACCCAGCAAGTGGCCCGCTTTCAAGTCCTGAATCAGACTGCCCGAGACGCTGCATGCCAGGCCCACCACGGACGCGACGCCCAGCACCGCCCCTACGCCGTAAATGCCCTTCGCGCCGATTCCGACCATGACTGCTGCCGCCAGCACGAGAGCGGAAAGAATCAGGCCGGAAACCGGTTGATTCGAAGTGCCCATGAGGCCCACCAGGTACCCGCCGACAGCGCAGAGCAGGAATCCGCTGAACGCCATCACCACTGTGGCCAGAACCGCAGCTTTCCAACTCTGGGCGAAGTGGTAGTAGATCAGCGTAATGGGCACGAGCAACGCGGCGATGGAGAGCATAATCCACTTGATGGGGATGTCGATGTCGAGCCGGGTGCGCGACTGCGCGGCGTGCGCGGCCGCCACCGTTGACTCAAACGCTCCCTTAAGCGAACGCATGATCGGCCCGCGCATTCCGTGGAGCGTGTGGACGGCTCCCACCAGCATCGCGCCCACGGCAATCGGCCGCACCACGTTGTACCAGACGGTGTAACTGACAAGGTCCCACGGAGCGGTCCCTCCCGTGGTCTTGCCGAGGCGGGTTGGCAGGTCAGGATCAATGAAAAGCACCAACGGTATCAAGATCACCCAGGCCAGCACGCCACCGGAAAAGTTGAGCACCGCCAGGCGCGGTCCGATGATGTACCCAATGCCGATGAGTGCCGGCGACGCCGAAGGCGTCGAATAGGCAATGCCGCCGGTGTACGCGACGTTTCCAATCGGTTCCTTTTGATAACCGAAGTAGCCGATAACGGATCGCGGGAAATGGATGAATCCTGAGACGGTGTCTTTGAAGACTTGCAAGCCTTTGTCGTCCTTGAGCACCTGAAGAATGGCTCCGAGGCCGAGCGCGCCGAAGACGTATTTGGGCGCGTCGGTGGCTCCCGCCTGGCCCGCTTTCACCACTTCGGCGCTGGCCACACTCTCAGGGAACGGCAGGTCGGATTCGACGCACAGCGGTCGCCGCAGAATGATGATGAAGAAAATCCCCAGGAGCCCGCCCGCAAGCATGATTAAGGTCGACTCCCAGTAGTGGCCGCGGAGTTCGGTCCACAAGCGCTGGCCGCCCACGTTGACCATCATGAAAGCGGGAATGGTGAAGATGGCGCCCGCCACCAGCGCCTCACCCACGGAGGCGGCGGTGCGCGTCAAGTTCTGCTCCAACACGCCGCCACGGAAAAACGGCAGGCGGAAAAGCGCAATGGCAATCACCGCGGCGGGAATGGTGGCCGCTACGGTCTGCCCGGCCTTCATGCCCAGGTAAGCATTGGCCGCCCCGAATATCGCCGCCATGATGATGCCGGCCAGAACGGCTTTGAGCGTAAACTCGCGCTCGGTGGAATCGGCGGGGACAAAAGGTTTGAAATCGGGCATATGGACAGTCCAAAGTCTAAAGTTGAAAGTCAAAAGTTGAAAACTCAAAAACTTGAAGAGCCGCGCGCTTTACTCGACTCCTCGACCTTGCACCGCAAAGAACTCAACATTCCGGCGATTTCGTGAATTTCCTCCAAAAGTGGACCCGCTTGCTCGGGCTCAACATACCCAAGATCGCGGCTGACCATCAGCAGATATTCTATTTCGGCGAGAGATCCCTCGGCTATGTTTAGAAATCGTGCATAGTCCTGACGTCCCTGCCGCTTTGATCCCTCCGCAATATTCGTTGGGACTGATAGTACAGCCCTGCGCAGCTGTGACAACAATCCGTATCGTTCAGCGGGTGGAAATTCCTTTGAGAGCCGATAGACTGCCAACACAAGCTGATGACTTCGCTGCCAGACTCTTAGCTCAGTGAATTGCTGCACGATGCCTCCAGCCGCAATCGGCCCGGACCAAGCATTCGCCATGGCCGTAGCTCTGGCGAGAATGCAAGTTCCGTGGCTTTCAACTTTCGACTTTCAACTCTTCCACTATTGCCCCAACAACTCCAAAAACCTCCCCACCGTCTCGATGCCGCGATAGAAATTGGGAATATGGAACTTCTCATTGGGAGCGTGCAGGTTATCGTCGGGCAGGCCGAAGCCCATCATGACGCTGGGCGCCTTCAGGAATTTCTGGAAGGTGCCCACGACGGGGATGGAGCCGCCCGAGCGCATGTAGACGGTCTTTTTCTTGAAGACCTGTTCCAAGGCTGCGGCGCCGTCGGCGATCCAGCGGCTGTCCGTGCTCACCACTGAGGCGGGCGCGGAACTCAAAACCCGAATCTGTGTTTTGATGCCCTTGGGTGTGATCTTCTTCACATAGCTTTTGTACAGGCCGATGATTTCTTTCGGATTCATGTCCGGAACCAGCCGCATGCTGACCTTCGCCGTGGAGACGGCGGGGATCACGGTCTTGGCGCCTTCGCCGGTAAAGCCGCCGCGGAAGCCGTGGACTTCCAGCGTCGGCCGCGACCACAGGCGTTCGAGCACGCTGAAGCCTTTCTCCCCCACCAGCGCCGTGGTGCCGATTTCTTTCTTCATAAAATTCATCTCGTTGAAGGGGAGCCGCTTCCAGCTTGCCAGTTCCGCCGCCGTGGGCTTCTTCACGCGCTTGTAGAATCCCGGAATCAGAATCTTGCCGTCGGGCCCCTTGAGTCTAACGATCATCTCAGCCAGAGCCTGCATGGGATTGGGCGCCGCTCCGCCGTACATTCCCGAGTGCAGATCGTGGGCCGCGGCGCGCGCCTCGAGTTCGGTGTAAACAAGGCCGCGCAAGCCCGTGGTGATGGTGGGCAACTCCGGCGCAAACAATTCTGTATCGCACACCAGCGCCGCGTCACACTTCAGCCGGTCGGGGTTCGCCTCCACGTATTCGTCAATGTGCTCGCCGCCCACTTCCTCTTCCCCCTCGATCAGGAATTTGACGTTGATGGGCAGTTTGCCTTCCGTCTTGAAGAAGCCTTCCACCGCTTTCGCCAGCAGATAGACCTGGCCCTTGTCATCCACGGCCCCGCGTGCATAAATGTTGTTGTTGCGGATGGTCGGCTCAAAAGGCGGTGAGGTCCATTCGTCCAGCGGATCGGCAGGTTGCACGTCATAGTGGCCGTAGATGAGCAGCGTGGGTTTGCCGGGTGCCTCCAGCCACTCGGCGTAAACCAGGGGATGCTGCCCCTCCTTGCCCGCGATGATCTCCACGTTCTTCATACCCATCTCGCGGAGTTCGTTGGCCAGGAACTCGGCAGCGCGTTGAATGTCGGGCTTGTGCTCCGGTAGGGTGCTGATACTGGGGATTCTCAAAAGCTGGAAGAGCCCTTCCAGGTGGCGTTCTTTGTTCGCCTCGTAGTATTCGAAAAGTGCTGTGCTCATGGTCCTCCTCTCGTGTCCCAAAGTTGACCTTTTCCGGTTTTCAATCGGAAAGGTGATAGCCGCTCGCGGCGGCGCTTTTCCCTGCGAAGGGCCAGTCTACACTTGACTTCGCAACGCGTCAATTTAGTGATCGGGCCATTGTTTCATCGGATCATCGAGCCATTGGCGATTGGTGATTTGTGATTGAAGCATCGGTTCGCGTGCCCATCGGCTCAGGGGTTGATCGGGTCGTCGGGCGATTTTCGATTCTCGAAGTCGGCGAATTGGTTCATCCTCCCACCTGAAACCACCGATAACCGAAGCGGGGGAGTGTGGGCGGCCCGCATGAATGTGAACGCGCCGTATCGTTTCGTGCCGTTTCGTGCCACGCCGCGCATTGCCGTTCCGCACCGCCCGCCTTTCCAACTTCAGCCTTTGCCTGGCTTTACCACCGGTCTCTTATCACTTGCCATTTCCTTTTAAATAATGCCATTACTAAGAAATAAAACGATGGGAATCTTTAATAATTCTCAATTAATAATTCCTAATTTCCATCCCCCTTCTTTTCATCAACATCGCCAGAGAGCGATTTTAACTCATTTATTATCATCAACATCGCGAGAGGCCGGTTTTCGGACATTTTTTCTCCATGTGTTTTCAGCAACATCGCCAGACTATTCTTCATATTTTCCCCCCGCGTTTTTCGCCCCGGCTCCCGGAGCTCAAGCTAACCCTTTCTATATGAATGAGATAAAGTTCTTGGAGGCCTCGACTTCCGACTGATAACCCATTTATTTTCTAGTATATCGCCAGAGACGCGACCCTGTTTTTCGTCACCCTTTTCTAGAGCTTTCATCTGGCGCTCGTGACGATTAACCTTCAGGACTGGATTGGTAATTCGCCCATTTTGGCGACCTTTGGGTTCTTCCATCCTCGTCATTAGCATCACGTGCAGATTGGTTGAGGCCAAGTCGACAACGGGAATCCGGCCTCGCCCCTCAGCGGTGGCGCAGCCCCAAGTAGGTCTCCTGCTCGTGTGACGAGCGGCGACACCCTCTTCGGTTCTCGTCGGTTTCTTTCTCAGCAACATGCGGACCTCCCGGCGTGCGGAGACAGGGCGCTTGCAAAGGCGAGGCATAGCCTCATGCCACGCGCCGCGGCACAAGGACAATAGCCTCCAGCGTAAATTTAATCTTCCGCGTTTTAAATGTCAAGTGATTTATTGAAAATTTGTGTACCCAGCGCAGATCGAGGCCATATACATTCTTGGGCTTCCGTTGGACTTTTGGTCCGCATGGGTGAAGGCATACGGTCAATCAGAGTGCAATTGACCGTCCCGCCCTATTTCTTAGGCCGGCCTTCATCAATATTCGTAGATGACCCGATAGACATGAAGCTTCCTGCCGTAAAGAACGAGGTATGCCATGTTTGCGGCGAATCTCGTCAAATACCTCTCGCGCCGGGCGAGTGCGTCCGTGGGCCAAGTCATCCAGCCCTTGACGGATGCCTTCCACGGCATCGGCCTGCGCGGCAATATCGAGCAATCGCTGGTAGGCTTCGGCGTGCTGTGGGACGGCCGTTGGATTGACCGCTGCCCTCATCAGTCCACCACCTTGGCGGTCAAGACGAGCACGACGGCGTTGTCAGACATTTCGAAGGAGGTCTTGCCCACCACCACTTTCTGCCCCACCGGGATGTCAATGTCAGTGCGAAGTTCTGCCCGACTCAGATTCCCTGTCGTCTGTCTATTGACCTCACTGGTGGCGGGGCTTTCGGAGATGGAAAAGTTCAATTCGCGCAGGTGAACGGTTGGCTCCTTCTCTTCGCCGCCCACATCCATACGGCGGATCGAGAGACCGAAGTCTGCTCCGGACGGTGGGTGCCCTGCCGCGCCATGAATTTGTGCCCCCTCTCCATCACGTATGCGTATGAGCGTTGTATTCAACAGATGGAAGCCCCGAAAATTCAAGACCTTCTTTAATTGGGTGGCGACCTCATCAAGGTCCGGAGGGATGTCGGAAGCTTGGGTCGGCTGAGGTGTCGCCATGAGGTAATAGGCGGTGAGTTCGACGTTTTTTGCGGGGGGGGGAGGCACGTCCAACTTCGCCACGGCTTCCTCCACTGCCTCGACCTGCGAGGGAGTGCCGACCACGGTCAGCACCTTCATCTGGTCGTCCATGGTTATAGTCGCGAATTGAATGAGCAGGTTCCTGATCCTGTAAGGGTCGGCGTATTTGATTCGAATGACTTTGCCTACCCGCCCACTGTCAGCGGGCTTTTGAGGGGGTTCCATTTGCTGCCCCCACGCCGGAACGGCCAGGGTCAGGACGATAGCGACGATCGCCCAGGGAATTAGTTTGATTCTTCGCATTTTCAATCTCCTTTTCAGTCTACCAACCAATAGATGACCACGTGTGGATTATCCGTAATCAACTTGACGGTCAGGGGTTGCGGATGCTGATTGTCTGTACTTGCCCGTAAGGGGCCCGATGAAAACTTACCTGACGGCATACGCTGCGAGCCCTTTGTTGCTTGGGCCGGGGATGGCGCGGGCAGGGTTGGATTCAGCCGCACTCCCTTCGGAGTGCGAGCGCTGAATTCCTTTGCGGCTTGCATGGATTTCGTAGGCCGAGTTTCGATTTTCGGATTTCGGATTTCGTCTTTTCGCGCGGCTGATGGCAGCGCCGGGTTCGCGGGCGTGGACCGGTCGGCAACGACCGGGGTCGCCGCCCCCCGGGGGTGATGGAGCAGAATGAGCGCCGCGAAGGTTAGGGCCGCAACCAGTCCAGCCCCCAACGCCCACCGCCACACGGGAAATCCCCGCTGCTGCCTCTCGCTCGCCAGCCCGATCCGAACGCGCCTGCGAACTTCCTGCAACATTTGCTCGTCCACCGGTTCCTGGCCGAGCTCCTTCAGCAGGGCTTGGCTGACCTTTAAGGATTCCGCAAACTCCCGGCAGGAATGGCAGGTCCGCAAATGTCCGGAAACGGCGCGGCTCTGAAGGTCCGATAGGTCACCTTCCACGTCGAGTGCGATGAGTCCTTCGAAATCCGGGCAATTCATGAGCGCCTTCTTTCCAACCTCTCCACAAATTTCTTGATTTTCACCCTTGCTGTCCAGATGCGGGTGCGCACGGTCACCTCCGCGGACCCCAGGACGCCGGCCACCTCGCGGGTGGAAAGTCCCTGGATGTCGCGCAGCACCACCGCCGCGCGCTCCTTCTCCGTCAGCGTCTGCAAAGCCGCAGCCACCATACGCTTCTGGTCAGCCCGCGCCATTTCGCCGGCGGGGTCAACGGCCAGTCTGGCCGGATCAACTTCTTCCACCGGAATGGCGGTGTCCCAGCGGCGCTTCCGATGCAGGTCGTGACAGACATTCACGGTCACCCGGTAAAGCCATGGCAAGAGTGGGCGCTGCGGGTCGACGCGCTGCAGGTGGCGGTACAATCGCAGGAAAACCTCCTGCGCGGCGTCCTGGGCGTCTTCCTTCGAGCCGAGCAAACGCCAGGCCGTCATCAAAACCCGCCGCTCGTAGCAGTGGAGGAGCTCGTCGAAAGCAGCCCGGTCACCCGCTATGGCACGTTCGAGGGCCTGCGCGGATTCCGGTCTGCTGTCCTCTCGCTCCGGGGCGGGGCCCGTCATCGTTAGCGCCACATCTTGAGATTCCATCTGCCTTCCATATATAGATACTCACCGGGCAGCGAAAACGTTGGGGAATTTTCTCTCTATTCTTCCTGGGATGATAGGGCAAAGCTCGCTCGCTGCCTGCTGCCTTCTGCCTACTGGCCTGCCGGAGTCAGACGGTAGAACGACAATTGCGCATCCCCGTGGCGCAGCAGGCGGGTGCGGTGGAGGTTAAGGTAATTCTCTTCCAGTTGCACGTGCCGCGAGTGCTCCGCGACGACGATTGACGAGGGCTGGAGCAGCAACCCGCGCGCGAGCTGCCGCAGTGTGTGATGGTATTCGCGAATCTCTTCGTAGGGCGGGTCAAGAAAGATCACGTCGAAACGCTCGCCATCGCGCTCCAGCCGCTCCAAGCCCGTCAGCACGGTGCAGGTAAGGAGTGCGTATCCGGAATCAATCTTGAGCTCCGCCAGATTCTGCCGGATCAGTATGGTAGCGGCGCGGTGATGCTCGATAAAGACCACGTCGCGCGCGCCGCGGCTCAAGGCTTCAATGCCCACCGCGCCCGTACCCGCGTACGCATCGAGAAAAGTTGCGCCCTCCACGCGCGGGCCGAGGACGTCAAACAAGGTTTCGCGCATCTGGTCAGTGGTGGGGCGCAGGTTCCCACCCTTCAAGGTGCGCAGGCGAAGACCGCGGTAGGTGCCGGAAATTATTCTCATAAATGGAAAATCGGTTCATCCGTCCATCGGTTCATCCGCTGTTCATCAGGTTGGTTTTAGATGGCCCGATGATCCGATGAACCGATGACCCGATTCAAGCAACGCTCGCCAGGCCGTAGCGGCGCGGCCACTCGGTGCGCAGGTACGTGACAAAGGCCTGCAACTCTTCCGCCGAGGGTGGGTTCACGACAAAATCCGCTGCCTCGCGCTTGGCCCATTCCAGGATTTCCTGGTCGCGCAAAAGATTGGCAATTCGAAACGCCGGAATCCCCCACTGGCGCGTGCCGAAGAACTCGCCCGGACCGCGCAGCTTGAGGTCGATCTCCGCGATGCGAAAGCCGTCGGTAGTGGCCACCATGGTGTTCAGGCGCTCCTGGGAAATTTCACTGCGGCGCTCCTCCGCCATGAGCAGGCAATAGGATTTCTTGCTCCCGCGCCCGATGCGTCCGCGAAGCTGGTGAAGTTGCGACAGGCCGAACCGGTCGGCGTGCTCGATGAGCATGATCGTGGCGTTGGGAACATCCACACCCACCTCCACCACCGTGGTGGCCACCAGAATCTGCACCTCGCCGCGCTTGAAGCGCTGCATCATGCCTTCCTTCTCTTCGCTCGGCAGGCGGCCGTGCAGCAGGCCCACCTGAAATTCCGGAAAAACATTGCGCGCCAACTGCTCGTACATGCGCACCGCGGGCTTCAGATCCAGCTTACCACCCTCCTCGATGACCGGGCAGACAACGTACGCCTGCTCGCCCCTCCGTACCTTTTCGCGGAGGAAAGTATACGCGCTCTCGCGGTCACGCTCCTCCATGAGTTTGGTCACGATGGGCGTGCGGTGGGGCGGCAACTCGTCGATGACGGAAAAATCGAGGTCGCCATACAACGTCAGCGCCAGCGTACGCGGGATGGGCGTGGCGGTCATCACCAGCACGTCGGGATGATAGCCTTTGCGCATCAGTTCGAAGCGCTGCAGCACCCCGAAGCGATGCTGCTCATCCACCACCACCAGGCCGAGCTGCGCAAAGCGCACGTCCTCCTCAATGAGCGCGTGCGTGCCGATGACCAGGTTCACGGCGCCTGCGGCGACGCCCTGCTTGATTTCCGCTTTCTCCGCCGCTTTGCGCGCGCTGATGAGCAGATCCACGCGGTAAGCGAGCGGGCGGAACAATTGTTTGATGTAGAAATAGTGCTGCGCGGCGAGGATTTCCGTGGGCGCCATCAGCGCCACCTGGTAACCGTTTTCAATCGCCAGGATGGCGGCCTGGATGGCCACGATGGTCTTGCCGGAGCCCACGTCGCCTTGCAGCAAACGGTTCATGGGACGCACCGAGCACATGTCGTCCACGATTTCCTTCAGCACCCGCTTTTGCGCGCTGGTGGGGTGAAAGGGCAGAATTTTGCGAATGGCCTGGCGGGCGCTGTCTTTCACGTGAAACTCCACGCCCGCGACAGACTTGGCCTTGCGGCGCTTCAACGCCAAACCCGCGCCCACGCTGAAAAACTCTTCAAAGATCAAGCGCACTTGCGCTGGAGTGCGAAAAGCGCAGAGTTCATCCAGGTCTTGCTCGCCCGGCGGAAAGTGCGTTTGGCAAACAGCCGTGGCGCGGTCGAGCAATCGGTTTCTCTGCACCACGGTTGCCGGCAGCCGGTCAGGGATTTGGCCGCCGAGCCCCTCCAGCGCCGCCCACATCAGCCGCCGCAGCACGCGCGGCCCCAGCGACGCGATGGATTCATAAATGGGCACGACGCGGCCTATTTCCAGAGAGTCACCGCCCTCCGCTTTTTCCTCCGGCAGGATCTCAAATTGCGGCTGAATGATTTCCATGGTCCCCGTGCCGTAACGGTCGCGGTCAACCTTGCCGTAGAAAAACACCTGTTGCCCGGTGTGGAAGACTTTGTTCTTCTCCAGGAAGACCGCGTTGAACCACTTGCACCTCAACATGCCGCTGGAGTCGCTGGCGGCGAGGTCGTAGATGTACATGCCACTGCGGGTGCGCATCAGTCCACAGGTCAGGACCTTTGCAAAAACCGTGGTGGTCTGGCCGGGCACGAGGTCGCGAATGCGCGTCAGGCGCGTGCGGTCTTCGTACCGAAACGGTGTGTAGTAGAGCAGGTCCTCCACCGTGCGAATGCCGCGGGAGGCAAGAAGTTCCGCGCGGACGGGACCCACACCTTTCAGAAACTGAACCTCGGATGCGGCAGTAAGTTTAGGGTTCGCCATTCTTCTCCGATTTGACTATTATAACCGGGATAACGGTGTCGCTTGCGCCCCAGTCCGAATATGGTTTTCGGACGGGCAGTTCAGACGGCGGGAAAACTGGACGGCCGCACCTTCGCGCCCCGCGGCTATTTCTGGGGCGCCGAGGAATAGTTCATTTCCCGCACCCGAGGCACCATGCAGCTTACCCGCGCCAAATGGATCAAGTTCCTAGTGGCCATCATTCTCGGCAACGCCCTGTATTTTGCGTTGTCGCCGCACCTGCCGCCCGCCGCGCAGCACCGCGCGTGGGCAGTTGACCTGGGGACCGTGGTCGACTTCTGGTTCTGCCTGCTGGTTTATGGCCTCCTCGAGCTCGGTTCCTTCTTCCGCCGCGATGAGGCCGGACGTCGTGGACCCGAGGAGTAACGCCCAGCGGGGTTCGTTTCGCGAAGGCGGGCTGCCCGCCAGGCTTGGCCGCCACGTGGCGATTAACTCCTTCCATTTGATGGACATATGATCATCGACGCAACCCCCTTGGGGGTGATCCCGCGTGGAATCCCCGGCAGTTCTGCCCCATGGGCAGAGGGGCCGGTATTAGCAAGGCTTTATTCGACCTATAACTATTTTTTACTTGCAAAAGTGACCGCCTCCAACTAAGCTATCATCTTACGGCTTGATAAGCTGAATGGCATAATATCCTCAGCAGCAGGTACTCAGGCAGGGCGCTGTACCACATGATCACCTCGCCGTAAGCCGGCAGCTCCCCGGCAGCAACAACCACGCCTAAACCAGGGGGAAGAGCTCACTCAAGAGCGGCGGGGGACGTTTGTGCCCAGGGGAAAAGTGCGGAACAGCAAGAAACATTAAAGTTCACGGCAGCAAATGCCGAATATACACAGGAGGTACGTTGAAAGTGGAAATGAATGAACACGTAGGTGTTACCGCTGGAAAAGTCTGGCATATGTTGAATGATCTCGGCCCGCAGACACTGGCCCAACTGAAGAAGAGGCTTAACGGCTCAGGCGAACTCGTTGGGTTTGCTCTGGGTTGGCTGGCGCGGGAAGACAAAATCGACATTTCCCAGGAGAAGAAGATTTTTAAGGTGGCCTTGAAGTAATCACGGACGGCCCCTCAGGAGTAGCCGCTAAGAACGCCGCACGCCCGCCGAGGCAGCTCGGAACGTGCGCGTCGGGTGAAGAACCGGGTGAGGGGCCCGGCACGACCGGGCTGGCAGCTTCTTCGCACCATGAGTTTGCCGCAGTCTTGCTGTCTCGCCAGGTTCTTCGCACAGGGGTTCGAACGGCTTTGCAATGCTACGGAGCGCATTCCCTGGAGAGACCCGGCGTGATTGTAGAAGGAACAGAGGTCGCAATAAATCCAAGGGAGCGCCCATGACCGAAAGAATCACCACGCTGCTTGTCCACCACAATTCCGAAACGCTGGCCATCCTCAAAGGCGCTCTGGAGCGTCAGGGTATGCGCGTCATCCATGCCGAATCGCGCGCGCAAGCCAAACGCCTGCTCGGCGGACGGAACCCCGCCCCGCTGGTCTTTACCGAAACACAATTGCCCGATGGCACGTGGGCCGACATCCTGGCGCTGGCTGAGAAAGCCGCCCAGCCCGTGAACGTCATCGTCGTGGCGCGAGTTGTGGACACGCGCTTTTACGTGGAGGCCATTCAAACCGGCGCTTTCGACTTCCTCGCGCCACCCTTCGTGGCCACTGACCTTGCCTACGTGGTCCGGAGCGCCCTCGACAATGTCGTAGCGCGACGCGCCGTTCCTCCTCATCCCACGCACCCTGCGCAAGAGGGCTTGTTTGCCGAGGTTCATCAAACCGGTGCCCAAGCGACTTCACTCTGACGCAGGCCATCGCCCCCTCAAAGTTCCCCCGTTGGCGGCGGATCCATTCTTCCCGCCAGACTACTGCGGGGTAACAATCCCGGCGTAGGCAGGGATAAAGCTACTCAGGGGCAAGTCAAAAATTCCATCGGGATCGGGATGCCGCGCCCAGGGGTTACGAATGTGTACCGTCCCGGCGCCGGAATCGTAATTGAGCACCGTGTAGCAATGTGCGTTGACATACCAGGGGTCCGTGTCGGGCGGCAGAGCTTGCCCCTTGGCCACTTCCTGGTAAAAGCGGCTGCCCCCTGTGCACGCTACGATGGGCATCCCGTTCCTGACGGCTTCCGCCAGCGCCGCGCCCGCCTGCGATTCCGATTGATTCTCCTGGAAACGCGTACTCCCCGCCAGCGTCTGCATGACCCGGTCGGCGATGCCCCCTTGGCCCACGGCTCGATAGGCGCCGAATAGTTCGCCATTCTGCTGGATCATCGTCACCATCTTGTCGAAAAAGCCTCCCGTTTCGAGCAGACCGATCAGGGAATCTTTCATTGAATCCGGCACCGTGATGGGGGCCATTTCTTTCTTAAGGCTTGCCTCCAGCTTGGCGCGATCAATGCTGCCGTCTTGGGCCACTTGCGCGCGGATGGCACGATCATAGGCCAGCACCAAGGCATCATTCACCGTCACCATCTGTTCGGCGGGCTGCTTGAGCAGAGGAAAGAGGTCGCCGCTCTCGATGGCTTGCAACAAAGATGCCCGCAACACGCGTTGCGCGTAAGCGCGGAACAGCACCGCCACCCATTCTCCGTCGGAAAGGTCGTACCCGCTGTCGTGAGTGTAGCGAAGGTCCTCCGGGTAGGCGGTCTCCTTCTTGCCGTCTCCGAATGTCACCGTGTAACTGCCATCCGGGTTGGATTCAATCATCTTGCGAATAGTCTCCACGCGCCGCTGCGCCAAGGCCGCGATGACGGCGTGAAAATAGCAGCTCCCCAGTTTCCCCTGGCGCACGGCTTCGGGGACGATCCCCTTCGCACCGTAAAGATCGTCAGCCGCCTTCGTGGCCGAGAGGGTAGAGAAAAAAGCCACAACGCAAAACACAACACTCGCGCGTTTCAGCATGGTTTGCTCCCGCAGATTCACTCTCACGACGAACTTTGAACCTAAACGTGTCGCAAGGATACAAGGTGTCCGGGAGGTCGTCAAAGGGTTTGTGCAGAATGCTTCACGATTTGATCTTCTGCACTTCGATTTTGTAATGGCTGAGCAGCGTGCCGGTGGCGTGATCGACGGCGGCGCGGGCGAGTTGGTAGCTGATCTCGGCTTGCAGCACCGCGGCCTCCGCCGAAGCGAGCACGGTTTGCGCTTGCAGCACGAAGAAGATCGTCTGAGCGCCCAGTTGATACTTGCGCTCCTCGGCCTCCAGGCTCTTGCGCGACAGGTCGTAAGCCACGCGGGAGGCATCGAGAGAGATGCGCGCCTGTTCAAGCTGATGAACAGCCGTGGCCACCTGAAGGGTGATGTCCTCCTCCTGCTGGCGCGCCTGGTACTGGGTTCGCCGGCGGGAAACCATGGCATTCCCGAGGTTCGCTTCGGCGCTATGGTTCTTGATGGGAAGATTCAGCGACAAGGTAAAACCATACGTGGGAAAACCGAAACCGCCGATCTGACTGAAGGCATCACCCAGCCCGCCCCGGGAAGTGAGCACGGGCGGCGTGAGGGAGGTGTTGTACTGATTGCCTCCCAAGCCGGTAGATTGATAGATCGCGCTTAAGCTGAGATTGGGCAGCAGACTGTTGTGGTCCAGCCGGATGGCGATGTCATTCGCCGCCATCTGCTGGCGCAGGGCTTCCATCTCGGGGCGATGCGCAAGGGCGTTCGCCACGGCCTCCTTCGCATCGACTTGGAGAAGCTCACCAGAGGGCTCGGGATTCTCCACCAGGTCCAGATCCAGGGAGCGGACGTCCGCGTCCTGGTCAGCGCCCAGGAGGCGGCGAAGTTGGTCTTCCGCGGACTTGAGCTGATACTGCGCCTGGATCACCGCCACTTTGCGATTCGCAACTTCCGCTTCCGAGCGGTAGATATCGAGGGGCGGCAGGGCGCCGAGTTCCAACGCGCGCTTGTCGCGATCGTAGGAGGCCTGCGCGAGGTCCTGTGACTTCTGCGCAATCTTCATATTCTCCCGCGCCTGCACGACGAACCAGTAAGCCCCCACCAATTGATAGAGCGAATCGCTCACCTGCCCTTCAAACTGGGCGGCGGATTGCGCCACGTTGCGGCGGGCGATGAGGATGGGGGCGCGGTTTATAAAGCGCCCGTTTCCCCGTAGCAGGGGCTGCGTGACAGTGAAAGCCAATGAGGCGAAAATCGAGGGATTGAGAAAGTAGTAGATACTGTTGGTGGAGGATTTGTCCGCGCTCAGGCCAACATTGAAATTAGTGCCGGTCTGCAAAGTCTGCGTGTAGCCAAACGTGGTTTGCTGTTCGAGATCGCTCAGCGTGGGAGCACCCTGCAACTCGGAATCGGTGGAGGTAACAGACCGCTGCGCGTTGAAGGTGGAAGCGAGCGCCGGGTCGAAGGCCGCGAAAGCGCGCTCCACATTGAATTCCGCGTCGGTCACCGCCAAACGATCGATGTGCACCTCGGTGCTGTGCTCAAGCAGAAGGAGCATCGCATCCTGGAGGGAAAGGCGCAGCTTGCCGTCCACGGTGTAGTCGCGGAAGCTCTTGGTGTCTGGCAACGGCTGCGGGGGCTGCGGCGCAAAGACCATCTCGTGGAAATAGCCGGGCATGGGAAAAGTCTGGGCGTGGGCGGGCGCGACCCCAGCACCAAGGATCAGGCAAGCAGCAAGAAATTTGCAGCGCATATGCATTAACTCCTAAGGCGATAGGTGAGGCAGGCATCGATCTTCGAGATTCGTGGTTTCTGCAAAGGAAGAACTGCGGACCCCAAACCCGGGGAGCCGCGCTAACCCTTCACTCGTACCGCAGCGCTTCCACCGGATCGAGCCGGGCGGCTTTCATGGCGGGATAGATTCCAAACACCAGACCCACGGCCGCCGAAACCAGGAAAGCGAGCAGGATGGAAGTGAGCGTCACAATGGTGGACCATCCCGCCAGCCAGGCGATCAGCCGGGAAATGCCAATTCCGAAGAAGATGCCAGTGACGCCTCCCACAAAGGAAATGAGCAGTGCTTCCACCAGGAATTGCCGGAGGATATCCGCTTGCCGTGCTCCCACGGCGCGACGGACGCCAATTTCATGGGTACGCTCCAGAATTCCCGCGAGCATAATGTTCATGATGCCGATGCCGCCGACGAGCAGCGAAATGGCGGCAATGGCCACCATGACCACCTCAAAGATGCGCTGCGTGCGGCGCTGGTCCGCCAGCAATTCTGCGGGCACGATGACGCTGAAATCACCGGCGTTGTGGTGGGAAACATTCAGGATGCTGCGAGCCACCTCGGCCGTCGAGAAGCTGTCGGCGTGGGCGTCCAGATGGAGATAGATGCCGTCGATTTCGTCGCGCACATCGCTGTAAGTGTCCTCCAGGCGCAGCATGGCGGCGTAAAGTGGGACGTAAATCAGGTTGTTGAGATCCTGCGTGGGCAGGCCGGCGAGGGGAGTTTGGGCGCTTAGCTGGGGACCCACCACTCCGATTACGTGGAACCACTGTTCGTTCACCTTCACGTACTTGCCCACCGCTTCCTGCTGTCCGAACAGACTGGCGCTGGCGCCCTCTCCCAGCACGCAAACGGCCGCCGCGAATTCATCCTCCTCCGGAGTGAAGAAGCGCCCCGTCACGACCCGCAGGTTGACAATCTGCTGGTAGACGGGGGTTACGCCATAGACCGTCGGCATGTCCTGCTGGGGCTTGGGAATCATCTTGGAGGGGGTGAAGCGTCTGCGCGCCGTGGAGAGCTCAATCCCAGAAGTATTGGCAAGTATGGTGCGCAAATCCTGGAAGGTGAGACCGGGTGAAATCTGGCGGATCTTCTGCTTGGCCTGCCAGTCGGTGACTTCCTTGCCTTCGACGATGAGGTTGCGAACGCCAAGCTGCTCGATAAACGCCATCACCTGCTGCTGCGCTCCGGCTCCGATGGAGAGCATGGAAACCACCGCCGCCACGCCGAAAATCATGCCGAGCATGGTCAGGAAAGTGCGCATCTTATGGACAACGAGCGTGTCCAGGCCCTGGCGGAATTCCGGCAGGATATTCCACCAGCGCTGCGGGGCGTGCGGCGCCGTGGGGGCAGATGGTGCAACGAGAGTGGCAGGTGCGCTCATTTGCCGCCACCTCCCAGGGTGGGAGATGCCGTGGTGGCAGTCTTTTCCGGCTGGAGTTCGGGATTCACCAAGGCGACTTCCGAGCCCTCGGCGAGGCCCTCAATCGCCACGCGCGTCTCCGAGCGGTGCGTAATTTTTATCTTCTGCATCACGAAATCGTTCCCTTTGCGCACGTAAGCCACAGGATTATCGTCTTTGGCAAAGATGGCCTGGCGGGGCAGATAGAGCACATTCTTTACGATGCCAGCGGAAATCTCCACCACCCCGGTCAGCCCTGGGCGCAACTGCGGGTCAGGATTATTCAGCGCAATGACCACCCCAAACTTGCTCGTGTTGCTATCACTAAAGAAGTTCTGCAAAGCTGTGCCGGCAACGTCCTTGACCTTTCCCGAAATCTTCAGGTCAGGTAGGGCATAGATGTGGATATCGGCAGGTTCTCCGGGTGATAGATTCGCCCGATCGATCTCGAGCACTTTACCCTGCAGCTCCATTTCCCCCA
>Ga0326728_10009724_pt1 | contig 22962 bp, 19 predicted proteins | sample MB3enrmetagenome_FD_207602 | JGI IMG/M metagenome (GOLD analysis project Ga0326728, IMG submission 207602) | Lab enriched peat soil microbial communities from McLean, Ithaca, NY, United States - MB31MN | ecosystem: Environmental > Terrestrial > Soil > Wetlands > Peat | place: USA: New York... | reverse complement strand
CGGTCTTAAAGACGAGTACTCTGAATCCGCGTTGGAAGAGGCACTGATTCTTCACCTCGAGCACTTCCTCCTCGAACTCGGCAATGACTTCGCCTTCGTGGCACGCCAGAAGCGCTTGCGCGTCGGGGATGAATGGTACCGCATTGACCTGGTGTTTTTTCACCGGCGTCTGAGATGCCTCATTCTCATCGATCTCAAAACCGGGAAATTCACCCACGCTGACGCTGGCCAGATGAATCTCTATTTGAACTATGCCCAAGAGCATTGGACCCACCCAGGTGAGAATCCGGCCGTGGGGCTCATCCTCTGCGCCAAGGAGGATGAAGCGGTCGCGCATTACGCCCTCGGAAACCTCCGCAACAAAGTGTTGGCGGGCGAGTATCGGCTAGCGCTGCTGGCAGAGAAGGAGCTCGTCGCGGAACTCAAAAGAACGAAAAAGGCGCTCGAGGCATACCACCGGAGTCGTGCTCCTTCGTGACCGCCAGATGCTGAGCGCCACCGCTTTAGCTTGATCCATATCGGCGAGGCTTAGGGAGAAATCACAGACCCGCAAGAGCAGGGGTATGCGTCAGCAGACCCACTGCCTCATCAGTGAGCTTTCACCTCCATCAAGCACACCGAACGTGGTTCCATGGGTACCTCCAGGACAGTGGGAAATTCCATCTCCAGCTCTTTCTTCTGGTCGCCGGTGTAGAGGGTCAGATGCTTGCTTCCTGATCCTTCCAGCTCCACTTGGGGAGTTTCCGGCAGGTCCGCGTAATTGGCCAGCACCACACCGATGCGCCCATCGGTCGCTTGCCAGGTGGCGGATTGCACGGTGGGCTCCTTGCCCCCGCTGAAGTCGCGCTGATCGACGCCGTGAACTTTCCAGGGCCGCAGCATGCGTCCATAGATCAGATAGTCGCGCGCTACTCCGGCGCGGAAATGATTGGTTCGCCGGGCCCAGTCGAGAATCGCCGTCTGGTCAGGGATGGCGCGCGTCCAGGTTTGGTCCCAGTCGTATTCAATCTGACCGTGATCCCGTAACGTGAAGTTGACGATATAGCCGGTCACCAAGGCTCTGGCCACCGAGGCTCGCAGCGCCTCGTCACTGGTGCGATGGGTGTAAAAACCCTGGTGGCCGTTGGCGTATTCGTGGTAGAGGAACGAATAGAGCGGGCACATGCTTACGCGGCCATCCCAAATCTGGAAGTTTTGCAGATAAGTTTCCGGCGGCGCTCCCTCGCAGGACATCGCCATGTGGGGATTCGCCGACCGGGCCGCGTCCTCGTCCGCTTTGATCAGACTGTCGAAGGCCTCCGTCATCCACGGGCCCGGCACGGGGGGATGGCCGTGGTTGGTGGCATAGCAGGCCCGTGGGCCGGGACCCTGATCGAACTGCTGCACTACGTCGGGTCCCATTTCCGCCATTTGCCGGGTCATGTCGAGCACCATCTGCCGGCCCTTCTGCGTCCCCACGCAAGCCACGTAGTTATTTCGCCACGCCCACACATCTTCCAGAAGGCTGCCGTCCCATTTGCGCGCGGCGGCGGACTCTCCATCATGAGCGCGGAAATAAGCCATGCCATCGTACTGAGTGTTTTTCTGCGAAGTGACCCAGCAGAGGCCGTCGCCGTAAAGAACCGGATGCCAGCCGTTCGCCTTGGCTTTCACCATGAATTCGCGGAAAGCGGCCTCGCCGCCGACGGGTGGATAAGCTTCAGGCTGCACCCAGGGGCCGGAGTGCTCCCAATTGAAGATGATGGGCATCAGCGGACTCTTCAGCGCGCCGGCCAGGCGATCCAGATAGGGCAAGGCGTTGGTCAGCGGCGTGTATTCAGGATTTACCGCGGCAGGCGGGTCCCAATCTCCCTGCCCCCGCATGGGGAAGGCAATTCCTACGGGAGCTTCTTCCAGCCACTTGGGAATGTCCGCGCGCTGCCCGATTTTCTTCGCGCAAAAAGGTTGCTGGGAAGCCCAATCGCGATAAATTTGCGCGGCCGCATACCAGTCACCGCGGAATGTCCCCAGCACCACGTTGTAGGGGAGTTTGGTTTCGCCGGGCCCACGCGTGCCGGGGTAATGCCCCAGTCCCATAGTGACGCCATCGCGTTCCAGCAGGGGATCGATGAATTTAGGCAGCCCTTTGGGGTCGTCGCAAGCCACGTAGAGCCCACCGGCATCGTTGTAATAGGCCATCAACTGCGTGGTGGTCCACTCCCCGGGGTAGTTGTTGGAGCGCCAGATTTCCGGCGAATCAACTTCCTTGCCGCCCCACGCGCCGATCGACATTGTGGGTTCCACCGGCCCGGCCAGCGCTCCATCGGCGAAAGACCAGAGGATGTGGCTGGAGTTTTGATTGACGGAATTGTCGAAGGGAACTTCGATGACCGGAAACTGAATGTGGCCGATCCACCACGAGGTGCGATTGTTCAGCGTCATCGTCCAGTAGGTTAGAGTTTCGCGCGCCGGGCACCGCACGGTGACGCGAGCGTCAAGCGGCAACTGGCTGATCTCCTGGAAGTCCAGGGTGAGGGTCTCGCCCTCGGCGCTGCGGCTCCTTTCCACCTTCACCTCTTTCGCATCGGAGGACGTAACCAACTTGAACGCGCCATGGTCATCCAGGAACTCGATTTTGAAGAGTGGCAGGCGGGCGTGGGCGGGTATCAGGAGGTCGTGGTCCTGGCCAAAAGCCGACCGGAACGACTCAATGCTCCCCCGCTTCGCGTCGATCACCAGCTTATAGCCGGAGTTGATCACGATAACGGAAGGGGTGGCGGCGGGAGCCCTTTGCGCAGCGCATGGAATAACCGTGATCGCCAATGACGTGAATATTAAGAAAGCTGTGAAAAATGCTTGGTGACTCTTCTTTTTCACGAGAGTTTTCTCCTGGGGGAATTTCCTAGCCCCCTTCGTATTTCCTGGCAACCTAAGATGAGAATTATTGAGGACTTACCTCATCCTCCTCAGTTCTCGTTCTGTGGTGGCGCGGCATCCGGCGCCGAGCCCCATTCCTTATTTGGCTGTGGCCCCATCACCAGCACCAGCGTGCCGCCCTTCACCACGTCGCTATGATAAATCCAGGGCTTGTCGAGCGGATTGCCATTGAACGTGGCGGATTGAATGTAAACATTTTCCGGCGAGTTGTTTTTCGTCTCGATCACAAATTCCCGTCCCGGAAAATAATTCTTGTCGAGGTGAATGACAATGCGATCGAACAAGGGGCTGCTGATTTCATAGAGCGGCTTCAGGGAGCAGCCGCCGTCCATCTCGAACAGGCCCATTGACATCATCACGAAGTAGGAGCCCATTTGGCCCTGGTCCTCGTCGCCCACATAGCCGTCGGGCCGGTTGGCGTAGGAATGTTCCAAAACCTCGCGCGTCCATTTCTGCGTCAGCCACGGCGCTCCGGCGTAATTGAACAACCAGGGCGCTTGCATGTTGGGCTGATTGCCCACGTTGACGTACTTGTAATCGGAGGCAAAATCCGGCCGCGAATCCTCGAACCCCTGGTTGAGGCGCCGGATGAACTCGTCCTTTCCCATCAGTCCGACGAGGGTTTTCATGTCGTGCGGAACCCACCAGGCGTATTGCCACGCCGTGCCCTCGGTAAAATCCTTATGGTCGAAGGGGGAGAAATCCTCCACCCATTTGCCGTCACGCTGTTTGGGCCGGAAATAGCCAATCGAGGGGTCCCACACGTTGCGGTAATTCTGGGAGCGCTTGGAGAAGTATTGGTAATCGTCCATCTTGCCCAGCGCCTTGGCCATTTGCGCCGCGCTCCAATCGTCGTAAGCGTATTCGAGGGTGAGCGAAACCTGTCCGTCTTCCACCGGCACGTAGCCGAGATCGCGGTAAGGCTGGAGCTTCTCGAACCCAACCCACCCCGCGTTGACGTCCTTGTAATAATTCATCCCAGGAGTCGTCAGCATGTGCTTGATGGCGGCGAAGGCCTGCTCCCCGTCGAAATTGCGGATGCCCTTCTGCCACGCGCTCACCAGAATCTCAATCTCATGCTCGGCCACCATGATGCCGCTGTAGCGAAGGCCTCCCGGGCCTTTGGAGAGCCATCCGCCCTTGTCGTTGAGCTCCAGTTGCGAGTTCACCCATTTGTTCAGGATCTCCGGCGTCACCAGTCCCCAGAGTTGATTCAGGTTCCAGAAGGTGTTCCAGAAAGCGTCGCAGCCCAGCATGGGCGATTCCGGGTTTTTGAGTTGCTGAATCTTCCCGGTGGGGTCCACGTACTTGCCGTTCGCATCGCTGAAGATCGTGCGCGCCACAAAGGAGTGGTAAAGGTTGGAATAAAACTTCGTCCGGTCGGTGTCCGAACCGCCTCCAATCTCGATGTTCTTCAACAGATTGTTCCAGGTGTCGCGGGCGTTCTTGCGCGCCGCGTCAAAGTTCCACCCCAAGCGATTCATTTCCGTGTCCAGGTTCAGGCGCGCCTGCTCAATGCTCACCAAGGAGATTCCGCTTTTGACCTCAATCACCTCGCCCGCGGTGGTGTGGTAGCTGGCGAAAGCGCCCATGTCGCCCTGGCCGGTAATCTCCTTGCTCTCGGGAGTGATGTTCGTTCCCACCCAGCCACCCATGGAATCAAAAGGCTTGCTGAAGCGGACGACGAAATGCAGGGTGTATTGTTGCCAGGTGTCGCGGCGGCCGTTGGTCTGTTCCGATTCCCCCTCGATCTCCGTGCTGCTCACCCGGCGGATGACGGCTCTTTTGATCGCCATGTCCATTTCGCCGGGAACGTCCAACACCAGCAGGATGCGCGCCTGGTCGGCTTGGGGAAAGGTGTAGCGCTGAAATCCCGCGCGCGTGGTGGTGGTCAGCTCGGCGCGAATTTTGTAATCATCCAGCGTCACGGCGTAATAGCCGGGCGAAGCCACCTCAGTCTCGTGCCGGAATTTCGAGCGGAAACTTTCCGGTGAGCCCTCCTCCGGCCCCTGGACAAGCTTCAGCGGGCCGGTGGTGGGCATAGTCAGCAGGCCGCTCAACGTCCACGAGTGAATGTGGCTGAAACCGAGGAGCGTGCCGATTTTGTAGTCATAGCCCGCCCGCCAGCGTTTTCCTCCGCGATTGTCGGGGCTGAGCTTGACCATCCCAAACGGCATGGCCGGGCCCGGGAAGATCATCCATCGCAATCCGGGGTTGGTGGTTCCAATGAAAGGATTAACCCAATCCACCGGCTCCTTGCCGCCTTTCGCCGGCGGCGTAGCGAACATCTGCAAACACGCGGCAAACAAAACGCAGGAAAAAACCGCAAGCTTCTTCATGATTCCCCCAATAAGTTCAATTCGTCGTTCATGACGCGCACAATATACACCCGCATCGTGAGGACAGCTAGGTTCTTTGGCGGATTCGAGGCCCGTGGGTTAGGTACAGAGTGGAGAGCCGCTTGACGCGGCGGCTGTTTGGAAGTATGGTGCGCAGGATTGAGGCCCTGCCGACGCCGACGGGATAGGCGGCTCGCAGTGTTTCATCCCCTACACGGAGGTATAACTGATGCTCAAATCCATCGCCGTGGTGGTCGGCAGCTACCTGCTCTCAATAGCTCTTGTTTTGGCAACGGACCCGTTGCTCATGCGCCTATTCCCGGGCGATTACCTCAGAGGCCGCGTCCCTTCCAATGCTGCGCTCGTCACGAGCACGGCACTTTTCGTCGTTATCTCGATCTTGTGTGCCTGGCTCTGCGCCCGCTTTGCTCCCAGCCGCGCCGCGCGGCATGTGCTCTGGTTCTTTATCATCGGGGAAGTGATGGGCATCGGCTCTACGATTCCCAACTGGAGCAAGGGCTGGCCGCACTGGTACTGGTTGTCATGGCTGCTTACCTGGCCGGTGAGTTGCTGGATCGGTCTACTGCTGGGCGGACGCCGGACTGATTCGCCCTCCGCCTGAGTTCTTACCCGCCGGCCGTGAACTTTCGCCTTGCTAACCCTTGTTGCTGATCACTGAAAATGGGGGACTCACTTCCCCCACGCTTCCGGGTTCACCAGGTTCGGTGGACGCTGGCCGGCCAGTGCGGTGAGCAGGTTTTCCGCCGCCAGCATGGCCATTGCCAGGCGAGTCTCGCCGGTGGCGGTGCCCATGTGCGGGGTTACCACCACGTTGGGCATGGCGAGCAGGGCGGGGTGAATTTGGGGTTCAAACTCGAAGACGTCAAGGCCCGCGCCGGCAAGGCGTTTCGACTGGAGCGCCTCAACCAGCGCGGCTTCCTCCACCACCTTTCCGCGCGACGTGTTGATGAGGAAAGCGGTGGGTTTCATCAAGGCAAGTTCGGTCGAGCTGATCAGGTGATTCGTATCGGGGGCGAGGGGAACGTGAATGCTCAGGAAATCGGCCTCGCGCAGAAGCGTTTCGCGATCCACGAATTGCGCGCCCAGTTCGTGTTCGCGCTCGGGCGTGGGGCGGTCAACGGAATGATAGAGGATGCGCATGGAGAATCCACGGGCGCGGCGTGCCACAGCCTGGCCGATGCGTCCAAAGCCCAGGATGCCCAGCGTTTTGCCCGCCAAGTCCGTGCCCCACATGCATCCGAAAGCCCAGTGATGCCAATGGCCCTCGCGGACGTAACGGTCAGCCTCCACCAGCCGGCGCGCCACGGCCACGAGCAGAGCGAAGCTCAAGTCAGCCGTCGCCTCCGTAACCACGCCGGGAGTGTTGGTCACCAGAATGCCGCGACGCGTGCAAGCCGCCACATCGATGATGTCGTATCCCACGGCCACGGCGGAGACCACGCGCAGGTGCGGGGCGTGCTCCAACACTTCCGCGCTCACCGGCGTGCTGGAAGTCACCAGACCCTCGACCTCGCGGCAAGCTTCGATCATTTGCGCGGGGGGCAGGCGCACGTCCTCGGGGTTTACGGTTACTTCGCATCGCGTCGCGATCCGTTCGACTGCCGCGCGGGGCAGTGGGCGAGTAATGAAAACTTTAGGCAGGCTCAAGGGTTTTTCCCCTAATGAAGTTGAAACAGCGTTGATACCATATGCCCGAGGGCAGGTCAATAAAAGGAAAGGCGCCCCTCTTTCCCTTGCGCAATAGCAGCAGATATCAGGGGGCGCGGACTTTGAAGGGCTAGGACAGGTCGGGGTTAGCACACGTGGGCATAATTGTCGCGCAAGTTGCCGGAGGGCACACATGAAATCCAACCTACGCGCCACCCGCGCTCTGCATTGATCCTCAAGCTGGCTGGCGTTTGTACTCCAGTCCGAACATGTCGACCCATTCACCCTCTTTGTCCCGGTGCTGGACATTCCAGTCGTAGTCATCGGGCCCGGTCCGCACCATGGTTGAGCGAAATGTCTGCGAAGTTCCTTTGGGCCACACGAGCTGGAATTCCTGCTCCAAGTGGTTACTGGCCCAGGCAGCTTCGCCTTGGGTCCGGTTCCCCTCGTTGTCGGTATTAGGTAAATTTCTTCTTGGCGGAATGCCATGCATACAACCCTCATAAACCGGCACCCAATAGACGCGAACGCGACCCTTGAGGCTAAATCCCCAAAAGCGTCGGAACCTGCCGACCACCGAACGGCGTTCGGGCAGGCGTAGGGGTCGCCGCGGTCCGCCATTCTGTTTGGTGGATTCGGCTCAGGGCCAGCGCCGCTGGCCCCTACGCGACGTGGCACGGGCATCTTGGCCGTGCCCCAAGAGGGCGAGCGACCGCTCGCCCCTACGCCGCGGCCTTGTGCAATGTGGCCTGAGCGCTGCGGGCCGCGGCGGGGGCGGGGACGGCGCCTTGTTGGGAGGGGGAACGGCAGGTACGCCTTTTCGGGGTGCCAGGGGTTGCGGATGTTGTTTTCCAATCCAAACTGCGCAACCGCCCGACACCCATGGCTCCCGCATCCTTCCTGAAAAGAAAAGGGTACCTGACCGTTCCCTGCCGCGCTACGCTCGCTGTTCAGTGCCGTCGTGACCCTTGGGTCAATCCGAGCCGGCGCGAGGTTTCGCCACCGTCTGAAGCTCCTCGATTGTGTAGTCCGGCGGCACCTGGAAGAGGTCAGCGGGTGGTGTGCCGGGGTTTGCCAGCCACTAGCCACTAACCACCAGCCACTGCCCTTCGACCAACTGCCGCTGGACCGCGCCCCGATGTCTTGTATCGGGGAATACGGACCGCGAGTGACCTTGATGCATCACCTTTTCTCCAGCTCCGGCCCATGATGAAAAAATAGTGACCGATCGAACATATTAGGTGTAGAGTATTAACTCTCGGGCAGAGCTAAAATTTAATTCCAGTTCGTGGGTGGATAAAATTCCACCAGGAGGGACTCTATGCCTGCAAAGACGATTGGCCTGGCGATTACGTGCGAAGACGAGGCGTTAATGGCTCGCGTTCTCGAATCGATGAAGGAGATCCTGAGCAAAGCCGGTAAGCACGAGATGCGGGTTGTGGAAGCTGATAAATGGGGACAGTCCGGCGGTTGGGTTCAGGACCTGCAAACGGGGTGGCATCAGTCCGGCGGCTGGTATCTGGATGTGGGCGGCGGCGGCAACGGCGGTGGCGGTGGCGATGGTACTGACCGGATCCTCAAGGTTGAGCACCCCTCAAAAGCTCTGGATGAAGTGACGCGTGATGTCTACCGTGCCCTCGCGGCCGCCCAGCGCAAGAAGGGCTGATATCGAGGCTCGCGGCCAAAACGTGCCGGCGGTAACCGATGTACTTTGTGCTCAAGCTCAGCAAGCTGTGCAACCTCCGTTGCACGTATTGTTATGAGTATGAGGAGTTGGGGGTGCGCGATCGCATGCCCTTGGCGGCGATGGAGCACTTCTTCGCCGGACTGGCCGCCCGGCAGCCACCCGGCGGGTGGCCCCGGCTCGACTTCGTGCTGCACGGCGGCGAGCCGATGCTGCTTCCTGCCGAATATCTCGAACAGTTCGTCGAACTGCAGCGCCAACACCTCGGCGGCGCAGGTATCCGTTACCGAACCTCACTGCAGACGAATCTCACTCGCCTCGATGCCGAAGCGATCGCGCGTCTGGAACGCCTTCAGATCGGCTTGGGGGTATCGCTCGACGTCTTCGGCGACCAGCGAGTCACCCTCGCAGGCCGCTCTTCGCAGGACAAGGTGCTCCGCAACATCCAGCTCCTTTTTGACACGCGCGCGATCGAGCGGCTGGGCGTCGGCATCATTAGCGTGCTCCATCGTGCCAACGTCGACCGCGTCGTGGGCACTTTCGAATTCTGCGCCCACCTCCGCCTGAACTATCGCATCTTGCCGATTTTCAGCATCGCCGATCCCCCGGCGCGCATGCGGCACCTCATGCTGGAACACGACCAGGTGGTGGACGCGCTGCAAGCCGTGGCGCGCCGGTGGCTGACAAGCGATGAGCCGATCGACGTCTACCCGCTTCGCCACTATCTGGACGCCGCGGTTTACCAGCTATTGGGGAGAGAGGCCAACCGTTACGATCCATCGATTGACGAATGGGCGGTTATCGTCAACACGAACGGCGACGCCTACACCCACGCCGACGCCTACACTCAGGATGGCTATATCGGCAACCTGTTCGTAGAACCGCTACTCGATGTGTTGCAGTCCGAGCTTCACCGTCGCACCATCGAGTTGCGTCTGGCGCGCAGCGCCACATGCCATCGGTGTCAATTCGGGCATGGTTGTTCGCGGCTGCCGGTTATCGAGGCGCTGCCCTCCGAGCGCGCCTATGATGCCGCCGGCGCTCCCCGCTGCCCGATTGCCGAACCGATGATCCGCTTCATGGTGCAGGAGATCCAGTCCAATCGCGCGGCGCTATCGCTGCTGAAGGACACCCACCCGACGGTGGACGCCGGGGCGTTGCCCACCGTGTGAAGCGGCGTAGTCCCCGTCCTCTGTCCCCCTCCCCCGCTTATTTCAGCTCCACGATGATGGCACGGACTTTGCCGCTGACCAACTCTTCGCTATGCACGCGGTTCCGAACGCCAAATTTAGTCAGGCCAAACGAAATCTGAGAGACGGCGCTTCGGCCGTCGAGCGTCGTGGATTTCACCGCCCCGTCGGCCAAGTAGACCACAATGGCGTCCCTGGCGTGAAAGTGGACCGGCGTGGGCTTTCCCGGCATCCAGGTGTAGTCCCAAGCGGCGACGCGTTTGTTTTCAAACAACTTTATCGAGCCCCGGCGGGGAAATGCACCGTCACTCCCTGACACACCGAACGGAAAATGCTCTCTGCTTCTCGCCATCGTTATGACGATTGAGAGATAGCCCACCGTGACCAAAGTTGTAAAACCAGGCACGGGCCGGATCACTTTCTGATGCCGTCCAGTAGAAACCATGGGCCTCCAAGCGTGCATACTGGCCATCAGCGGAGCGGCCTCCACCAAGCAAGGCATTGAATCCCGAACTCCCTCCGAGCAGGAGCGCCGTGTACGCCGCCTTGCCGCTGTCAATGGAATCCTCACGGACCCCACCGTAGTGCTTCACCATTTGCCGCCATTCGTCGTTGGTCGGCAATCGCCATCCTTCTCCCAACGATTGACACGCTCGCCGCGCTGACTCCCACGTGTACAAACGGCCATACTGAAGGCAATTCATTTCCGCATCTTCGTAGCAGTAGGACGGGACAGTCTTGACGCTCAGATTGTGTGTCGTCCATTGTTTGCCGTCCGCCATTCGCTGGGAGGAAGGCTTTGTGCCGCCCGCTTTCTGGTCTTGCGGTGCAAGGCGCTCCCAGGAGGTGCTAACAGACCCGAACGCCATGCTCAGCGCGATGGATACGACACAAATTCGAATCGACCTGGTTTGGTGCTTAACGCTCGTCATGAACCGCCTCCACTGCGTGCCGAACCATTCTACCCGCGATGCGTTCGCTTCGCACCAGCCGGCAAGTCAGAGCGGCGTTCAGGGGCAAGGTTTATGATGCCTAGGCCCGGGCGGGCGCAGGTCCAAGTTTGCAACGACCTCCCATTTGGGTATAGATTTTCACGCCATAGGCCGAAGGGAAAAAGGGTCGGCGTGAGGGGTACTGAACAAGACGTTCCGAGGCGATTACGATGACCACAAGTAGAAGGAGCTTTCTCAAGGGGGCCGGGCTGGCATTCATCGCCGCAGCATCTCCCGCGCCCTCGCTCGAGGGAGGCGAATCAGCGGCGTGGGGTGGCGCTGGCTTCGAACCGTTTATACAGGTGGGTGGGACGCGCCTCGCGGGGGCTCGCGACTTAGCCGCGAACGGATGGCAATTCACTCTCGCGGGCGAGGAATATCCCGGCGGAAGAAGGTTTCGCCTGGGAATCAAAAACACCGCCCGCCAGAGCCAGCTTGTTGACCTCGCCGGTTTGGTTTTGCCGACCATACCGCCGGCAGAGAAAAGGCAATGGCGCGTGCATCTTGATAGCGGCCGCTCCGGCTGGAGTGGAGTGAAGGCGCTCGAATACCTGGGGCCGGACAAATATTTTGAGCCCATTAGCCAAAAAAAGGCTGATGGCGCAACCGAGACCTTTCACCAGAGCGACATGGATTCGGTGGTTTGGGATGCCTCCACCGGAGCGAGTTTGCTGGCCGGCTTTTTGCGCCAGCGGCACGGGCGAAATTTCATTCGCGTCATCCCGAATGAGGGGGCCACGGACATTGCGCGCGTGGAAGCCGTGCAGGAATTGGGCTTGGAAATTGCCCCCGGCGGCGAGCAGCCACTCGATCCGCTGGTGACGTCATGGGGAACCGATCCCTATAGTCTGCTGGAAACTTATGGGAGCGCGGTGGGAGCCTATCACGGGAAAAAATTTGACGCGCCTCCCATAGTCGGCATGATGACGTGGTACGGCTACGGGACGGCGATCGACGAGAAGATCATTCTCGAGAATGCCCAGCTCATCGCCACCCTCTTCCGCGGGTATCCGCAGAAAATGCAGTTGCTGATGCTTTGCGACCACGGCTGGCAGCAGGATGCGAACTGGGGCGACTGGGAACCGGACAAGTCGCGATTCCCGCGCGGGATGAAGTGGCTGGCCGAGCAAATGGAAACTTACGGAGTATCGCTGGGGCTCTGGTACACGCCGTTTTGTATCAGCCCCAACGCTCCCCATCATGCGCAGTGGGAGGCGCTGGAATCCCTGAACGCGCCGGGGAAGCCGCAGAGTTCTGAGGCGTGCGTGTGGGGGCACCTCGCTGGCCAGCCGCATTGCATGCCCATCACCTTTTTCGATGGCGGCCTGCCGGCGGTGCAGAAGATGTGGGGTGACACGCTGGCGCGGATGAAAGCCTGGGGAACGGTTTACTGGAAGCTTGACTTCTTCTCGCTCCGCACAAGTTCCAGCAACCGGCGGAAGCTGGGGGACGGCGAACTCTACGCGCAGACGTACAAGACCTTCCGGGCCGTGGCGGGCGGCGCGACCTTAAACCCCGGCTCCAGCGACAACAACTTGCAGGTGGGCTACTGCGACTCCACCCGCATCAGCGCGGACATGGGCCAGGCGGGTGACTGGAGCGGAACCATCGACGGGTATCGCCACGGCATGGGGACAATCGCCGCGCTGTGGTACAAACACCGCAACTTCTTCGTCAACGATCCCGATTCGATTCAGATCGCCAAAGGCTGCCCGCTGGGAGAAGCACGCGTGCGCGCTACGGTAGTGGCGATGAGCGGTGGGCACGTGATGTTAAGCGAGGACCTGCGTTCGGTTGATCCGGAGCGCCTCGAACTGGTCCGGCGCCTGCTGCCCGTGTACCCGCACGCCGCGCGCCCACTCGATCTTTTCGAGCACCCGTTCCCGCAGGGCTACCCGGCGTTGTGGTGCTTGTCGCTGCCGACCGGCTTTGGGCCCATGACCGTGCTGGCAGTTTTCAACCTGACCCGCGCGACCCAGAAGTACCAGATCACCCCCAGGATGCTGGGGCTGGAAAGCGGAAAGACATTTCTGGCGCTGGAATGGTGGCAATACCGTTGGCTCGGACGCTTCGAGGAGGAGTTTGAAATCGAGGTTCCGGCCGGGGACGTGGCGGTGATTCACGCTCAGCCAGTGAAGGATGTTCCTTCCCTGGTTTCAGTGTCGCATCACTTTACCGGTGGCTATGTCATTGAGAGCGCCGAGTTCGACACGGCTTCGGCGGCCTTGAAAGGCGTGCTGGTCACCAAACCGGGCCTGCGCGTGGTTCTGTTCGGGAGCAGCGGAAAAGGATGGGAGTTTGCCCCTCGGACCACCTTCCACGCGGCCGCCAATTCGCTCGGCGGGTGGCAGAGCGAATTGACGACCACCAGCACGCGGACGAGTTTCGCCGTCCAGTTTGCAAGGGCGCAACCTTCATGAACAAACTGTTCGCGCCCGGCGTATAACAGTTTGGATCATGCGGACGGAGATATCCTCAGCTTTCCAGGGCCTTCTTGCAATACGCGAAGCACTTCTTAACCTCGGCGATGCAGTCCATGCCGGGTTTTCCATATTCGTACTCGATGTTGGCGGGAATCTTCCAACCTTTGTCGCGCAGCAATTGCAGCACGGCCACAATGGGCGTGTCACCCTCACCAAGGGGCAGATTCGCACCATGCTGTCCCTTCTTACGGTCCTTGATATGCAAGGTGACAATCTTTGCGTGGTGCTCACGAATATAGGCGACGGCATCCCCGCCCGCGGCGGTGAAGTGGCCAATGTCAAGGTTGACGCCGATGTATTGGGATGCGCCTTTCATGGCGCGCGCGAAAGTCTCTGCAGTGGAGAACTCATCGGGATTGTCGATGCCGGAATGCCCGTGGAAGCCCACCATGATTTTGTACTTCTGGGCGACCTTATCCACGCGCGGCGCCACGCTGACGTTCGCCGACGAGGTGATATATTTTACCCCCAACGCCTGGGCGATCTGAAAGCCGCGCTCAATTTCCTCGTCGGTGAAATCCTTGCGGAAGCCGTAGGTGTAAGCGTAGACCACCACGCCCGCATCGTTGTACTTCTTGCGGAGTGCTTTGAAATAGTCAAGGGACACGTCTTTTCCCTTCGGGGGCTCCCCGCCACTCGAAAGTTCGCACTCGCCCAACCCCACCGTTTGGAAGGCCTTGATGATGGCATCAGGATCGCGAAGTTCACGGAACGAGTAGCTTTGCGCGCCGATTTGCACGCCACGGATTACGGAATTGATCATGGTGGCGCCGCGAAGTTTCCCGGCCGGGACCAGTGCGCCCGCACATCCCGCCAAGAGAAGCTTCCCTGCGTCACGTCGTGAAATTAAAGCCATAATTCCTCCTTAAGAAACAGCAAAATTGTGGCGAGAGTATACGGCGGGAACAGGCATGTAGCAAGCACTGGTAAAGAGGGAAAACAAAAGTCATCCGTCATCAGTCTTCAGTCATCAGTAAAAGCGGCCCATCGTTACGCCACGGAGAACTGACAACTGACGACTGACAACTGTCAGAAAGGAATCTCGTGGTCATCCAGGAGTTGAATCCCGGCGGAGGTTAGCTGGTACGTGGCCAGGTGGCGCGGAGGTTTGCGCTTTTCCTCCACCGCGTGCACGTACTCATCCTCTTTCAGATAGCGGATGGTAACTTTATCTTTCAGGACCTCCATCTTTCCGTCATAGATGTCGCGGCTCTCCCAAAGGGACTTCAGGTTTTTTCCGTCAAAGGAGTAGAGAACCACGGAGAGGCGCAGTTGGCTCTTCCCCAAGCGGAAACCGTAAATGAAGAAGCGGAGGTCGTCCCAGGCAAGCTGGGGCAGCAGTTCATAGTGCAGGTCGGTGCGGGGAACGAAGTTCGTGATGGTGGCCAGATGGCTCTTGCCCGCGCTGGTGACAAAAATCGCCACCACATTCTGACGGTCAAAGTCGTTCCAACCCAGCGTGTACCCGGCGCCGATTACCATCTGGCCTTTCCAAGGTTGCGCGAAGGCCGCCGGTAGACCCATCAGGGGATAGTGCAGGAGGGAGAAAACGTTTTCCAATTCGCGGCGCGTTTCCACGTCCGTCGGCGTGCGATTGGCCATCCACTCCGCCATGTGATCCACCACCAACTTTTGAATCTGGCTGGTGATGGGACCGGCATCATCCAGCATCACACCGGGAAGCTGCTTCGCCAGGGCGTTGATTTGCGCGGGCAAGCCGGTGGGCGGAGGCGGCACCTTCTTTTTCCCTGCGGCGGCGCCGGCGCTGATTGCCAGCGCAATCAGCAACAGCATCGAAATGCGAAGCAGTAAATGCTCTGGTGCCGATGGACGATACATGCTTTTTCCCCTCATACGAAATCTTACCGCAGAGTCGCCGGGGCGCGGAGTAGAAGTTTCATGCGCCAAGTGTTAGCAACCCTAGGGCGGACCTCCGCTTTTGAAGGTCCGCGCCACCCCGCTATTCCGCGCCGCCGCGGTTCAATCAATCTCCAGCAATTTCAAGCATGACTTTCAATGCCGAAGTCTGGTCCAAATACTCAAAGGCCTCAAGCCCCAGTTCCAACGGAAACGTTTTGGTAATCAGGTGGTGAACCGTCACGTGTTGCCGGCGGAGGAGTTCGAGGGCGGGCGCAAAAACTCCGCAACGGGAGCCGAGCAAAGTGACCTCATCCACCACCAGTTTGGTGGCGTCAAAGCTCGCGGCGCCGTGAAAAGTCGATTTCATCACCACGGTACCGCGCGGCTGCACCAGGCGCAACGCCTCACTGAGGCCGCGTGGCGAGCCCGTTGCATCCACCGTCACGGGGAAGCTACTGGGGGCAAGCTCTTCATCGCCTTCGCTCAAAACCTTCACGCCCCAGCCGCGCGCCCGATCCAGTTTCCATCCGTGCCTGCCAATCAGCGTCACCTGCGCTCCGGCATGTTTCAGCACCTGAGCCACCAGCAGCCCCAGGCGTCCGTCGCCGATAATGGCCACACGCGTTCCCGGCGCCAGGGTCATTTGCTCCAGGATTTCACAGGCCGCCGCCACGGGCTCGGCGAAAGTCGCGGCTTGGTCGGAAATCTCTTCCGGAACTTTGTGCAGATTCCCCACCGGCAGAGTCAGATACTCCGCAAAGGCTCCCGGGCGGTTCACGATTCCCATAACCGACCGGTGCGGGCAGTGCCGGCCCAGGCCCTTCGCGCACCAGGGGCAATGGCCGCAGGCAAGATTGATCTCTCCCACCACGCGCTGGCCCATCCACGGCGCGTGGTCACATTCCACCACGCGACCCACGAACTCATGGCCGGGAATTCCGTGAAAACCCGAGTAGCCTTTCAAGATTTCGCGGTCGGTGCCGCAAATGCCCGCCAGCAGGACTTTGATCAACGCCTCGCCGGGCGCGCGCTGCGGCGTGGCCACTTCGCGCAGGGTAAGTTTGCCGTCGAAATAAAGGGCTTTCATAATTGCCGATTTTCGATTGCCGATTGTTGATTGCCGATTGCGGATTGAAAACATCCTGAGGGTCGATTAACAATTGAATCGAGCCACCTCCAATCGTCAATCGACAATCGGCAATCGACAATCGGCAATCGGCAATTCCTCGAAAGCTTGGGCAATCTTATCGTCCTGGTCCTCTCCCACTGTTCGCAGGTCCATAATGAATTCGTCCTGCTCGACGCGGCCCAGGATGGCGGGCTTGTGGCCGCGGAGCGTTTCCTCCAGCTTGGCCGCGCTGTGCTGACTGTGCCGGACCGCCACGAGAGAAGTATCGAGCGTCTGGCCGGGCGTGGAGCCGCCGCCGATCACCGATTCGCCATCGCGTAGGACGGCCGTGAAGCCCGGCCGCGCGGAGATTCTTTTTACCAGGCGCTCCGCCCGCAAAGCAATTTCTTCTTGGGAAAGGCGCATCATGCGCAGCGCGGGGATGGCATCCAGACGCCCCTGCAAATAAATGGAGACAGTCGCTTCCAGGGCGGCAATCGTCAGTTTATCCACTCGCAACGCGCGAAACATCGGGTTCCTGCGGATGTGTTCGAGGGGTTCGCGTTTTCCCACCAGGATGCCCGCCTGCGGGCCCCCCAGCAGTTTGTCGCCGCTAAAGGTCACGACGTCGGCGCCGGCTTGCAAGCTCAGTCCGGCGGGCAGTTCATCGCGCACGCCGTATGCAGCGAGATCGACCACGCAGCCGCTGCCCAAATCCTCCATGAGAAGCAGATTGTGCTGGTGGGCCAATTCCGCCAACTCCTCCAAACCCGGCCGTTCCGTAAAACCCACGATGCGGAAGTTGCTGGGGTGCACGCGCAGCAAGATGCGGGTGCGCTCGTTGATGGCCGCGGCGTAATCAGCGGCCCGCGTGCGGTTGGTGGTGCCGACTTCGCGCAGCACCGCCCCGCTTTTCGCGCAGACGTCGGGAATGCGGAAGGAGCCGCCGATTTCGATCAGCTCGCCGCGCGACACGATGACTTCGGAACCCTCCGCCAGCGTATTCAGGGCCAGCCAGACGGCCGCGGCGTTGTTGTTCACCACCAGCGCCCGCTCCGCGCCCAGCAGCCGGGCGAAGAGCCGATCCGTGTGGACATCGCGCTGGCCCCGTTCGCCGCGCTCCAGATCGTACTCCAGGTTGGAATAGCCCGCGGCGGCCTGCGCCAGGTGGGCAAGCGCTTCCGGCGCCAGCGGTGCGCGCCCCAGATTGGTGTGCAGGATGACCCCGGTGGCGTTGATGACCGGTTGGAGCGAAAACCCCGTCACGGCTTCCGCTTCCTCGAGGATTTCCTTTTCCAGCCACTCAACCGAGACGTTGGCCAGACTGCCGCGGGAGATTCTTTCACGCAGGCTCTGCAAAACCTTCCGCGTCGCCTCCACCACCAGCCGATGGCCCACGCGCCCTTCGAGCTCGCGTAGGCTTTGGCGATTCAACAGCTCATCCACCGCGGGAATCTGGCGGAGCAAGCTGCCGGCGGCGGATTCGGAATCAAGGTTGGGAGAGTCCATAGCACGAGATTCGGGATTCAGGTTCCGTCCGACATTTCAACACAGTCGGTTATGCCCGTCAACTTTCCGGTTGACGCGGCGCGTTTCAAACAGGGTATAATTCGGACTCCTGAGCTGAACTTGAGGCGCTCCCGTGACAGTTGACGAAGAGTTCAACAAGCTGGACGACGATATTCGCCGTCTTAAAATTGAATACGAAGTCTATTTTAGCGGCGGGACTCCCCGGCCTCCGCACGACACCCTCTATCGTGTGGAGACGATGATCAAACGCTATTCCAGCGACCAGTCCAAGCTGAACTTCGGCCAGCGCTTCCGCTTTACGAATCTGGTGCAGAAATACGCCGTCAACGCGCAGCTTTGGCGGCGTAAGCTTCAGGAAAAAGAAGAAGGCCGCAGCCTGATCGGCCCGGTGAGACGCCCCATCGAATCGCCGGTGGACGATGGCATGGTGCGCGTGGTCTGTTCCGATCCGGACAGGGAAACGGAAAACATCAACCGGCTTCTGCAAGCGATGAAAGACGCCCGGATGCAGGCGGGGGAGAGCGTTGGCAGCCTTGATGCCGCCGCCTTCCATAAATTCATCAAAGATAAGACCAAGCAGATAAAAGACACGCTGGGCTGCGACAGGGTTCAGTTCTCCGTCTCCGTTGAGGGAGGCAAGGTCAAGTTTAAAGCCACGAAGGCGGAATGAGAAAGGCAGGAGTCAGGAGTAAGAAGTCAGAGGACAGCAGGAAGGTCTCTTCATCCCACTTCTCTACTGTCAGAAAGCCTTGCAATGTCGTTGGAATCGATCATTCATAATTCACAGCGCTTTCCAACCGTGTGTTTGGGGTCGCGGCGGGGATTCGATTTCTGAATCCCGACTCCTGGCTCCTGGCTTCTGACTCCTTCCCAAGGGGTTTCCATGCGCAAAATTTCTCGGGCGTTAATCAGCGTCAGCGACAAGACCGGAATCCTTGAACTGGCTTCCGGACTTGTGTCGCTTGAGGTCGAGTTGCTTTCCACCGGGGGCACAGCAAAACTCCTCCGCGAGAAGGGCCTGAAGGTGCGGGATGTCTCGGATTTGACGGGATTCCCCGAGATGCTCGACGGCCGGGTAAAAACCCTTCACCCCAAGGTCCATGGGGGCCTGCTGGCCATCCGCTCCAACCCGCAGCATCAGGCACAGGTTAAGGACCACGGCATCGAGTTCATCGACATGGTGGTGGTGAATCTTTATCCCTTCGAGAAAACCGCGATGAAGCCCGGCGTGACTTTGGAAGAGTTGATCGAGAACATCGACATTGGCGGTCCGTCCATGCTGCGCTCGGCCGCGAAGAATTTTGAGGATGTCACCGTTCTGGTGGACGCCGCCGATTATCCCGCCGTTCTGGAAGAACTCCAGAGTAATGGCGGAAGTATTTCGCGGGACACGCGTGCCCGGTTGGCGCGCAAGGCGTTCGCGACCACGGCGGCTTATGACGGCGCCATCTCCACCACCCTGCAGAAAATGGCAAATGGGGAATTTCCCGAGACCCTCCACCTGAACTACCGGAAGGTGGTGGATTTGAGATATGGCGAGAATCCGCATCAGAAAGCGGCGCTTTATCGCAGTCCCGCCACGGCCGGGCGCGGCCTGGCGGCGGCCCCGCAACTTCAGGGCAAGGAACTTTCCTACAACAACCTGATGGACCTGGAGGCGGCCTGGCGCCTGGTGCAGGAATTCGAAGGACCGACGACGGTCATCATCAAACACATGAACCCCAGTGGGGTGGCCACCGGCGCCACACTGGTGGAAAGTTATGTGCGCGCCCTGGAAGTTGACCCGGTATCGGCATTCGGGTCGGTAATCGCCTTCAACCGCGCGGTGAACGGACCCACGGCGGAAGAGTTGTCAAAGATTTTTGTGGAAGCCGTGGTGTCACCGGGTTTTGAGGCGCCTGCGATCGAGCGGTTGGCGGGCAAGAAAAACCTCCGCCTCCTCGATATGTCGGCGACCGCCGGTGATGACTTCGGGCTTCAGTTCAAGGCCGTGGGTGGAGGGTTGCTCGTGCAAACCCCCGATTCTCTGCCCGCGCAACCCGATCTGTGGAAATGCGTCACGGAACGCCACCCCTCGCGGGAAGAGACTGAGGCCATGATCTTTGGCTGGCGAGTCGTGAAACATGTCAAATCGAACGCCATCGTTTATGCGCGGCCAGGAATCCTGGTGGGTGTGGGGGCGGGCCAAATGAGCCGGGTGGACTCCGTCAAGCTGGGAGCCACAAAGGCGCGCGATTTGAAGCACGCGCTGGAAGGCACGGTGCTGGCTTCCGATGCCTTCTTCCCCTTTTCCGATGGAGTGGAAGAAGCCGCGCGCGTGGGCGTCACGGCCATTGTGCAGCCGGGCGGGTCGGTTCGCGACAACGAAGTCATCGCCGCCGCCAACCAACATCATATGGCCATGGTCTTAACCGGCGTGCGGCACTTCTGGCATTAGGATTTCGGGGCGTAGTAGCCGTCACGCGCCACCACGTGCCACTTCACCTTCTTGCCCTTCTCGTTGAAAATCGTGAGCGGATTTCCCTGCTCGTCCACCACGTCAACCTTGAGCTTGTGGTACCGGCCGTCTTTGGTCGAGTTGGTGGGAACGAAGCCCAGGCTATATTGCATGCGAAGTTGCTGCGCGACCTGCTGGTAATCGCTCGGCAGTTCCTGCTCGAAGCGCGGGAAATACGCCTGGCCACCGGAGTAGGAGGCGATGGTTTTGAGTGCATTTTCGGCTTGCAGAGTGGTGATGTTGTCGCCTCGGGGGTTGCGGACGGATATGAATTCCATGATGCTGACCGGGTAGATGGGCGTGTCCGATGCCTTGACGATTTTCAGGCACTGGTCGTAAGTCAGCTTGCTGAAGGTGTCAATGCCGGTCACCACGGCCACAATGGCTTTGCGCCCGCGGACCTCTTTCATTCGGTCCAGGACAAAAGCCAGCGCGTCGTAGAGGTTGGATTCACTGAAGCCGGGGATGCGCAGTTGATCCAGACCGGCCCGCACCTCCGAGCGGTCCTGGGTGAAATCGGTGAGGATCTCAGGTTTCAAGTCAAAGGCGACGACCGCCACCCAGTCTTTGGGGTGTATCACCTCCAGGAAAGAGTAGCTGTAGCGAAGCGCTATAACTAGGAAGGGCCACCAGCGGTTGGCGAACTCAATCAGCATACAGACGGTCATGGGGGCTTCGCCGGTCCCGAAGTTGGTAATGGCTTGGGGAACGCCGTCGTCGAACAACTGGAAATTCTTTTTATCCAGGTTCTGGAGCGGGCTGCCATTGTTGTCAACGACCATCACATCCACGTTCACCAGGTTGGTGGTGGTCGAGAGTGTATAGATATCGTTGGGATTGATCTTCTCGGGCTTCTTCTCCGGCGGCTGCACGGGAGCCGGCTGAGTTTTCTTCGGAACCAGAACGGTTTCGCCTACGTCCGGCTGTGGTCCCGAGGTTTGCTGTTGCGCCGTTGGCGAGGGCTCCTGCGACTGGGCAAGCCACTTGGGCGGAAAACTCGCCAGGACCAGCACCCCCACAACTCCCGCCACCATCGTCATCGGCAAAAACCGTTTCTTGTTCTTCATGCAGCACGCTCCGCCTTGCCCCGAAATAATATTATCTATGATGCCACTCGGACTCGATTGGGTCAACCCAATGGCGGCAAAAGTTTAAGGTCACCTTACCTCGTGCAACCCACACGTGTCTAGCGGGGCTGGGTCGGTGGCCCGGTTAATATTGCGGGGATGGTACCGTAGTACTATTGCCAAAGTACTGTGGGGGATTTAATGTGAGGCGCGAAAAGGAAATGTGGTGTGGGGAAAGTACAGATACCGCTTGACATTTAGGCCGTTTAGGTCAAAATGCGAGCGGTAGGAGAAGTATATAGAAATGTATTGACTTTGAGCAACTAATGGCTTAGGCTTTCCGCCCAGTTAGCCATCTTTCGAATGACTCTTGGGAGGAAAGCCGTGAGAAACCATTTCTTAGCATTTTTGCTCGCGTTGTTAGTGGTACTGAGCAGTGTTACGATTCGGCGGAGTGTTGCGGGTATTGGAGGGACCCCGATTCCGCTGCCACCGCCCGAGGCACTAGGTATTGGCGGCACCCCGATTCCGCTGCCGCCGCCGGAGGCATTAGGGATTGGCGGGACCCCGATTCCGCTGCCACCGCCGGAAACATCAGGGATTGGCGGGACCCCGATTCCGCTGCCACCGCCGGAGAAATAAGTTGCTTCCGGTCAAGATGAGCGACACGGAAGCAACCCACAATGATGGGTAGTTCCGTGACGCTTATGGGTGACCAGATCTTAACGCACGGCATTCAATACGGAATCTACGTTCTGGAAGGCGTAGCTTGCGTATTGCTCGCGTCGCAAGGAAGGTGGCGGCGACTCAAAGGCCTCTGCCTGTATGTGATGCTGCTGTTCGGTTTGGACGGGCTCGCCCGCTCCGCCGTGCTCAATTATTTCGGCTGGAATTCTCCGCAGTTTAGGTACTTTTATTGGCTGACGGACGTCGTTCTGGCCTTGGGCGCTTTTCTGCTGACCTGCGGCTTCTTTCGGCGCGCCTGCGCTCGGGAAGACAAGCTGTGGCGTTTCGTTCGCTTGCTGCTGGTTTTCGTCTTCATATTAGTCGTAGCAATTTCCGCTCTTGTCCTTACCCGCCCTTATTCGCAAGTCTACAGATGGTTCATCGTGGAGTTCAGCCAAAACCTCTACTTTTCCTGTCTGGTCCTGAATACCTTGCTTTACGTGATGATCCAGCAACTCGCGATTGATGACGAGGAACTCGGACTGCTGGTTTGTGGAATGGGTGTCCAGTTTGCGGGCGAGGCCGCCTTCCTGGCGCTGTACCACCTGACAGTTGGCGGGACATTCGCGGGTGTCGTCGCAAGCTTCTTAAGCCCAGCCTGCACACTGGGAATGTTGTTGATTTGGATTTATGCCATTGTGAGAGTGCCGGAGGCGGTTCCCGTTCATTCGCAAATGGCGAGACAGGCAACTTTGGCTGAGGCCGTTTCGGACTAGTATGTTGCAGCGAGGTGTAGCATGTTTATGGCAACACTGATCTTGATTTTATCGACGGGCCTGCTCTTCTTCTATCTCCAAGCGGTTTGCCAGAAGATCCTGCGTCGGCAGTTCACCCAGGAGTTCTTCCAATCCATCGTCAACGCCAATCGTTTGGAGTTCCCATCGGTTCGGAAGGCCATCGAG
>Ga0326728_10009723_pt1 | contig 22963 bp, 23 predicted proteins | sample MB3enrmetagenome_FD_207602 | JGI IMG/M metagenome (GOLD analysis project Ga0326728, IMG submission 207602) | Lab enriched peat soil microbial communities from McLean, Ithaca, NY, United States - MB31MN | ecosystem: Environmental > Terrestrial > Soil > Wetlands > Peat | place: USA: New York... | reverse complement strand
TCCTTGCTGTTGCGCGAGGCCGAATCCATGGCGGTCATGCGGGCCGCGAACTCGCTGGCCAGGCTCTCGAGCAGGGCGCGCCACACCTGGCTCTTGGCCGCGCGGGGCGCCAGGGACTCCAGCACCGCCGGGCCCGAGGGCTCAAAAGTGAAATCAACAGCCTTGCCGTTGATGCCGAGCCCTGTCGAGGCATCCGCGGCCTTGGCGCTAGTGCCGGCCTTGGCCGGGGCATCAGCCTCAGCGCCCGCCTCAGCGGCCAGGGGCAGCAGGCGCTTCTCAGTCACCTTCAGCGTCACCACGCTCTTGAAGTGGGTGTAGACCAGCACCACCTCGTCCCATTCGCCCTTGGCATAGCCCTCGATGAGGCGGCCGCCGATGAGCTCGGCGTCGGCGTAGCTCAGGTTGCTCATGAACTGCTGGTACTGGGCGCTGACCGGGAACTGGAAGCGCTTGAAGAAGTCGCAGCCCTTGCGGCCCACCAGGGTCAGGCTGACCGGCCGGCCCGCGTTCTCGCGCAGCAGCGCCAGCGTGCGGCGCAGGATGTTGGCGTTCAAGCCGCCGCAGAAGCCCTTGTCCGCGGTGAAGACCACCAGGTTGAGCGGCCCCTTCTTGCTCGCAAGCCCCGGGCGGGCCTCCATCAGCGGATGCCCGGCGGCCTGGCCGCCCTGGCCCAGGTCGCTGATGAGGGACTCGATCTTCTGGGCATAGGGGCGCGCGGCCAGGATGCGGGCCTGGCTGCGGCGCAGGCGCGCCGCAGCCACCATCTTCATGGCCTTGGTGATCTGCTGGATGTTCTTGGCCGTCTTGATCCTACGGCGTATCTGCTTGAGCGATGCCATGGCAATCCCGTGGAGGTGGGGAGCTGAGCCTTATTTGAACTGGGCCTTGAACTCCTTGATCGCGCCGTCCAGCAGGGCGAAGAGCTCCTTGCTGATGGCGTTCTTCTCGCGGATCTCTTGCAGCACCGGGGCGTGCTTGCGGCGCAGGTAGTCGAGCATCTCGTGCTCAAAGCGCTTCACTTCGCCGAGCGGCAGGTCGTCCACAAAGCCGTTGCCGCCGGCGTAGAACACCGCCACCTGCTCCTCCATGGCCATGGGCGCGTACTGGGGCTGCTTCAGCAGCTCCACCATGCGCTGGCCGCGGCTGAGCTGCTGCTGGCTGGCCTTGTCGAGGTCGCTGGCGAACTGGGCGAAGGCGGCCATGGCGTAGTACTGCGCCAGGTCCATCTTCAGCTTGCCGGCCACCTGCTTGGTGGCCTTGGTCTGGGCGTTGCCGCCCACGCGCGACACCGAGATGCCCACGTTGATGGCCGGGCGCACGCCCGAGTAGAAGAGGTTGCCCTCAAGGAAGATCTGGCCGTCGGTGATGGAGATGACGTTGGTGGGGATGTAGGCCGACACGTCGCCCGCCTGGGTCTCGATGATGGGCAGGGCCGTGAGGCTGCCGGCGCCCAGGTCGTCGTTGAGCTTGACGGCGCGCTCCAGCAGGCGGCTGTGCAGGTAGAACACGTCGCCGGGGTAGGCTTCGCGGCCCGGCGGGCGGCGCAGCAGCAGCGAGAGCTGGCGGTAGGCCACGGCCTGCTTGCTCAGGTCGTCGTAGACGATGAGGGCGTGGCGCTTGCTGTAGGTGAAGTACTCGGCCAGGGCGCAGCCGGTGTAGGGGGCGATGTACTGCAGGGGGGCGGGATGGCTGGCGGTCTCGGCCACGATGATGGTGTACTCCAGCGCGCCGTGCTTGGCCAGGATGTCGGCCACGCGCACCACGGTGCTCTGCTTCTGGCCCACGGCCACGTACACGCAATACACGCCCTTGCCCTTCTGGTTCAGGATAGTGTCGATGGCCACGGCCGTCTTGCCGGTGCCGCGGTCGCCGATGATCAGCTCGCGCTGGCCGCGGCCGATGGGGATGAGGCCGTCGATGGCTTTGTAGCCCGTGTGCATGGGCTCCTTGACCGGCTGGCGCTCGACCACGCCCGGGGCGCGGAACTCGATGGGGCGGGTGCCGCTGGCCTGGATGGGGCCCTTGCCGTCGATGGGCTGGCCCAGGCCGTTGACCACCCGGCCCAGGAAGGCCTCGCCCACCGGCACTTCGGCGATGCGGCCGGTGCGCTTGACCGGGTCGCCCTCTTTGATGAGCGTGTCATCGCCCAGCAGCACGGCGCCCACGGTGTCGCGCTCGAGGTTCAGCGCCAGGCCCATCACGCCGTTGGGGAACTCGAGCAGCTCGCCGGCCATGGTCTGCTGCAGGCCGTAGAGGATGGCGATGCCGTCGCCCACCTGGATGACGGTTCCCACCTCGGCGGTCTCGACCTTGGGGTCGAAGCCCTCGATCTGCTTCTTCAGCAGGCTGGTGATCTCTTGGGGTTTGATCTGCATGCCCGTGTCTCCTGGTTATTTTTTGCGGTTGGCTTTGCCCTTCTCAGCGCCCTTCTTTTTCTTCACTTTGACCGGTGCCTTGGCCGGGGCTTTGCTCTTGGCCGGGGCCTTCTTGGCTGGCGAGGCTTTCTTCTTGGCCGCAGGGGCCGCCTTCTTCTTCTTGGCTGCCCGGGCGGGCTTTCGCGCCGCCGGGCTCAGGCTTTTTTTGGCTCTGGCCCTGCCTCAGCGCCTGAGAGCAGCCGGGCCAGCTTGTCCAGCCGGGCGGCCAGCGAGCCGTCATAGACCGTGTCGCCCACCTGCAGCTTGAGCCCGCCCAGCAGGCGCGGCTCGGTGAGCGCGGTGAGCTCTATCTTCTTCTTGAAGCGCTTGCCCAGCGATTCGCTGAGGCTGGCCAGCTCCTTGGCCGAGAGGGGCGCGGCAGAGGCGATGGTGGCGCTCACGCGGCCCTGGCTCTCCATCACCAGGCCCTTGAACTGGGCCAGGGTCTGCGGCAAGAAGCGCTCGCGCTTGTTCTCGAGCACGGCCTTGATGAAGGCCATCAGCACCGGGCTGGCGCCGCCCTCAAAGGCCTTCTCAAAGATCTGGAGCTTCTGGGCCGGGGCCAGCGTGGGGCGGGCCAGCGAGGCCAGCACCGCGGGCGCCAGGGCAGCGGCCAGGCCCTCAGCCTCGGCAGCCACCCGGTCCAGGTCCTTGGCGTCGCTGGCGGCCTCGAACAGGGCCTTGGCGTAGCGCTGAGCTATCAGGGAAGCGAGCATGGGGGGTCCTTAAAGCGGTGTCAGACCTTCTCGAGCTCTTTGATGAAGCGGGCGGCCAGCTCTTCCTGAGCCTTGGCGTCCAGGTCCTTCTCCAGCAGCTTGCGGGTGGCGGCCACCACCAGGCCCGCCGCCTCGCTCTTGATCTGCCGCAGGGCGTCCTGGGTCTCTTGGGCCACCTGTACGCGGGCCTGCGCCAGCAGGGCTTCCTGCTCCTTGCGCGCCTGGGCCAGCATGTCGTCCTTCAGCTTGGCGCCCTCGCTGCGCGCCTCGTCGAGGATCTGCTTGCTCTGGGCCTGGAAGCCGGCCAGCTGGCGGGCGTTCTCGGCGTTCTGGGCCTCGGCCTTGGCCTGGGCCTCGGCGGCCTCATCCAGCGACTTCTTGATGCCGGCGCTGCGCTCCTGCATGAACTGGAACAGGCCCTTCAGGTAGATGAACCAGATGAGGGTCATGCCGATGGCGAAGGAGGCCAGCTGCACCAGGAACAGTTGCGTGGGTGTGATCTTGTCGAGCATTTTGCTCTCCAGCCCTAGGGGAGCCCCGCGCCCGGAGGACATCCGGGCGCGGGGTCGGGATGCTTCAGCTTACTTGGCCACGAAGAGGATGATCATGGCCACGACCAGCGCGTAGATGACCAGGGACTCGATCAGGGCCAGCGAGAGGATCAGCGAGCCGCGGATGGTGTCGCCGGCCTCGGGCTGGCGGGCGATGCCCTCCATGGCCTTGGCAGCGGCCATGCCCTGGCCCAGGGCCCCGCCGAAGGCGGCGATGGCGATGGCCAGCGCGGCGGCCATCATCTTGCCGCTGCTGGAATCGGCGGCGGCGGCAGGGGCGGCGGCGTCCGCAGCGTGGGCGGCGCCAGCCATGGCCAGAACGGCGAGGGACATCAGGGTCTTCTTCATGTTGCCTCCTTGGGTTGGGTGCCCTTCACCGGGCCTCGCGTTCAGCGGGGGCTGCGCTCAAGGCCGGGACAGGGCGGTGAAAATCGCTTCAGTGGGAATGCGCCGGCTCGGCGCCGTGCTCGTCATGGCCCTCATGGGCCGCGGTGGCCCCGGCGATGTAGACCATGGAGAGCACCGTGAACACGATGGCCTGCAGCAGCGAGACCAGCACGCCCAGCACCAGGATGCCGGGGGCCAGCAGGAAGGGCACCACCATCAGGATCTTGTAGATGGCGCCCTGGCTGAAGAAGAGGCCCACGGTGACCGCGAAGAGCACGGTCAGCAGGGTCTCCTTGGCGATGATGTTGCCGAAGAGACGCATGGTGAGGCTCAGCGGCCGGGCCGCCTCGCCGATCAGCTCGATGGCGGGCAGCATGATGAACTGCAGGGGCAGCATGATCAGCTTCACCAGCCCGGTGGCCTGGCTGGCGTCCACCACGTGGAAGAAGTGGCCCCAGTAGCCGAAGACGCCCTTGTGCCACATGCCCAGCAGGTGGGTGGAGAGGAAGGTGATGGCGGCCAGGGCCAGGGTGGTGTTCACCGCGCTGGTGGGCGAGGCCAGGCCCGGGATGAGGCCCATCAGGTTGCCGATCAGGATGAAGAGGAAGAAGCTGACAAAGAGGGGGAAATAGGCCATGCCCGCAGGGCCCATGGCCTGCTTTGTGATGTCCTCGACGAATTCCAGCACGAACTCAAAAAGGCCCTGCAGCAGGCCCGGCACGGTCTTGTGCAGCGCCTTGGCCGCCAGGGCGAACACCAAGATCACAGCCAAGGCGCCCCAGCCCATGTAGACCGGCTGCATGGGCCCGTGGGCGATGACGAATTCCGGCAGGCCGCCCTCTTCCGCGTGGCCAGTTGTGGCTTGCGCCGGCATGCCGGCTTGGGTCTGGGTCTCGCTCATGGCATCATCCCTTTTGCGGCTTGCTTGCCTGCTTCAGCCTGAGGGCCGCCATCCCCATCACTGGGAGGCCGACGCCGATCAAGAGGCCGGGCAGGTCGAGCCAGGAAGACTTGATGATGAAGTACAGCGCCAAGCCGGTCAGCCCCAGCTTGAGCGTGAAGAAGAGCAGCAGCGGCAGCAGGCCCGGCCCGTCCGCCTTGCCCATGCGGCCCACGGCCCAGGACCAGCCCGCCAGGTTGAGGGCGGTGATGGCCGCGCCAGCGGCTAGGCAGAGGATGAAATTCATGGCTTTGGCCCTGGCTTGCGCGAAGGGCGCATCTGGGTCCTGAAGAGCTGCCAGAACCCGCTCACTATCCCTAAGGCCATGAAGCCCAGGAAGCCCCAGGGCGAAGTGGCGGGGAAGAAATGGATGCAGGCCCAGCCCAGGCCAATGCCCACCAGCACGTTGGCGGCCAGGTCGTAGCCCGCGCTGCTGCTCTGGGCCAGCCTCTCGGCGGGGTTGCCCGGCAGGCTGAAGCCCTTCTTGCCAGGCTTGCCCAGCCCCGGCTCTTGCTCAGTCATTGGGCCCGGCCTCGGGCCCCTTGTCGGCCCCGCCCTTCTGGTCATACTTGATGAAGTCCGAGGGCGTCACCTGGTCCAGGAAACGCTTGAAATCCTCCATCTCCTGCTCATACTTGTCGCGATCCATGATGGCGGCCTGGCCCATCACGGTCTCGCTGACAAAGATGGGGGCCCCCAAGCGCAGGGCCAGGGCGATGGAATCAGACGGCCGCGCATCGATCACCTGGGCCTCGCCGCCCCCCGGGGGCAGCAGGTAGAGGTGGGCAAAGAAGTTGCTCTCCTGGATGTCATGCACCAGCACCCGCTCCAGCACCAGGCCAAAAGCCTCGATGATGCTCTTGAGCAGGTCATGGGTGCCGGGCCTGGGCACCGGGATCTTCTCCAAGGCCAGCAGGATGGCATCCGCCTCGGAGAAGCCGATCCAAATGGGCAGGAAGCGCTTCTCCTGCTCGTCCGTGAGGATGACCACAGGCTGGCGGCTGGTGGAATCAACGGCCAAGCCCTTCACCAACATCTCGATCACTATGGCCTCACGAAAAAACTTTTAGTGGTATACACCAGGCCCCAATGCCCGGCAAGTGATTTCTTTCACAAATTTACAACGCCATTCCATTTTGGTGCGTATGAGCGCTTCAAGGCTCCATCAGCAGCAGCTGGCAGTCTTCTCTGCCCGGGCTGCCGGCCTGCACTTGCCAGCCCCAGGCTTGGCTTGTTGGCGAGAGCGGGCAGGCAAAAAAACCCTTGGGATCCAAGGCTATATCCGTTTTTGCCACATAGGAAAGGCCCAAAGGCCAGGCCTGGGCGCTGGCGCCCTTGATAGCCGCTAGATTGTCGCTGCGCAACACCCTTCCTGTGAGCGTGAGCCCCTCCAAGCTGGCCTGCAGAACAGCACCTGGACGGCGCAGGCTCAAAGCCAAGCTGTGCAGCTGGCCGCGCACCGCATGCTCCTTGCTGCGCTCCCAGTTGCCATCTCCCCAGGCCTTGGGCTGGTGCAGGCGCTCTGGCCGGTCCGTGAACCAGCCCACGGCCAGGCAATCCTGGCGCTGGGTGGCGGGCCCGGCTTCGGCATCCCAGCTGGCCTGATGGGGCACATAGGGCAGCAGCAGATCCAGCTCGCCCAGGGCCTGCAAGCTGCCTTCCACGCTGAAGCGCCAGCGCTCCACGGCCAGCACCAGGTATTCCGCGCCCGCGGGGCCGCTCAGGCTGCGCGGAGCAGACAGGGGCAGGCGGCCCGTGCTGGTGAGGCTGGCCAGGGCCGCGCGCGCCTCAGGCTCCTGAGCTGCGCTGAAATAAGCGCGCTCGCTGGCCAGGTGCTCGGCCTTCAGCTCCTCCTGCGGCATCCAGCTGGCGCGGGCCAGCTCGCCAGCATCCAGGGCCCAGGCATCCAGGGACTGGCCCAGGGCCAAGCCGCCTTCCACAGCCCAGAAGCCCTTCACGGCTGATTTGCGGCCGGCCGTCTTCTGCGGCTTGGCGTACTGCATCCAGGCTTGCATCCGCGGCTGGCCGTCCACCAGGCAGGGCCGCGCCGGCAGGCCCAGGCTGCGCAGCATGGCCACGCCCAGGCGGGCGCGCTCAAGGCTGTTGCCCTTGCCAGCCTTGGCGATGGCGCTGGCGCTGGGCCAGGCCTTGCGCCAGTCCATGGCTTCAGCCCCGGCCTCTGGGGCGGGCTTGAGATGCTCATCCAGCCAGGCGGCCACGGCATCGAAATACATAGCCGGGTCAGGCCGGCTCTTGCGCACGGCCTGGCGGGCGGCCTTGAGCACGCGGGCCTGCGTGGAATCGATGAGGCCGGAGGGCCTGAGGAAGGGCTTCACAGAATTGGGGCAGGCCAGGCGGCTGGCCTTGCCCACGGCCATCAGGCTGCGCGGGGAGGCCGCGGCCAGGGTGGGCGCGCTGGCATCGGGCACCACGCGGTTGAGGCTGGCCGCGTCCACGCGCAGGCTGTCGATGATGGGCGGCGCATCGGCAAGGGCCGGGCCGCAGAGGGCCAGCAGCAGCAGGGCCAGGCCCAGGCTTGCTTGACACCCCTTGCGGGCTTGCCTATACTCGCTTTTAGGATGCGCACAGAGCATCATCTTCCCCTTGCAAGGTGGCCATGAGCGAAGAGATCATCGAGAAGCCCAAGCCCTGGTGGCAGGGCGACGCAGCCTTCATCGCCGGCCTGGTGCTGCTGTGCCTGGCCATCGCCTACTCCCTCTCGGTCTACGAGGTGGTGTCGCGGGCGCATGAGGCCTGGCAAGAGGGCGAGAAGTACTACGCCTGGATGAACGACCCGGCCCAGAAGAAGGCCTGGTTCGACAGCCAGCTGGCGGCCCAGAAGATCAGCCAGGACGACTACCAGCGCCTGATGGATGACTCGGACCTGAAGAACGCCTATGTGTGGTACGAGACCGCGGTGGACCTGTTCCAGCCCCCGCACAGCCAGTGGGTGGCCAAGAGCGAGGAGCGGCTCAAGGAGCTGAAGCCCAAGCGCGAGGCCTGGCTCAAGAGCCTGGGCATCGACCCGGTGGACGACTCAGCCCACCCGGACAAGAGCTGGCACTGGTAGCATTGGAGCAGACCCGGCCTAAAATATCAACCGGCGCCCCGACAAGGGCGCCGGTTTTGTTTTACAGCGCATCCTCAACCCCCAGGGCTTCCAAGAAATCCCGCGGGGTGAGGATGGGCATCTGCTTGACCCTCTTCAGGCAGGTCAGGTCCGCATCCCCGGTCACCAGGAATTCGCAGCCCGCGGCCAGGGCAGCCTGCAGGATGGCGTCATCCTTGGGGTCGCGGCAGAGCTTGGGCGGCCTGGCAGGCGTCGGGACGCAATGGGCCATCTCGCAGACCTGGCTGCGCCATTGCGCGGCTTGCGCCTTTTCCAGGCGCAGCTTCTTCACCAGCGCCTGCTCGAACTCTTCCAGCACCTGCTCGCTGGCCACGGCCAGGTGCCGCTGCTGCACATAGAGCACCAGCTCTGCGCACAGGCCCGTGCCGGCATAGGCCGCCACCCAGACATTGGTGTCGATGAAGACCTTCAGGACACGGCCTTGAAGATGTCCTCGTCCGTGTACCAGCCGATGCGCCGCGCCGCGGGCACGCCGCTCTTGCGGGCAGCTTCGATCTGCTCGCGGAACAGGCTCTTCCTGACCGAGTCTTGGACGAACTGGCTGCGGGTCTGGCCAAGGCTCTTGGCCACCTGGTCCAGCTTTGCCGCCATCTCAGCGGGCAGGCTGATGGTCACTGCGTTGCGCATGGCATGCCTCCTGTATGACAAAATCATACAAGCGCTCACGGCTGGATGCAAGCCCTTTGGCGCGGGGGCCGCCCCTAGAAATTGGCGAAGAGGTACATGCCGTCGATGAAGCGCAGCAGGCGCCAGCTGCCCGCGGCCTGGGCTTTCGCGGAGAGCGGCTCCGGGCCTATCCACACCGTGGGCATGCCCTTCAGCGGGCCGCCATCCGCCGCCACCCAATCGCCGGGCCGGCCATAGACCTTCTCCTCGAAGGCAGAGACCGGGCAGGCCTGGCAGGGCTCGCCCTGCCAGTGGTAGCGCGCCTTGGCCAGGCCATAGACGGCGCGGTCGGTGAAGGTGGGGCCGTTGCCGGCGCCAAAGACCACGGCCACCGCCTTGGGCTGGCGCTCTGCGATGGCCTGCGCCGCGGCGTCCACGGTCTTATAGCTGTAGCGGGCGTTCTCCAGATCAGCCCCGCGCTGGGCATAGATGCGCTGATGCAGGCCCACCCCGGCCGCGCAGAGGATGGCGATGCCTAGGACAAAGAGCAGGCGCTGCTCGCGGCCCCAGCCAGGCCAGCGCTGCGCCATCCATGCGGCCAGCGGCAGGTAGGACCAGGCAAAGAGCAAGGCAACGAATTTGACGTCAAAGCGGCCGGCCAGCAGGAACCAGACAGGCAGGGTCAGGCTGATGACGCGGAAGAGAGCCAGGTTCCAGGGCTCCAAGAGCCGGGCCCGCCAGCTGCCCGGGCCCAAGAGCGGGCCCTTCCAGGCCAGCAGCGCGGCCCACAGCGCGGCCAGCAGGCTGGCATAGGTGAGCAAAAAGGCGCCCAGGTCGGCCAGGGTCTTGAAGCGGAAATAGCCCACAAAGCCGGACCAGCGGCTGCCGAAGTAGCTGGAAGCCTCAAAGCCCGGCTGGGCGCAGAAGAAGAAGATGGGCTTGAGCGCCTGGGAGGCGAAGTCGAGATGGAAGCGGTGGCGCGACTGCAGCACCGCGGACAAGGGCGCCCCGTGCTGGCTGGCCAGGGCCTGCAGCCAGGGGATGTAGCCCAAGCCAGCCAGGGCCAGGCCCAGGCCATAGCCCAGCCAAGAGAAGCTCCAGCCCGCGGACCCCTCCCAGCGCGCCAGCAGCCACACCAGCGGCGCGCCCAGCGCGATGACGGAGACCACGTGGCAATGCATGGCCACCACGCTGCAGAAGCCTGCCAGGGCGGCGAAGGGCAGGCTGACGCGCCGGGAGAGCAGGGCCCCCAGCGCCACCATCAAGAGCGGCAGGGCCACATGCGAGTTGAGGATGACCGAGGCTTGGTAGATGAGCAGGGGATGGAAGGAGAGCAGGGCCACCACGGCCAGGGCGGCCGCGCGGTTGAAGGCGCTGGCGAGGCGCCAGGCCAGGAAGCCGGCCGCCACGGTGTAGAGCGCGGTGATGAAGCCGGCCAGGGCCAGGGGGCTTTGGCTGATGCGGGCGCCCTGGGCCAGGATGAAGTAGTACCAGCCGCCGGGGATGGGCGGGCCGCCCTGCATGGCCGGCCCGAAGGCCGGGAAATGCCCGCTCTGCAGGGCCTGCAGGGCGCAGAGCCAGTCGCGCAGCTGCTCGTCGCGGAAGGGCTCGCCAGGCGCCAGGGCCAGCTTGACCCAGGCCTGGGCCAGCAGCAGCAGGGCCAGCGCCAGCCAGAACCTCAGCGCCGGGATGCTGTCCCGGCCCAGGGGCCCGGGCTTGGGCGGGCTGGCCATGCGCTAGGCCTTCCCGCCCAGGATGTAGGCCGCGCCAGCCTTGCGCAGCTGCTCCACGCGCGCGGGGCTGCTGGCCTCCAGGTACAGGCGGACCACAGGCTCGGTGCCGCTGAAGCGCACGGCCAGCCAGCTGCCGTCCTTGAGCACGAACTTGTGGCCGTCCAGGGTGATGTGCTTGGCCACCGGGCTGCCCGCGAAGGCCGCCGGCGGCTTGGAGGCCAGCTGCTTCACCAGGGCCTGCTTGCGCGCCTCTTGGAGCCTGAAGTTGCTGCGGCCCGGGACGAAGCTGCCCACTTCGGCGTAGAGCTGCTTGAGCACGGCGCGGAAGGGCCGCTTCTCGATGGCGCGCATCTCGGCCATGAGCATGCAGGCCAGCACCCCGTCCTTCTCCGGCACGTGGCGGTAGACCGTGAGCCCGCCGCTCTCCTCGCCGCCGATCAGGATGTCGCGCTGGGTCATGATCTGGCCTATCCACTTGAAGCCCACCGGCGTCTCGATGACCTCCAGCCCGTACTTCTTGGCCACCGCATCGATGAAGGCGCTGCTCACCACCGAGCGCACCACCGGGCCGTGCCACCGCTTGCGGGTGCGGCTCAAGTGGTGCACCAGCAGGGCGATCACGAGGTTGGGCATCAAGAAGCTGCCATCGTCGTCCACCACGCCAAAGCGGTCGCTGTCGCCGTCCGTGCCCAGGCCCAGGTGCGCATGGGCCTTCTTGACCATGCCCACCATCTCATCGATGTGGCCCTCGGCCGGCTCCGGCGCTGTGCCGCCAAAATAGGGGTCGCGCGAGGTGTGCAGGGCCGTCACCTTGGCCCCGGCCCTGAGCAGGGCCTCGTCCAGGTAGCCGCGCCCGGCGCCGTGCAGCGGGTCGGCGATGACCTTGAGCCCGGCCCTCTTGATGGCCGCGGTGTCCACCAGCTGGCTCAGCCGCGCCATGTAGCTGGGCTGGGGATCGATGAACTGCGCCAGGTGCCGCTTCTCGGCAAGGGCCCAATCCAGGCGCTTGGCCGCCTTGGCCCCGCCCTTGGCGAAGATCGCGTCCGCCCGCTTCTCTATGTCCTTGGTGATGTCGTAGGTGGCCGGCCCGCCCCAATAGGGGTTGAACTTGAGGCCGCCGTACTCATAGGGGTTGTGGCTGGCCGTGAAGTTGATGGCGCCGTCCAGCTTGCGGCGCAGCTGCTCAAAGGCCACCACCGGGGTGGGGGTGTCGCGGTCGGTCACAAAGGACTTGATGCCGTTGCCTGCCAGAACCTCGGCGGCCTGGCGCGCGAAGCGCTCGCCCATGAAGCGGCCGTCGTAGCTCACCAGCACGCCCTTGCTAAAGTGGCGGGTGGCCTTCAGATGCTCGGCAATGGCCTGCACCGCCACCGCCACGTTGGGGGTCGTGAAGTCGTCGCAAAGGATGGCGCGCCAGCCGCTGGTGCCGAAATGGATGATGGACATCGTCTCTCCCAATTTGAATGGTGAGGTAGGTAAAGATTAGCCTTGCCAAGCTTAGAGCTGCGGGAATTCTTCCAGATACAGCTCCGTGGCTTCCTTCAAGTTCGCCACCGCCTCTTGCAGGTCCTTGCCTTGGCTGAAGGTGCCCACCTCCGGGCACTCAGCCACGAACAAGGCCTCTTCCTGCCAGACCACAGCGCTATAGGTCTTACCCGGCATGGCAAACCTCCCAGAAACTGCCTTGGATCTTCAGCTGGCCCATTCCTTGATCTTGTCGGCATAGCGCTGGATGAGGCTCTTGGCCTCCTGGGGGCTGTCGGCCTCGGCGTCCACGTGGAAATAGGGGTGGTCGGCGTCCGGCAGGATGAGCACCCAGCTCTTGCCCTGCCACACCTTGACCCCGTCGATCAGGTCCACCTTCTGGCCGGCCACGTCCTCGATCAGGTGGCGCATGACCGTTCCCTTCTTCTCCCAGCCGCAGGGCACCTGGCTGCGGTGCACCAATATCTTGGGCGTGCGCTTGACCACCTCGCTCAAGGGCTCCTTGACCAGGGCCAGGTACTCCATGAGCTTCACGGTGGCCATCATGCTGTCGAAGCCCGGGAAGAACTCGGGGAACATGTAGCCGCCGCGCTCCTCGCCCATGAAGGTGCTCCCCTTCTCGCTGGCGGCCTCCATCATGCTGCGGTAAGTGGTGCCGCAGCGCACCACGCTGCCCTTGTAGGCCGCCACGCCTTCCTCGATGGCCCGGCTGGCCGACACCGGCACTGCCAGCTTGGCGCCCGGGGTCACCTGGGCATGCAGCAGGCAGAACAGCACCAGGGCCTGGTCGCCGCTGAGCAGGTTCCCCTTCTCGTCGGAGAGCGAGATCTTCTGGGCCCCGGCGTCCAGCATCACGCCGAAGCTGGCGCCCAGCGTGCTGACGATGGTGGAGAGCTGCTTGAGCGAGGCTTCATGCTCGGCGTGGGTGCGGGTCAGCTTGCTCTCATCCATGTAGGCGTTGAGCGAGATCACCTCGGTGTTGAGCGAGCCCAAGAGGGTGGGGAAGAGCGTGGTGCTGCTGCCGTAGCCGTAGTCGATGACCACCTTGAGGCCGGCCTTGCGGATGACCTCGCGCTGCACCCCGTTCATGAAGGCTTCCTGATAGTACTCGATGGCGCGCGAGGGGAAGGCGATCTCGCCCACCTCGGCCATGCTGGCCCGGCCGAAGTCCTCGCGGTAGAAGAGGTTCTCGATGCCCTTCTCCTTGCGGGTGGGCAGGTCCAGGCCGTCCTTGTCGAAGAACTTGATGTCGATGAGGTTGGGGTCGTAGGGCGAGCGGCGGGTGTGCAGGCCGCCGGCAGCCTTCAGGCTGCGGGTGGCGTGGCGCGCCACCGGGATGGGGGTGACCCGGAGGTCAAAGACATTGACGCCCGAGCTGGCCAGGCCCGACATGAGCGAGCGGTCGATCATGCGGCTCACCTTGTGGGCGTCGCGGGTGACCAGCACATTGGCCCCCTTGCCCAGGGTGGCGCCGAAGGCCGCGCCCAGCTTGCTGGCGAACTCCGGGGTCATCTCCACGTTGCCGGTGCCGCTGATGCCGTAGGCGTCGAAGAGGCTCTTGCTCCACTTGTCGCCCCACACCAGGCTGCTGGAGAGGGTGGCGCCGTCCTCCACCGTCTTCTGCGGCCACATCTTGACCTCGGCCTTCACCGTGCTGCCGCGGCCCACCCTGCAGCCGTCGGCGATGACCACGCCCACGCCCACGTAGGCGCCCTCGCCCACCGTGGTGCGGCTGGCGATCACCGCCTCCTTGATGTCCGCGCCGGCGCCCACCTTCACGCCGTCCCACAGCACCGAGCCCACCAGCTTGCAGCCGTCGCCGATCACCGAGTTGTCGCCGATGATGCAGTTGGAGAGCTGGGCATTGGGGCCGATCTGCACGTTCTTGCCCAGGATCACCGAGTCCTTGAGCTTGGCCGAGGCGTCGATGCGGCTGCCCTCGCCCATCCACACGTCCTTGCCCACCCGGCCCATGCGCGAGCCTTCCAGCTGCACCTCCACCAGGCCCTTGAGGATGTCGTCGTGGGCCAGCAGGTACTCGGGCAGGGTGCCGATGTCCTTCCAGTAGCCGGTGCCGATGAAGCCGTAGAGCGGCATCCCCTTCTCCAGCATCAGCGGGAAGAGGTTCTTGCTGAAGTCGAAGTCCTTGCCCTCGGGGATGAGGTCCAGCACCTCGGGCTCCAGGATGTAGATGCCGGTGTTGATGGTGTCGCTGAAGACCTCGCCCCAGCTGGGCTTCTCCAGGAAGCGGGTGATGCGGCCATCCTTGTCGGTGATCACCACGCCGAAGGCCAGCGGGTTCTCCACCCGGGTCAGCACCATGGTGGCCTTGGCCTTCTTCTGCTCGTGGAACTTGATGGCCGCGCTCAGGTCCAGGTCGGTCAGCACATCCGCCGAGATGACCAAAAAGCGCTTGTCGCCGATCATCTTCTGGGCCAGCTTGACGCTGCCGGCCGTGCCCACATCGCTCTCGGCGCCCTGGTACTGCATGCTGACGCCCATGGCCTTGCCGTCGCTGAAGTGGTTGATGATGCTCTCAGGCTGGTAATAGACCAGCGAGACCATCTCCGAGATGCCGGTCTTCTTGAGCAGGTCGATGATGTGGGCCATCATGGGCCGGTTGGCCACCGGGACCATGGGCTTGGGGATGGTGCAGGTCAAGGGCCGCAGGCGCGTGCCGAAGCCGCCCGCCATGATCACGCCTTTCATCTCAGCCTCCCGTGGGGATTGCAAGAGCAGGGTTCATTTCTCGAACTGCCGGCCCAGCGCCACCATCAGCACGCTGAAGCAGGCATTGTCCACCGCCAGCCACAAGAGCCGCCAGGGCTCGCTGACAGCGGGCTGGTGGCGGTAGAGCGGCCAGAGCAGGGCTTCCACCAAGAAGGGCAGCAGGGCGAAGATGAGCCCGGCGGGCAGCACCTCCTTGGGCAGGATGTGCTGGGCCAGCATCCAGAAGAGCAGGCCATAGGCCGCGCCCCACAGGGCTTGGATGCCCAAAAAGCGCAGGCCCGCATCGCCCGCCAGCGCTTCCACCCGCAGGTGCGCGACCCCAGCACGGGAGAGCAGGAAGAGGATGAGATAAGCCAGGGCGCTGGCCACCACGCCCGCCACGACCCATGCCAGCGGCTTCTTCATGCCTTGACCAGCGCCTCCCTGAAGACCTTGCCCAAACGGGCCACGCCCTCGCGGATCTTGTCCTCGGGCACCGAGCAGAAGGCCATGCGCAGGCAGTTCTGGCCCTTGCCCTCCTCGGCGAAGAAGGGCGGGCCGATGACATAGGCCACCTTGGCCTCCACGGCCTTGGGGAACAGCGCCACGGTGTCGAGGCCGCCGGGAAGCTGGGGCCAGAGGAAGAAGCCGCCCTTGGGCGTGCTGAGCTGGGTGCCCTGCGGGAACTCGGCCCGCACCGCCTCCACCATCACGTCCCGCCGCTTGCTGTAGACCTCCACATAGCGCTTGGCCTGGGCCGGCATGTGCCCGCCCTTGTAGAACTCAGCGGCGATGGCCTGGGCCAGCACCGAGGCCGAGACATCCACCGTCTCCTTGGCCATGGTCATCTTGCCGATCAGGGCCGGGTCGGCCACGGCCCAGCCCAGGCGCATGCCCGGCGAGCCTATCTTGCTGAAGCTGCCCAGGTAGATGACCCGGCCGTCCGTGTCAAAGCTCTTGAGCGTGGAGAGCGGGCCCGCCGAGTAGTTGAGCTCGCCGTAGGGGTCGTCCTCCAGGATCACCAAGTCATGCCTGCGGCAGACCTCCACCAGGCGGCGGCGCGCGTCATTGGGCATGGTGCTGCCGGCCGGGTTGTGGAAGCTGGGCACGGTGTAGAGGAACTTGGGGCGCGGGCCCTGGTGGCGGCTGAGCCGGGCGTCCAGCTCGTCCGGGTCCAGGCCGTCCCCGCCCACCGGCACGCTGATGAAGCGGGCCCCGTAATTGCGGAAGGTGAGCAGGGCCGCCAAAAAGGCGGGCTCCTCCACCACCACAAAATCGCCGGGGTCCAGCAGGGCGCGGGCAGCCAAGTCCAGGCCCTGCTGGCTGCCGGCGGTGATGATCACGTTCTCCAGCTTGCAAGCCACGTTCTTGCCGGCCATCTGCGCCACGATCTGCTCGCGCAGGGGCTGCCAGCCTATGGTCAGGCCATACTGCAGGGCCAGCTGGCCCTGCTCGCGGATCACCTTGTCCGACAGCTCGGCGAAGAGCTGGCGGGGGAAGATCTCCGGGTCAGGCATGCCGCCAGCGAAGCTGATGATGTCCCCCTGCTGCACCAGGCCCAGCAGGCCGCGGATGACAGAGGGCTTGAGATTCTTGGCGTTCTGGGAGAGCAGCTGCTCGATGTTCATGGCGGGCCCAAGGAGTGAATCAACGCGCAGGGCCCTTCCTGGCGGAAGGGCCCTGCCGGAATGATCGCGCCGGATGCCGGTGCGTTTGAAGACTTAAAGGAGCGCGCCTGTAAGCCGAATTCTGTCTTCCCTGCCAGGCTCTGGCAAGCCAGCGCCTGGCAGGGGAGATGACCATTTCTCTAGGCGCCCGCTCGCGGGGGCGCTCCAGCAGCCAACCCGGGGATCTTAGCGGATGGGCCATCCTCTCCCCCTATTTGGCCTTGCTCCAGGTGGGGTTTGCCTTGCCCCCTCCCTTGCGGTCGGGGCGGTGGGCTCTTACCCCGCCGTTTCACCCTTACCCCTCGGCTCGGCGCGCTTGCGCGCGCCTCGCTCGGGGCGGTTTGTTTTCTGTTGCACTTTCCGTCATCCCCGCGGTCCCTTGCGGGATCTTTGGAGATGCCCAGCCATTAGCTGGCACCCTGCCCTATGGAGTTCGGACTTTCCTCGAAGCAGTCACCCGCCTCGCGGTCATCCGGCGCGCTCCTTTTCTTTCGCCTATTCCGCTGCCGCCGCCCGCTTGGGGTCGGCGAGCTGGCGGTCGGCCATCACCTTCTTCTTGAAATCAGGCATCTTCTCATCGCGCTGCAGGTAGGCCTTCTCCTCGCCTATGGCAACATCAGCCCGGTTGGGCGCGTTGGCGCGGTACTGCAGCTCGTTGCTGAACTCCTCAGGCCAGGGCGCGCTCTCAGTGAACAGCGGCTCGGGCAGGGAGGTGTAGACAGGCTGGGGATCAGCGGGCGGCACGGCCTCGGGCACCGGCGCGGGCTCGGCCGGGGCCTCCTTCTTGCGCAGCTTGGCCCACAGCGCCTCCACCTTCCACGCGGCCCAGTGGCCCCAAGTGCGGGTCTTGACCAGGCCCTGGTCCTTGATGGCCTTGCTGGTGGACCAGGCGATATGGCTCAGGGTGTAGCCCTGGGCCATCCAGCGGGTGGGCCACTTGGCCACCAGGTTGTTGTAGGTGCCCACCGCGGCCTTGGCGTCAGCCTCCTCCTTGCTCAGCCAGCGCTCGTGGCCGATCCAGCGGCGGCCGATGTCGCTGAGCTCGTAGTCAGCGCGGCCAGCCGGCTTGGCGCTGGCCTTCTCGAGCAGGGCCTCCACCTTGGCCAGGCGGGCCTCCAAGGCCAGGGCCAGGCCCAGGCGCTCCTGCGGGCTGGCAGCGCCCAGCAGGCGGCTGCGCAGCACCTGCGCCTGCTCAAAGACGTCCTGGCCGCCGCGCTCGCCCAGGCGGGCCAGGGCCTTGTTGGCCTGCAGGCTCAGGTCAGCCAGGGCCTGCAGGCGGTCGCCCACCAGGCTCACCTTCTGGTCAGCCTCTGCCAGGGCCGTCTTCAGGCCGTTGCCCAGGGTCCAGCGCAGGCTAAAGTAGGCCAGCAGCAGGCCCAGGGCCAGGCCCAGCAAGATGGAAACGCCGAGACCGATCTTGCGCAGCATATCAGCTCCTATGCTCAGGTTTGAGGGTCTACCAGTTGAACTTCTCTTCAGGCAGCCGCTCCGCCTCGCCAGCCTGCGGCTTGGCCGCCGGACGCGGGGCAGGGCGGGCCGGAGCCTGGCTCTGCGGGGCTTCAGCCTGGGGCATGGGCGCAGGGCGCTCCGCGATCACCTCGGCCGGCGCTGCCTCCACCGGGCGCTCAACCATGCGCTCCACGGGCTGCGGCGCGGGCGCGGGGCTCTCCTCGCGCAGGGCTTCTCCCGCCAGGCTCTCGGCAGGCCCGGCTTCCGGGGCCCCGCCCACTGCCTTCTGACGGCGCTCCAGGCGCTCGCGGCGCTCGCGCGCCCTCCATTCCTTGTCCCAGCCGAAGCTGCCAGCGGCATCCGCCACCGGCTTGTCGCCAGCCTCGCCCTTGTTCCAGGTGCGATCCCAGCCGAATCGGGCATCCACCGGCCGGCTGGTGTCGCGGCTCATGGGGTCGCTCTGAAAGCGCTCGGGCTCCTTGGGCTCCCACTTCTTGCGGCCGTCCACCTGCTCCAGCAGCTGCTTCACCTCGGCCAGCTGCTTCTCGCGCTTCTTGCTGTCCTCTTCGCTGTTGCCGCTGCTGCCGCGGCCATTGCGGCCGCCATCCCGGCCCTCGCCACGGCCATGGCGGCCGTTGCGACCGCCATCCCGGCCACCTTCACGGCCGCCCTCGCGACCGCCTTCGCCGCGCTCGCGACCGCTGCGCCCCTCGCGGCCGCCCTCACGGCCTTCCCGGCCATCGCCACGGGGCTCGCGGGCCTCGGCCTGGGGCGCTGCCGCCCTGGGCTCGCGGGCCTCCTGCTTCAGCTTGCCCAGCACCCCGCCTTCGATCACTCCCTGGGCGTCCATGCGCTCGGCCACCAGGGCCAGCAGGGTCATCTCAGCCAGCAGCGCTTCGCGCAGGCTGTCCAGGTCGGCCGCGCCGCCCTTGCCGTAGCGCAGGTCCAAGGCCTGGGCGATCACCTCCACCTTCAGCTCCAGCATGCGGCCGGCCTCTTCAAGCACCCTGCCGCGCTCGCGGCCCGGGCGCCGGCCGCGCAGGCGCAGGTAGCCCCTGAGGCCCGGCATCAGGTTGGCGGCGGCCATGCCCAATTGCCCGGCCAGCTCGCCGGGGCGGGCGCCCAGCAGGCGGCTGCGCCAGGTGTAGAACTTGGAGCGGAACTCGAGCTCGACCTGGCTGCGCAGGTTCTTGCGGTTGATCTGCAGGCGGCGGAAGGGGTCCTCGCCCATCAGCAGCTTGCGCATGTCGAGCATGTCGAGGAACTGGATGGGCGCGGCCTCGCTGGCCTTGCTCAGCTCATCCACGGCGAAGAAGCTGACCTGCACGCGGGGGTCGCGGTTCCAGGAGCCGGCGGCCTTGCGCAGCTTGCGGTTGGTGGCCAGGTCGAGGCGGTTGAGCACCGCCAGCAGGTTGATATCTGAGACGCCGGGGCAGAACTCGTTGCCGGCCAGGCTGCCATGGATGAGGACACAGCTAAGGTCATTGCCAACGGCGGCGCTGAGCTCTGCGACGGCCTGGTTGGCGGCGGTGTAGGGGGAAGATCCCTTGCGGAAGATCCCCAGGAGCTTCTTGATCATGGGTGTTGGGTCCTTCTTTTCCTTGCCCCTGCGGCGTGCCGGCTGCATCGGCTGCGCGGGGCGGGATGGTTTCCGGGCTCGTTCAATGGAAGAGTGTGCCCTGCTTCAAAGCAACGCCCGGCGCCTTGTGGGGCGCCCGGGGGCGGTCCAAAGCCTGGTTGGCCAGGCGGTCGGCTTCGCGGTTCTGCTCGCGGGGCACGTGCTCAGCTTGCCATCCCTGGAAGCGGGAGAGCAGGCCCAGAGCCCGTGCGTGCAGCTGTTTCATGTCCGGGTGCTTGACCCGGTATTGGCCATTGACCTGGCGGATGAGGAGCTGGCTGTCCGCGCGGATGAGGATCTCCGCGGCGCCCAGCGACAGCGCCTTCTCCAAGCCCAGCAAGAGGGCCGTGTATTCAGCGACATTGTTGGTGGCCACGCCCAGGGCTTCGCTCACCTCGGCCAGCACCTTTCCGGTGCCGGGCTCGGTGATCTGGGCCCCGGCGGAAGCCGGGCCGGGGTTCCCCCGGCTGGCCCCGTCGCAATGCAGCACCACCTTGGCTGTCATGCCCCCTGCCGCCGTTGCAAGCCGTCATGGGCCAGGACCTGGCGCATGACCTTCTCGAAATCGCGCAGGGCCACCATGTTGGGCCCGTCGCTCTTGGCGTGGGAGGGGCTGGGATGGACTTCGAAGAAGTAGCCGTCCACCCCCACCGCGGCCGCGGCCCGAGCCAGGGCCGGGACGAATTGCGACCGGCCGCCGGAGGCGTCGCCGTGCCGGCTGGGCTCCTGCACGGAATGGGTGGCATCAAAGACCACCGGCAGGCCCAGCGAGCGCAGCAGGGGAAGGGCGGTGAAATCCACCACCAGGTTGTTGTAGCCGAAGAGCACCCCGCGCTCGGTGACCAGGACGCGGTGGTTTCCCGTGGCACGCACCTTGTCCACGGCCTCCTTCATGTTGAGCGGGGCCACGAACTGCCCCTTCTTGACATTGACCGGGAGCCCGGTCCTGCCGCAGGCGACCAGGAGGTCGGTCTGGCGGCAGAGGAAGGCCGGCACCTGCAGGACATCCAGCACCTCAGCCGCAGGAGCGGCCTGGATGGGCTCATGGATGTCGGAGAGCAGGGGGACGCCGAACTTGCGCTTGATCTTGGCCAGCATGGCCAGGCCCTTCTTGAGGCCCGGCCCCCTGAAACCCTTGAGCGAGGAACGGTTGGCCTTGTCAAAGCTGGCCTTGTAGACCAGGGGCAGGCCCAATCCGCGGCAGATGCACACCAATCCGGCGGCGACTTCTTCGGCCATGGCCTGGTCTTCGAGCACGCAGGGTCCGGCTATCAGAAAGGGCTTGGACGGGTTGAAGAGGAAGTCGACGGAAGGGTTCTTTGCCATGCCTCGCCAGGGGAATAGGGACAATGCTATTGATACAGCTTTGTATTATATAGAAGCCAGGCAGACGATTCAAAGGTTTTGTGAGCCGGAAAGGCGGATTTGCAGGAAGAACCTTGCGCCTGGGCTGAGCCCTGAAACAGCAAAACCGCCCCCTGCGGGCGGCTTTGCTGTGGATTTGTTGGCAATCAGGGGCAAGCTGTGGATAGGCGGGCTACGCCTTGTCAGACTCCGCCTTCTTGCAGGCCGCCTCGCTGGCCTGATGCCGCTTCAGGCTGGCCCGCACAAAGTCGCGGAACAGGGGATGGCTGCGGGTGGGCTTGCTCTTGAACTCAGGGTGGAACTGCACCCCCACCATCCAAGGGTGCCCCTTGAGCTCCAGCATCTCCACCAGCTGGCCATTGGGCGAGGTGCCGGCGATCTGCATGCCGTTCTCGGCGAACTCCTCGCGGTAGAGGTTGTTGAATTCATACCGATGCCTGTGCCGCTCAAAGATGACCTTCTCGGCATAGGCCTTGGCCGAGAGCGTGCCCTGGGCCAGGCGGCAGGGGTAGGCGCCCAGGCGCATGGTGCCACCCATGTCCTTGACCCCCTTCTGCTCGGCCAGCAGGCTGATGACCGGGTGCGCGGTCTCGGGCTCGAATTCCGTGGAATCGGCGCTCTTCTTGCGCAGCACGTTGCGGGCGAACTCGATGGCCATGGTCTGCATCCCAAGGCAGATGCCAAAGAAGGGCAGCTTGTTCTCGCGGGCCCAGTGGATGGCCTGGATCTTGCCCTCGATGCCGCGCTTGCCAAAGCCCCCCGGCACCAGCAGGCCGTCCACGCCCTTGAGCACCTTGGCCGGCCCCTCCTTCTCGAAGCGCACGGCGTCCACCCACTGGATGTCGACCCCGCAGTCGTTGGCGATGCCGCCGTGGATGAGGGCCTCTTGGATGCTCTTGTAGGCGTCGCGCACCTCGGTGTACTTGCCCACCACGGCGATGGTGGCCTTCTGGTGCGGGTGGGTGACCTTGCGCACGATGCGCTCCCAGTCGCGCAGGTCGCTCTCCCTCATCTTCAAGCCCAGCAGGCGGCCCACGGTGCGGTCCAGACCCTGCTCGCGCAGCATGAGCGGCATCTCGTAGATGGTCTCCACATCGCGGTCCTCGATGACCGCGTCCTCCTCCACGTTGCAGAAGAGGGCGATCTTCTGGCGGGTGTCGCTGAAGAACTCGCGCTCAGTGCGGCAGATGATGACGTCCGGCTGGATGCCGATGGAGAGCATCTCGCTGACCGAGTGCTGGGTGGGCTTGGTCTTCAGCTCGCCGGCGCTGGCCAGGTAGGGCACCAGGGTGAGGTGCATGTAGAGGGTGTTCTCGCGGCCCACGTCGCGCCGGAACTGGCGGATGGCCTCCAAAAAGGGCAGGCTCTCGATGTCGCCGATGGTGCCGCCGATCTCCACGATGACCACATCCACGGCCCGCTCCTTGCTGGCCGTCCTTATCCTCTCCTTGATCTCGTTGGTGATGTGGGGCACCACCTGCACGGTCTTGCCCAGGTAGTCGCCCTGGCGCTCCTTGCTGATGACCGCGTGGTAGATCTTGCCCGTGGTGTGGTTGCTGTTCTTGGTCAGGATGGCATTGGTGAAGCGCTCGTAATGCCCCAGGTCCAGGTCGGTCTCAGCCCCGTCCTCGGTGACATACACCTCGCCGTGCTGGTAGGGGCTCATGGTGCCCGGGTCCACGTTGATGTAGGGGTCCAGCTTCATGAGTGAGACCTTGACGCCCCGGCTCTCCAGCAGGCAGCCCAGGGAGCTGGCGATCACCCCCTTGCCCAGCGATGAGACCACGCCTCCGGTCACGAAGATGTATTTGGTGGGCATGCAGCGTCCCCCTTTGGGCCTCAAAAGGCCGTTAAAAACAAAAAAGCCACGCGAAGGACCGGCTTGGGACAACCGGTGCTCGGCGTGGCTCCCGAGCGCCTGGCGTGCGCTTGCGCACTCGGGATTTCCTTATACATCATCCGGCCAGGGCTGGCAAGGGGCCGCTGAAGATTGCGAGAAAAGGGCCTGAAAACGGGGGGCAGATGACCCACGCCCATCTGCCAACATCCGAAACAAGCACCCGGGAACTGCCTTCTAAACCCAAGGCTGATAGGAACACCAATCTTACTCGAACTGCTCAAAAAACAGAGACGCCTAGCTCTGGGATTGCTCCCCTAACTAGGCGTCCTCTGGCGGATCTACAAGCCTGGGAT
>Ga0326728_10009721_pt1 | contig 22964 bp, 19 predicted proteins | sample MB3enrmetagenome_FD_207602 | JGI IMG/M metagenome (GOLD analysis project Ga0326728, IMG submission 207602) | Lab enriched peat soil microbial communities from McLean, Ithaca, NY, United States - MB31MN | ecosystem: Environmental > Terrestrial > Soil > Wetlands > Peat | place: USA: New York... | reverse complement strand
CATCAAGCTGGGCGTCCTCAAGCCAGTCCAGGCCTACTTTAAAGCGTCCTAACCGATGAACGCGGCGTGGACGGCTTTCATGGCCATCTCGGCCTTGGCAAGGTCGATCACGACGGAGACCTTGATTTCGCTGGTCGAGATCATCTCGATATTGACGCCTTGGCGGGCGAGGGTATCGAAGAGTTTGGCGGCCACGCCGGTGTGGCTCTTCATGCCGACGCCCACGATGGAGAGCTTGGCCATGTTTTCGGTGGCGATGACGTTGCCGAAGCTGATCTCGGCCTTGAGGGCATCGATCACGTTCCGGGCCTTGAGCAGGTCGGGTTTATCGATGGTGAAGGACAGGTCGGTGGCCGGGGCGCCGGTATCGTGGCTGATGTTCTGCACGATCATGTCCACGTTGATGTTGGCGTCGCCGATGGCCTTGAAGACCCGCGCGGCGATGCCCGGCTGGTCGGGCACGCGGACCAGCGTGACCTTCGCCTGGTTCTTGTCCAGGGAGATCCCCCGTACGACCACGTCTTCCATGTTCTTGGTTTCTTCTTTCACGATAGTTCCTGGGTTGTCGTTCAGGCTGGAGCGCACCTCGAAGACGACACCGAATTTCTTGGCGAACTCCACCGAGCGGGACTGCATGACCTTGGCGCCCAGGCTGGCCAACTCGAGCATCTCGTCATAAGAGATCTCCTCGAGCTTGGTGGCGCCCGGAACGATCCGCGGGTCGGCGGTATAGACGCCGTCCACGTCGGTGTAAATCTGGCACAACTGGGCCTTGAGGGCGGCCGCCAGCGCGATGGCGGTCAGGTCCGAACCGCCGCGCCCCAGGGTCGTCACCTGGCCTTCAGGGGTCTGGCCCTGGAAGCCGGCCACGATGACCACCTTGCCCTGCGCGAGCAGCTCGTGGATGCGCTTGGGGGTGAGGTTTTGGATTTTGGCCTTGGTGTGGACGCCGTCGGTGACAATCCCGGCCTGGGCGCCGGTGAGCGAGACGGCGGGCACGCCCAGCGAGTGCAGGGCGATGGCCGTCAGGGCGATGGTGGTCTGCTCGCCGGTGGCCAGCAGCACGTCCATCTCCCGCTCGTTGGGCAGGGGCATGAGTTCTTTGGCCAGCTTGATCAAACCGTCGGTTACCCCGCTCATGGCCGAAACCACCACCACCACCTTGTCGCCTTTGGCGCAGTAGTTGGCGACGCGCGCCGCGACGTTCCGGATGCGCGCCGTGTTGGCCACCGAAGTGCCGCCGTATTTCTGAACGATCAATGCCATAGCGAACGAGTTTAGGGTAACCGATCAGTCGAAGGTCTCGACGCGAATCATCACCGGGGGCGGCTTGACCACCGCGAGTTTGCCAATCCGGCCCAGCGCCCGCACGACCGCGCCGTTGGGCGCGTTGTGGAGCATCAGGATCAGCGGCACGAATCCCCCTGGCCGGCCCTCGGGTTGAATGACCGAGGAGATGCCGATGCCGGCGTCGCCGAAGATCCTCGCGATCCGGGCCAGGGTGCCCGGCACGTCCTTGACGTTGAGGCGCACAAAGTAGCGGGGCGCGACCTCGTCAATCGGGAGCACCGCGCCGTCGCGCTCATGCGGCACGAAGGGCGGCAGGCGGTGTTTGGTGCCGAACTTCAAATCCAGGGCGGCATCGGCCAGGTCACTGAGCACCGCGCTGGCCGTCGCATCCTTGCCCGCCCCGCGCCCGTAGAACATCGTGTCCCCCACGATGTCGCCCCGCACGAAGACGGCATTGAAGACCTCGCTCACGCTGGCCAGCAGGTGGCTGTTCGGGATCAAAGTGGGATAGACCGATACCTGGATGCGGGCGGCCTCCGCGCCCCGCGGCTGGCGGGGTGCGGCGCCCCGCTTGATGATGCCCAGCAGCTTGATCGTGTAGCCCAGCCGCGCGGCAAATTGGATGTCCGTTTGCGTGATGGCCCGGATGCCTTCGACGTAGATCTCCTTGGGATTGACCCAAAAGCCGTGCGCCAACGAGGCGAGGATGCCGATCTTGTGCAGCGCGTCATAGCCATCGATGTCCAGCGAGGGCTCCGCCTCGGCGTAGCCGTGCGCCTGGGCCTCCTTGAGCGCCGCGGCAAAATCCGCGCCCTCTTGTTTCATGCGCGTGAGGATGTAGTTGCAAGTGCCGTTGACGATCCCGTAGAGATGGGTAATCCGGTTTCCGACAAATCCCTCGCGCAACGCCTTGATGATCGGGATGCCCCCGCAGACGCTGGCTTCGTAATAGAGGTTGGTTCCGTGCCGCCGCGCCGCGGCGAACAGCTCTTCCCCGTGGGCCGAGAGCAGGGCCTTGTTGGCCGTAATCACCGGCTTGCCCAGTTCCAGCGCCGCCAGCGTCATGGTCCGTGCCAGGGTGGTGCCGCCCACCAGCTCCGTAACGATGTCCACCTGCGGGTCCTGGACCACGCTCCGCCAATCAGTCGTCAGATGCGAGGCTGGAATTGGGTACGGCCGCGGTTCATCCAGCGCCTTTACGGCCACCTTGCCCACCTCGACCCTCACGCCGATGCGCGAGGCCATGAGGCCGCCATTGAGCCGCAAGGCGTGAAACACCCCGCTGCCGACCGTCCCGCCCCCAATCATGCCCAATTTCACCTGCTGCATATTGTTCAGGCTGGAGCCAATGGCCGGGATTGAACCGGCGACCGACGGTTTACGAAACCGTTGCTCTACCGCTGAGCTACATTGGCTTAACCATCCGGAAATCAACGGCGCGCGGGCTTCCGCTGATCTCCAGTCCGGCCGCGCGACGTTTCCGGGACGGGCTTGGAATGCCCTCTGGCCTGTCCGAAGGGCTTCCGGAACCCAAACTCGGACCGAACCGCAAACGCGCTTGGCGGGGACTGTATAACCGTTAGCGTCCAAGTGGTCAAGTGCCCTGTTGGCGCGGGCTCGAAACGGCAGGAGGCGGACAACTTGTTCAGCCGTGCGACTCTCGAGTTGAACACGCGTCGGCTGCTGGCGACCACGCCGGTGGCCGTCTGTCATGCCCGTTTCTCAGGTCCCAGCGCGGATCGGTTCATCGACCGCAGCCATTCGCCTATTGCGGCCGTGCCAATTCAGGCGTAACGTCATTCCGTGAGCTACCTGACACTTGAAGTCGAAATTGACCACGGTCGCGTTTCGTCGAAAGGCGCTGAGGCCCTGCCGGAGAAAGCGTCCGGCCTGCTCACCATCCTGAACCCGCCGCCACTTTCCCACCCGCGTCCGATCGGTTTGGCAAGGGGGCAGTTTGCCGTGCCGGATGACTTCAACGCCCCATTGTCGGAAGATGTCATACGGACGTTTGAAGGCAAATGAGGATCCTCCTGGATACCTGCGAATTCCTTTGGCTCGTGGCCGGCGATGCCAGATTGCCCCAGCCGGTCGCCTCGGCAGTGCGCGACCCGCAGAACGAGGTCTTCCTGAGCGTCGTGTCGTTCTGGGAGATTTGCCTGAAACACAATCTCGGCAAACTCGCGTTGCCTCAACCGCCCGCGCAGTGGGTCCCGGTGCAACGCGAAAGGCATCTTATCGCGCCACTGGTGTTGGATGAAGCCGCCGTCGCTCAGCTGGGCGGACTGCCGGAACTGCATCGCGATCCTTTCGACCGCATGTTGGTCTGCCAGGCGAAAGCTCACAGCCTGACGCTCGCCTCCTCCGACTTTCTCGTGAGACAGTATTCCGTCGCCTTGCTCTGAATCCGGGGTGGACATCGAGCCGCCCGAGGGGGGAGAACTGAGCGCCGGGCTCATCGGCCTGGCGGCGTCGGGGCTTCGCGTCGAGGGCGGCGCCCCGGCGCTCCCCCGCAACGGCGATGACAGCATCCAAACCCCCGACGCCCTGGCGCGCGCGGTCGTTGAGCACTTTCTGCCTTGCGGCCGGATCGTCGAGCCGAGCGCCGGCGACGGCGCCTTGCTCCGGGCGCTACCCAGGGGCGCGGATTGGTTCGAGATTCAAAACGGGAGGGACTTCCTCAACGCAGAGGGGCGCTGGGATTGGGCCGTCGGCAACCCGCCCTTTTTCCAGTTCCGCGCGTTTCTCCAGAAGGCCATGCAGGTGGCCGACAACGTGGTCTTCATCGGGCTGGCGCCCGCGTGGTCCGTCCGGGCCCGCCAGGAGGACATGAGGCAGCCGCGGTTCGCCCCGCTGGAGCTGCCCACCCCGCCCGACTGGCCCCAGTTCGGCATCGAGCCGACCGCCGGCTGGGCGCGCCGAGGCTAGCAGGGCAGCATCGCCCACACACGACTCCTCGAGGAATCGCCCGGACGGTGAGCTTATCCGTGGCGCCCCCCGAACGGGACCCGCCTCAACACAGGTAGCCCTCCGTCTGGTGCCCAGCCGGATGCTCGACACGTAGCCTCCGAACCACTGCCGCCGCGTAGCCGCAAACCGACTACTTGATAAGGAGGTTGGACGTTCGAATATGCGGGGCTGACCCCGTTAGGGCTGCTCAAGCATGGCTAGACTGCGGTCCGACCCCTTTCTTTCTTTCTCAATCACCCGCCAAGAACCTCGGTCATCAACCCTGCACAAGAAGTCCGGATCACGCACCTGGTAAGCCTTGCGGTCCAATTACCGGCGTCGAAGCGTCAATGCGTTACCGCCGACAGCACGACGAAGACGGTTACCATCGCCAGAACGATGGTTACGCCCAGTTGAAAACCGACGCTCCAATCTGTGAGCACATTGCGGCTCTTCTTGCGGTGCTCCTCGAGGCGCCCCTGAACTTCTGGGGGAAACTTCTCACCAACCATGAGCGAGCATTCGAGACATCGCTGAGCCATGAAGCGTTGTGTGAACATCGCTTTCAAGGTGGTCCAGGCGGGCGCCTGCAGGCGCACCGACGCCCGGACCGCTCTCTCTCGGTTGCTCCTGATCCTCTGGCTTGCCGCGTCAGTTTGCGGCGTCGGCTGCGCTTGGGCCCAGAGAAGTCCGCCGCCCGACTTGACGTTTTGCTCCTCTGCACAAAGCGACCTCTTTCTAGCGCTCAAGCGTTATCATTTTCGCTGCTATGACCCGCCGGTCGGTGCCGTTCAAGACGCTGGGGCCGGCGATCGTGTTGGAGGCTTGACGCTTGACGAAACCCGACCTCCAATTTGGCTCGCCTCTTTTCACGATTAAGGGCCAAGTGGGTCGGGAAAGACTGGAAATGAAGGTGATGCCGTGCATAATGGCCGCCGTGAACGAGGCCAGATGAACCACCTTATCGCTGAGCCCAACGGCCAAGCGGAACACGGAGTCAAACTCATGGAAGGCGATGCGTGATGAAGCTGCCGGGCGTCAATGAAGCCGAAGTGCCGCGAGCGAAGATCGTCCTCCACCTGCTGAACCCGGAGCATCGGGCCGGCAAAGGGAAGGCGCGATTCTTCTCAGGCCACGGCTTTGCTGCGGAGCGATGGCAGGCCGTGGCTGAAGCTCTCCGCCGACACGCGCGGGACAACGAAGTGACCAAGCGAGAAGCCACGCCGTTGGGGGTGCGCTGGGTGGTGGAGGGCCCGATGAGGTTGGCCGATGGCAGGGTTGCCACTGTTCGAACGGTGTGGTTTACTGAGCCCGGCGAGCGGGCGCCGCGCTTTGTGAGCGCGTATCCGTTGAAACAGCGCGAGAGATTATGATCGAAGAACTGGATGACGTCGTCCTGACCCGCGATGTGGCGGAGCACGGCTTGGGCGCCGGTGACATCGGCACCGTGGTGCTGGTCCATCGCGGGCATAGGGGCTATGAAGTTGAGTTTACCGCGCTTGACGGTGAGACGATCGCCGTCGTGACGCTGATGGCCGACCAGGTTCGCCCCGCGCGAGCCGGAGAAATCGCGCACGTACGCGAGTGGGCGCCTGCGTGAAGCTGATTTGGTCCCGCGACACTGTAGCCGCTTTGGCCGGCGAGCTGAGTCACCCGCTGTCCGTCACGACGCAACAGCGCCACCCAGGGCGGGCAGCACGGACAACACCCAGAGCGACAGGATGCGCCTGGCATCCTCGACGGCCGAGCGGTGGGCGGGGCTCATCTTGCAAATTCGATCTTGAATGCAAGAGCGTGCGGATTGGGAACGCCCTGCGGCCGCTGAATCACGAGCGCGTCGGCTGCTTGCGACCACTTCAGGGGCTCGCCGCTGCCGAGCAGTTGCACACGGGCGACCGGGTTGCTCGCGTGCCCCGCCGATGTCCCAAGAGTCTTGATGCGCGCTTCCCCCGCCGGCACCGCCAGGCAGATGGCGTAAAGCGCATCTCCCTTCTTCGTGAAGCGGACGTCCGCCGCCGTGGCCACCTGGTCCTTGCGTTCGCCGAAGGACCCTTCGGCTATCCGTAGCGGACCCTCGCCGTAAACCTCCCACGGGCGCGTCCCGTAGATCGCCTCGCCATTGACGGCCAGCCATTCCCCCAGGCCTAGCAGCGACTCCCGGATCGGTTCGGGAATCGTCCCGTCGGGCCGGGGACAGATATTGAGCAGCAGGTTGCCATTTTTGCTGACGATATCGGCCAACTCGCGCACCAGCCAGGCGGCGCTCTTGATGTCCGCGTCCCGGACGTAGCACCAGGAGTTCCAATCAATCGAATCGTCGTTGAGCCACTTGAAAGGGGTGATCTTTGCCATCCGCCCACGTTCCAGGTCCAGGATGCCCGCCCCCGGCGCCAGGTCTTTGTCTTTATAGGTGACAGCCACCTCGCGCCCCCACTGGCGGGCCTGGTTGTAATAATAGGCCAGCATCTCCCGGCGGTACGATTCCTGGATGATGTTCATCCGGCCGTCGAACCAAATCAGGTCCGGCTCGTACTTATCGATGACCTCTTTGACTTTGCCCAGCCATAATTCGCAAAAGGCCTGGTCGGGCAGGGGATCGTTCTTCCAGGCCGTCGGCGGCACCTTCGGTCCGTAAAGGCCCGAGTATGCGGGATTGGCGCAGTCGGTGGCCGGGTCCCAGGTGGGATACCAGCCCCAGAGCCACTGGTGGTGGAAGGTGGTGATGAACTTCAGGTGGTGCCGGCGGATGGCGGCGGCCAACTCGCCCACGACGTCGCGTTTTGGCCCCATTCGCGCCACGTTCCATTTCGTGAGCCGGCTGTCCCAGAGCGCGAAGCCGTCCGCGTGCTCGGCGACCGGCCCGGCGAACCGCGCGCCGGACCTCTCAAACAGCTCCGCCCAGGCCTCAGGGTCGAATCTCTCCGCCTTGAACGACGGAATGAAATCCTTGTAGCCGAACTTGTCCAGCGCGCCGTAGGCAGCCAGGTGATGTTTGTTCTCCGGGCTGCCGCTGACGTACATGTTGCGCGAGTACCATTCGTTGCCGAAGGCAGGGACACTGAACGCGCTCCAATGAAAATAGATGCCGAACTTCGCGTCATCGAACCACTGCGGGTCGGCATGGTTGGTGAGAGACTCCCAGGCGGGTTGGTAGGGCTTGTCTGCAGTGGCGGCTGGGCTGGTGGCGGCTGCCAGGCTCAGGGCGGCGGCCGCCAACCATAGGCGTCGTTTTCGGATTTCGGATTTTTGTTTCATTTTGCAATGGGTTCGCCAAGGTAGTTTCCGTAGGTCAGCAGCAGGACCGCGGCGCAGAGCACGGCCAGACCCAAGGTAACGCTCCACCTCGTGCGGCCGCGGCAACCTCGCCATTCCTGGAAGAAGATGGCCACCAGGTTGCTGATGAGCACCAGGATGATCATGTGGATGGCCCAACTGGAAAAGGCGTATTCCTTGCCCAGCCGGACGTGGCCCAGGTTGTAGAAGAAGAACTGGCCGTACCACAACGTGCCGGTCAGCAGCGCCAGGAGGTAATTCATCGGCAGGCTGGCACGCTCGGAGCCGGGGCGCAACTGGGCCAATTCGCCGAGCGAATGGTGCTTGCGCGCCAGGCAAAGGCTGTACAGCGCCGCCGTGACAAACGCGCCGCTGTTGGCGAAAAGGTACACCACGTTGCCTTTCCAAATCCCGGCGCCGTGTTGCTCGGCGAGGTCGGCCACCGGGGCGGCGACTTCCAGCGCAAACCCATAGACCGCCGAGAGCACCCCCGCCAGGAGCGAGAGCCACAGGCCCTTGGCCAGCGAGAACTCGCCGGCGCTGCCCGCTTTGGCCTTCAAGTCGCTCTCCTTGAAGTGGCCCGCCGCTCCGCAGACGGCAATGCCGATCGCTCCCGCGGCCACGCCCGCCAACACCCAGCCTGAGCCCACCCGGGACATGATGGCCGCGGACTGCCCGCGCACCAGCGGCGGCACCAGCGTGCCCAGGATGCTGGAAAGTCCCACCGCGATGGCGTAAGTCAGCGAAAACCCGATGTAGCGGATCGAAACATTGAAAGCCGTGCCGCCCACGCCGTAGGCCACCCCCATCAGGAAGGAAAAGAGCATCCGGTCTTTCGGCGCCTCCGCCAGCACCTGCCAAAGCTGCGGGATCGTGAGCATCGCGCCGATGATGGGCCACAAAAACCAGCACCACGCCGCTTGCGTCAGCCAGTAGATCTCCCAGGACCAGCGCCGCACATATTTCTGGGGTGAGTAACAATTGGCGGAAAGACCCGCGCCAATCGCGTGCAGGCCGACCCCGAGCAGCGGACTGGGCGCGATCGGGCTCATACTTCCTCGAACTGCGTCGCGATGGGCGGAGCCAGCGGCTCTGATGTGCGCATATCGCTGGAGTGTTCCGCAATGGAGGCGGTATCGTCAATGACCGATCTTCCTTGTCGTCCCTCTCGGCAGGTTGGGAGAGCGAAACGAAGAAGTTGAACCCGTCGCGCTTCATCGCAACGCCCCTGAACGGCGTTCGCAGCACGTCTGGGCGCAGCCAACCCATGGCGCACACTCAGGGAACTGTCTTCGACTCCTCAACTCCTCGAACCACCTGCCGAACTTGGCGCGTTGCCGAAATCCTCACTGGGCGCACGACAGCAAAACAGTCGCCTGCGGCGACGGAAGAAAAAAGCGCCCTCGGCAACTCCTTGCAAGGCAATGGGGTACCTCGAGGGCGCTTGGAAGATTTCTGCGACGGCCCATCCTGCCGCCTGAAGGCGGCGTTCCCGCGAGCGCGGAACGCCGCCTTTAGGCGGCAGCCAAGAACTCTGTCCTGCACCCATCCTCACTCCAGTGACAAAGAGGCGCTTCCTTCCCTCCTCCCCTGATGAGGGGGGGGTGGGGGAGGGTCGTTTGTGACTGTACCGGGGCTTCGCACTTGCGCTCCTTGCATGGCCTAGCAGTTATCGAGCCAGGCAGTTGGTGCGGGGCTCGGTAGCTATACTTCGGAGCGCGTCCGTAAGTCTGGTCGCCATGTCTCCATGGAGCCTGGTTGCTGGAGGCGCTGCGGCGCGCCTGGCGGCGTCCGCACCGCGCCCGGGGGACGTGGTGGGTTGTGTAGCGAAGCGGCGGTTTGTCCTTTACGCCCGCCAGAGGGCTGGTAGAGTGGGGCGAGATCGCGTTTTATTCCGTGCGCCCAGCGAGGCGCCTGAACCAGGCGGCGACAGTCCGGTGCGGTGTGCGGATGCAGCCAGCGAGCGCGTAGGGGAGAATTGTTCTATCCCGGCAACCGCGAGCAGGACGCCCCGATTCGAGAATCGCGAATGTGCAAAATGAGCGCGAAAAACGCCAGACTGATGTCTGATGAGCCCGACTCCCGTGTACTCGCCAAGGAGGGCTTGGTGGGGGGGGGGAACTCTGCGAGCAACAAATCCTCAGAGCCTACGGGGTTGGCATAGACTGCCACAGTAGGTTCATCGCCGTCTGCGTCCTCAAAAGGGAGGGTGAGTCCGTAATCCGCTTCGAGAAGGAGTTTGGCGTCTCGTGGCGCGAACTGCTGGACGCGTGTTCATGGGCTTGCGCCAAGGCGGGCTGCGCCCCGCGGTCCGTGCGCTACTGCATCGAGTCGACCGGCACGTACCACATGCCCGCGCTTAGGGCACGGAAGGGAGAACCCTCTGTCGTCAACCCCCTGCTGGCCGGGCCGACGCGCCGGAAGACGGACGTCCTGGACGCGCCCGCAAGCGCCATCGGGTTGAAGGGCGCGCAGGCGGCCTGCCTGCCCAAGGGCCTGCACACGGCCCAGGACGTGTGCAACGCTGATTTCGGCGGCCAACTCGGCGGCGTGCGCGGGGTGGGCGAGTCCACCATGCGCGCTATACACGAGTGGGCCAAGCGCAATCGCCTGATTGAGCCGAAGGAGGTACACCATGCCAAAGAACGAAGGAAAAACAGAGCCGGGCCTTTATCTGCTCGGCGAGGTGATGGCCCGGAAGCGCCGGGAGGTGAAGACCGCCGCGGGGGCCGCAAGGTTCCTCATCCGCCTGTTCGTGAGGACCAACGCGGGAGTGACGCAGGCGGACAGGTGTGCAGACAGCCCGCTCCCGGACGGGACCCCGGACGTGGGGGGCGTCGGTGATGCTCCCGGTCGCGGCGACGGCCTTCATGAGCCACGGAGTGGCGGTCAGCCGCCTCACCTGGGGCGGCGGCGAGGCCGGAAGTGACTTCTGACCATGAAGACGATAACCCTCCTTCCAGGGGAGCGGCTGCTGGACTCCAAGACGGTAGCCAGGATGCTCAAGGTGAGCACCGAGAGGGTCGTTGAGTTGGTAGAGGAAGGCGCCATCGATGCGATAGACCTCGGCACCCAGCACCGCCACCTCATACCCGCCGCCGCCGCCGTCAGAGCCGGCGAACAGCACCGCTGGAGTCTTTTGAGCAAGGGCGACCGCGGCGGACAACTGCCCGCACATGCCGATGGCAATCCACAGCGTGAGGTGGCCGGTCAGAAACCTGTTCTTAATCATACTTCGATAGCGGCGACTCTACGCCGGGCCTGCGGGTCACAGCAATCCATCACTGCTGCTTGACCGCGCCCGCTAATGGCCTGCTGCCTCCGCCCAGTATCACCACAGCGAGTGTGCCGCGCCGGGTTTTGCGCCCCCTGAGGAGCCAGACAAGGGCCGTGATGCGCTTTCCATGGCGCGATCATCGGCGTCTCGACAGCAGGTTTCGGGCTGGTGAGCAGTCGCGGTTTCAGCTAAGTGGTCATGAGCATGAATACGGTGACGTCACCGTATTCATGCTCATGACCACTAAGCAACAGATCGCTATGCATTGCCCGGCACCCATTCCGGCAGATTCTCCCCCAACTGGGAGAAAGCCCCTGCCATGCGCCCTCGCTCTCTTGCTCGCGGGTGCTGTCTCGGGAGGCGCCGCCGGACTGATCCCGGCCGAGCGCCTGGTGAGTTGGATTCCGGGTGTTACGGTCGGTGTGCCGGGGGGAATTCCAGCTTCGCGCACGAACCTGATCGATGTGACCGCACCCCCTTACCGTGCGGACAACACCGGGTCGACGGTTGCTTCGACATTGAGAAGCCCAAGTTCGCCCGGCTGCAGGGACCGGCCTGGCTCAGGATGGACGAGGCGACCGGCATTCTCGCTGGCACCCCGACGGCGACTGGGAGGGCCGAAGTGACGGTCTCCGCCACGATTGACCGGCCAGTGCGCAAGCTGGACGAGAGGGCGCTCATCTGGGGCCGGGAACAAGTGCTTTCGACCGCCACGGAACATGTCGGCACGGCGACGCAGAAGTTCGTCATTGAAGTTCAGTAGCTGCCAGGCAGCGCTTCAACAAACTCCAGCTGGTCTTACTACAATGTTTAGCGATCGGGTCTCGGGAGACGGAGCGGTCTTGCCCTCGAGGCAGGGTCTTGCGAACGGCTCGCACGCTGACCCCAAGCTGCCGAGCCATCTCGTAGTGCGAACAGCCCTGGGTTTTGAGTTGCTGGATGCGCTCTCGGCGAGAGGCCCTCATGCGGGCACGTCCCGGCGGATAGCCGTTGGGGCGCCCCAGCGCCGTGCAGCGCAATTCGCACGGCATCTGGCCGGCGACGCGTTGAGCTGTCTCGATCACCTCGTCGAGCGGCATCAGAGCATCAAAATCTGCCAGCGCCATGTTTGCGCAGGCCAGGGCATTGCTCCCCGCCATGACGTTCTTGCCCAGGCACGGAGCCTCAACGCGGTTGGCGATGGGATCGCAGATCAAGCCGAGCATGCTTTGAAAAGCCAGCGAGGCCGCCGCCACGGGGCCCGTCTTTGTTTCACTTGTCGATTGCTTTTTTGGAAATTCGTCATCACTGCGGCAAAGGCCCTGCCGGCCGGCGCTAACAGCTTGGCGGCTTGGGGCACGGGCGAGCAGTAATCGGGGACCCGTGGGCTTCATGGATTCTATGGATTCGATTTGGCTTCGGCTTGAATCGGCCCCACGCGCACGTTGTCGAAAAGATTACGATCATACGTGCTGGCGAGGAACGCCATGCCTTTGGCGCGAGAGGCCTCGGCGACCGCGGCCAACGGTTTGCCGTCCACGGCTCCCGAAATCTGGTCGCCTCTCATCTCCAAACGCAGATGATGCCATTCCTCCCGCTTGAATCCTTCGAGCCGACCGGAGGCAAGACACGTGTCTTGCCAGTTCAACTGCCAGCGGCCGTCGCGCGTCAGGATCCAGCGGCAGCCCAACTTGTCGCGGTCGGCATAGCGCCCGCCGATTTCGACCTCACCACTCGCCAGAAGCACGTCGGCCTCGATCACGCCGTCCCGCCAGTTCGAGTCGCCAAACAGCGTGTGGGGTTTCAGCAGTTTTGCGAACCACAGAATGCCCTCCGCGGGCACAATCTGCGCCAGGCATAATCCACCCTTCGGCGACTGACACACCTCGAAGGTGCCTTTCTGGTCGGAAAAATAGCGCGGTGTGTCGCCGGCGCGATAGCTCTCAAAGTTTTCCTCGAACGGAAAGGGAAACGGTCTTCTGGGCGGCGGCGTGCCGTGGGAGCCTCTCTGCTGCCCGGTCGTGCTGGTGATGGTGTAGATCGCGTCGGGCTCGAGTTCGAGTTCGACGGTGTAGTTACGCAAGGAAAGCGCGGGCTGTTCGATGAACTGGGCGGCGGCGGCGGATTTCCAGACGTGAACCGGGCCGTTCTTCAGACCCGGCAAGACAGTGAGTTGGATGGTCCGCTTCTCGCCGGTCACGATGACGACCGACCAATCTCCGGTTTTGGGATTGCGCAAGGCCACGTGGCTGCCGCGCCAGGTGTTGGTGTCCATCTGGCCGCATGCGCCATCCATATAGACCCAGCCCGGCTCGGCAAACTGAGTGGTGTGGGCGATCGCCCAGACCGCCGGCCAGACGGCATAATGCCCGCACCAGGGCGTGTCGGCCTGCATCGCCCCGGTGTCGGCCCAGATGATCTGGTCGTAGATCGAGGCAATGGGACACCAGATTTCGAATTTCGTGACGCGATCGCGCGTGTAGAGCTTGTTCATCAGCCGGGCCAGGTAGAGCGCGCCTTTGTCGCCCCATTGCCCGCCGGACTGGCTCCATTCCTCGCTCGCCCAAAGCGGCTTGCCGGAGCGCTTGGCTTTCTCCGTGGCGGCGGGGCCGCCCTGCTGGTCAATCTCCCACGGATCACGCCCATCCAGATAATGGTAGCCCACCGCGCCGATCAGCCGGTCCAGTTCGGGGTCCTTCTGCAACGTGTCGAAGATCTGCCAATGGTCGCCGTTGTTGTCCGGCGCCTGCAGTTTCACCCGAGCAAATCCGCGGGCGTCAAGGGTCGGCCGCAGATGCTTCCGGATCCAGTTCAGGTCCGTGCCCATCTCATTTTGCGCCGCGGAGATCCAGTCCAGTTCCAGCCCGTAGTGCTTGCGCGCCGTTTCCAGGAAGGCGGCGAACCAGTCCGCTGACTCCGGCGAGAACCGGTCTCCCACCCAGCGCGGATAGGCCCACGGGAGGCAATCGAGGATGATCTGTGGATTGCGTTTGCGGGCCTCGGCCATGAGCCAGAACTCGTAGCCGCGCGGTTGGGGATTGGCCAATTCCTCGCGGGTGACAACGTGGGAAGGCTCGCTGCCGCACGTGGAATTCTCGCCGCTGCCGATCTCCACTTTGAGATGCTGGAAGCCGGCTCCGAAGCGCGGCTTGAACAGGAAGTCCAGAATCTGGCCGCGCTGCGGCTCGGGGTAATCCGGCAGCAGGCGGGTGGATGCGCCGGCGCTCACGGCGCCCACACCCTCAAAAACCCGGCCCGGCGACGTCCCATCGAGTTGGATGAGCTTCGTGGCGTCGTCCGCCCGCAAGTCAAAGGCCAAGCCGGCCATCAAGCCGGCGACGACCACCGCCGACAGTCGGCAAAACCCGCGCTTTGTTTCGGGCGCCGAGATGCATTTGATCAATGGCTTCATACTTTGTTCTGGGTGTTGTTGTATTTCACGCTGCGCGGCGAGTGGCCGGCTCCGCGCTCCGACCGGAAGCGTACACCGCACCGATCTTCTGGTTGACATTGATTGGCGGTAACTCTTCACGTCAGGGTATCGATTCGTTCAAGCGCCCAGCTCGGGAAGTACCGACCGGATCACGGCCCGGTCGTCTTCCGGCAAGGCCGCCAGGGGACAGGGTTGGTCTTGCGGACGGGTAATAGGGATAACTGATGGAGCCGTCGCCGTCGCCGTTATCAATGCCGAACTGGCTCCAGATGTTGCCTTGGCAGACGTGAATATTCTCCTGCTCGGCCAGGTATTTCTGGTTGGTCGCCGAGAGGAAACCGGCCACCAGACTCTTCGGGCGAAAACCGCCGCCCAGGAGATCGCTCACCTTGGCCAGCGCCTCGTGGATGTCGCGGTTCACTTGTTCGCGCGAGTTATACATGTTGGCGAAATAGGCGCCGGGGATGAAAGTCACATCGTCGCCATACTGATCGTGGAACTCGCGCACCAGCCGGCGGGCGGCCTGGTAGTTGGGCCGCGAGTCTTCCAAGGCCCGCCAACTCAACGCCCAGGTCATCGGCGCCCCCGGCCAGCCCGCCGCAAACGCCGCCCGCAGCGCCTTGATATTCTCCGGCGTGTGGCGGTCATACTCGTCAAATCCTTCGTTGCGGGTGCGGGTGACCTTGATCTGGTTCACCCGAATGACCGAGTTGAAGGTGAGAATCCGCCGGCCGGAGAGCGGTCCGGTGGCCGGGAGACGGGATTCCGCAGCCTGGGCGGGGAGGACTTGGCCAATCGGCCCAGGCAAACAGGCGCTGAGGGTAGTCAGGCCCGCAGTCTTAATGAAAGTTCGTCGCTTCATGGTGAAAATCGGTTCTGGTTTCGTCTTCTTTCAATGGTCGCGCGGATGAGTCGCCGAGCCGCCCCATTCCTGACGGGTCGCGATGGGCACGTAGCCGACTTCTTTGCCCTTGGGCGGGGTGACCAGCAGTGCGGGGTCAAGCTCGCAAAGCGTTCCTACCGTGGGCGGGGCGAGGTAATCGCGATCCTTCGGCCAGGAGCGATGAAGCTTCTCCACTCGTTTCTGAAGCTGCTCGCGTTCCTCTTCGGTGAGACCCGCATTGAGCAGCGCGGGTTGATCGGCAAAACGATACCAGTAATACGTCACCACGCTGCCGTCGCCAAGCCGCGCCTGGAACGGGCCGGCAACGGGCCCCGGCTTCTTCCAGCAACTATTCGGTTCCTCAGGCGTCGTGTAAGGCTCTGACACCGGCTCGGAGGGACGATCAAAACTCAAGCTCGCGAGCTTCGTGTCGGCGGGCACGGCGTTCGGTGAGACCGGGGTCCACACTGGTTTTTGGTTTGCGTTGGTCGTGAGCTGAAAATACTCCGGCAGCTCGACGAGTGAACCGTCGGTGGTCTTGATGCGCGTCAACTGTTCGCTCCACCGGTAGCCGAAGGTCAGCGGGTCGGGCGTAAACGGTGTGGCGAATGTCCTCCAGGCCAGCGGCACCGGCTCCTCCCCCTTTTTCGGCGGCCATATCTTCCATCCGGCACCGCCGTCGTTGACTTTCTGCACCACGGCGCCCTGGGGATTGATCGAGCCGCTGGCCGCTGCGCCGCCGTCGAACCATCGTTCCACGTCGTTCCAAAGCGCGCCCTTGCTGTAGGCGGTGACACGATGCATCACCATGGAGTTGCCATCCGCATCGATGGGGAACAACGTGGACGCAGTGCGCAGGTAAGATCCCCCGTTTGCGCCTTCGAATTCCGCCGCAGGCACATACGCTGTCTCCATCGAGACCGGCTTGTTCGGCTGGCCCGGGCGCGAGTCCAGCAGCTTGCCGGCCCACTCCGGGTTCTTCACGGTCGTGTGCGACCAGAAGTAAGGTGTGAAGAACGCAACCGGGCCTTTGAAGTTCTTCGTGCTCAGAAACAACGTCCAGCAATGATCGCCGGCGGGAACATTGGCGCCATCCGTGGTGGTCTTCGCCGGCGTGAGCGGCAGCGCGAGATAGCCGTAGCCGAAAAGCTGGCCGCACACGCCTTGGCGAACGTTCAGTCCGTCAATGGGGAAAAGCAGCCACGGGCTGAGCTGGGCCACGCCATAGAGACCGCGCGGCTCGTTCCAATCCCCGGCACCGTGCGCGGGGCCGTTTGCGATCTCGCTGAAGTTCGGTCCCACGCCACCCATGATGAATTTCGGCGTCTCGGTGGGAAAACGCGTGTCCGTCCACCAGCCGAGACCGCCTTCGATATCGGAATAGAGGTTGGCGGGTGCGGGACCGTCATGCTGCGGGTGCATCCACGTGCCGTAGAGTCCGCTTTGAAACCGATGCCCCTGATACTTCTCTACCAGTGGCCACGCCGCTGTATAAAACGAAAAGCCGACATTGAACGACGCGGGCACCTGACTTTGGGCCACGCTCAGATAGCCGCCTATGTTCACCTCCCGAAGCTTGTCGGCGGCTTGCGCCTGCGTTGTGAGGACACTCGCAGCGGCCAGCCGGCCAGCCGTTGCGATGACAAGGCATAGAACGACAAGGATGTTCACGACGCTTATCTTAAAATGTTTCATTCGAAACTTCCAGCACCTATGCCAAGTGGTGGATAACAACCGGTCATCAACGCGCAGCGCGAGGCCGAGCAAACCGGCTGCGCGACGTGGAAGTTGCGGAAAACCATGCCTTCCTCCGCCAGGCGATCCAAATTCGGCGTGCTCAATCCTTCAGCGCCGAATTCACCGACGCCGGCGTAGCCCTGGTCGTCGGTGAAAATGATGACGATGTTCGGGAGCTTTTCCGGATCGGCGGCCTGAACATTGGTCCAAACGGTCGCGGTAAGATACGCAACAAGAATATTCTTAATCATCTGACCGAACTCAACTTTCTGGTCCGCATGGAGTAACAGGGTTTTCCGACCCTCGCAATGGGGAAGGTGACGTCCGGAAGTCCGTCAAGAAAAGCCTGCAAAGACCCGGGATTAGCCCAAAATCAGGCACAGATTGTGCTACTCTACAGACGCGTGTTTCGTAACCAACAACCAAGACGCCCGAACCGTCGCCTTATGCTTAAACTGGGCATCGGGGTCAGGCGCCCAGGGGACGCCATCCCTTCGAGCCTGACCACCCTGAGCGTGAGCTGGCTCAACAGCCAGTTCAAGGCGGTGGCCGTCCATCGCGGCGCGGTCGAGGGCAGTTGGGAACGCCCCGGCGAAACCGAAGGGGCCGGCCAATTCGAGGCGCTCATTGGCGAGGCGGTCGCCCGGACGAACTACCGGGGCCAGACGGTTTGGCTGGTGCTGGCGCATCCGCGGCTCGTGGAGCAGCATATCGAAGTGCCACCGGTGAAGGGCCAGGCGATGCAGAAGGTCATCCGACAGCAGGCCCGACAGCAGAAGTTCTTCCCGGGCGAGGCCGCCTGGGTTTACCAGACCTTGCTCTCGGCCAAGGGCGTCCAGGGAGTCATCCTGCACCTATTCCCCAAGCCGACTCTGGACCAGCTCGTGCAGGGCTGCCAGGGCAATGGTCTGGACCTGATCGCCGTGGTGCCGGTTTCGGCGGTGCTGCACGGCCAACTGACTCAGCTCCCGCTGGAGAAAGAAGAGGTGGCGCTGCTGGCGGCCGAAACCGGCGGTTCGACGACGGTGGTCATCGGCCGCAAGAACGGGCAACTCCTGCGGGTCCGCACGCTGCCCAACACCTGGAACGAGAGCGTCGAGCGGTTGGCGGTGGATTTGAACCGCACGATCCGGTTCTTTAGCCAGCAGTACGACGCAGGGATTGGCGAGAAGGTGTGGTTGTTCGGCGCGGGTGCGCAGGAGCAGGCCCAGGCGCTCCAGGGCAAACTGCAACTCCCGGTTTCGGTCAGCCCGGTGGAGCATCAGCCCTGCTATTGGGCAGTTGATGCCCTCAAACTGCGCGCGCCCTTCAATCCTAACTTCCTCAGCCCGCGGTTGCAAACGGCGCCGCAGCGGCGGGCGTACGCCAAAGTGGTTGGGGCAGGGGCGGCGCTGCTGGTCCTGGTGGCGGCGGCGGCTACAGTCTTCTGCCTGTGGCGGGCGCGGCAGGAGACGGCCAACCTCGAGCGGGAGCGCCAACGGGCGGCGCAATTACGGACCCGCCTGGATCAATTGCAGCGAGGCAACGCAGAACTCTCGCGCAAACAGCAATTGGTCAACCTCGTGCTCGAGGGCCGACCGTCCCCCGTCCCGGTCTGGTTCCTGGGCTACCTGAGCGAGGTGGTGCCGCCTGAACTGGCGGTGACCCACCTGCACCTCAAGCACGCGGATAATTCCTGGAAGCTGCAGATGGCCGTCGCTCGGCAGGGGGCCGCCAGCCAGCCTGGGCCGTCCGAGGTTTCCAACGCCATTGCGCGGCTCCGGGCGCAATTGTCCTTCGGCCCGTTCCATCTGACACCCTTGCGCGGCAGTGAGAAAGAACCCTCAGCCCAGCCCAGAGCCGGCTTCAATCCGCCGGCGGGGGACCCGTTTCTGATAGAAGGAATCATCCGATGAGCAATGGAGAATCAGCGCCCGCTCCCGAAGCCCGCCGGCCGGCCCCGGCACCAGCCCGCAACGCCAGTTACAGCGACCGGCTGTTCCGCGCGATCACCCTCGTGGCGGTGCTGGGCTCCGCGGCGGTGATCTGGTGGAGCCTCGCAATGGTGCTGTTCCCCCGCTTGAAGCAGTCGCGAGAGCTCATCTCGACGGTGTCGCGCTTGTCCACGGAGGTGGACGACCTGGAACATCAATGGACCACCGCGGGGGCGGAGCAAGTGAGCAACCAGTTGAGTCAGGCGGATTCGGAGCTGTTCGAGGGGCGGGCGGGCCTCGAGGCCTGGCTGGCCAATTTCAAAGGGCAAGTCGCTCCCCTGGCGCTGGACGTGCGGGCTGACCTGGGCCTGGCCATCCCGCAAACAGCCGGGGGCCGTGCCCTGAACGTCATCCCAGTCACCGTATCGGTCGAGGTTAAACCGACGCCCCCGGAGTTGGCGATTCGGTCTCCCTACCAGCGAATCCTTCGTTTGAGCCAGCGTCTCACCGGCGAGGGCAAGCGGGCCGACCTGATGGAGTTGATGGTGGCCGGGGGCACTAACTCGATTGGCCGCACGGTGCTGGTCCTGAATTGTTGGACCGAGGAGCTGCGGGCGCCATGAAGGTGATCGGCAACCCCTGGATTGTCGGCGGCCTGTGCCTGTTCGCGGTCGGGCTCGTCGTTCATCAGGTCCTCGCGTTCCGGAGGCCAGGTGGCGGGGCCGCCGCCCCGAACGGTCCAGCGTTTGTCCCGGCGGCCTCGCCGACCGGCCCGGCGCCCGGCGCACTGGCTGAGGGCGCCTCCGACGTTGGACGTGCCACCGCCCAAACTACGCCCGGCGCCAACGTGACCACCCCGGCGACGCTCATCGACCGCAGCTACGTGCAGTCGCGCCTCGCTCAATGGGTGGAATCTCCGCGCCGCGACCCGTTCCTGTTCTCGCCGGCCGGCAAGCCGGGACCGGCCGCGGCCTCCCCCGTGAGCCGATGGGAGCTCAAGGCTATCTGGCAGCAGACCGGCAGCCGGCTCGCCGCCATCAACAAAGGCGTTTATGCCGAGGGGGACCTCATCCAAGGCTACCGGCTCGAACGAATCGAGAGCGACCGGGTCTGGCTCCAGAGTCCGACCGGGAGGGAAGGCCTCGGCTTCACCAGACCCCAGCCGGCCCCTGCCGCTCCCACAGGAACCAATGGCAGCGACCGTCAACGTCACCTATGAAAACAACGAGTCTCGGTCAAAATGTCGCTGCCCTTTGCCTGGCCTTGATGGCCGCGCTGTTCGTTTTGGCGATGGGTCCGGAGGCGCCCCTGGCCTGCGCAGCAGGGCCGGATTGGGGCAACGCGCCTCGGGACCCGACCGACCCTCGCTTTTGCGCAGTGCCGGCAGGCACGCTGCAGCCGGCCATGGCGGCCGGCACCAACGGAGTCTCGTCCGCGGCTCCCGCCACATCTCCGTCCGCGGCTCCCGGCGCAGTTATCGCCCGGGCTTCCGAGCCGCCGGCGGCGGCGGCGCCCGCCGCCCGGCCTCCGGCTCTGAACCCTCAACCCGCCGCTGCGCCAGAAAGGAGTGGCGGCAGGCCAATCCTCCACGAGCAAGAGGCCTCGATGAACGCGCACGCCAAGGGGAAGACCTGTTATTCGTTCCAGGCGGACCAACTCGAGCTGAAGACCGCGCTGGCGATGTTTGCCCAGGCCAATGGCCTGAACATCGTTCCCGATACCGATGTCACCGGGACGGTGACGCTGAACGTGCGGAATCTGCCACTCGAACAAATGATGCGAGCGCTGCTGGATGCCAGCGACTGTTCCTGGCATGAGGAAGACGGCCTCATCCGCGTCCGCAACTTCGAGACGCGCTCATTCATTGTCGATTACCTGCGCATGGCGCGCAACGGCAGGGGGTCGAGTTCGGCCACGCTCAACTCCGCCACCGCCGGGGCCGGCGGCGGCGGCGGCGGCGGCGGCGGCGCCCCGGGCGGCGCCGGCCAAAGCGGTTCGTCGGTGAACCTTACGGCCGACAACAACATTGATTTCTGGAAAGACCTCAAAGAGGGGCTGGGATTGATTCTCTCCGAGTTCGGCAAGCATTCCCTGGCCGTTAACACGACGGCGGGGATCATTCAGGTCAGCGACCGCCCTTCGGTGCTGAAGAACGTCGAGAGTTTTCTGAGGGCGATCGGGCAGAGCGTTCACCGCCAGGTCGATATCGAAGCCGAACTCTATGACGTGACCCTCAACGACCAATTCCAATTCGGGATTGATTGGGTTCACCTGGCCAGGGCCTACGGCGGCACCCTGGGCTTTGGCGGCGCGACCCTGCCCATCGCCAACGGAGCGGCCGCTCTCCAGGATTCCGCCCTGGGCGGTTTGAACCGCACCGTCGGCACAGGAAACATTGGTGGGAACCCCAACACCCTGGTGTTTCAGAACTTCAACACCGCGGCGGCGATCAACGCGCTCCAGCAACAGGGAAGGGTGGAAGTCCTCTCGCAGCCGCGCATTCGCACCCTCAATAACCAGACCGCATTGATCAAAGTGGGCACCGAAACCCCTTTCTTTGCCCAGACCTTCCAAAACAGTCAAAGCCAAAGCGGCAACCAAACCGCTTCCGGCCAGCAAATCACCACCATCACTGTCGGCACCATTCTCTCCATCACCCCGCAGATTTCGGACAACGACTGGGTGTCCCTGGACATCTCACCGGTGCTGACCAAGCTGGTCGGCCAGGAAACCTCTCCCGACGGAAACGCCACCGCGCCCATACTCGACACCAAGCAAGCCTCCACGCTGGTTCGGGTCCATGACGGCACGACCATCGTCCTGGGCGGTCTCATCCAAACCGAGAACCTGAAAAACGAAACGAAAGTCCCTCTCCTGGGCGACCTCCCCTGGGTGGGCAAGCTCTTCACCGGCACCTTCAAGTCCAAGACCAAGGAGGAATTAGTCATCTTCGTCACCCCGCACATCGTCCGGGAGGACGAGGTCAGCGCCAAGCTTCCCCCGGAGGCAGGCATCAATGCCCTCCAGATGGGGGCGCCTCATTAGGGTGGTGTTTTTGGGGGACCTTGGCTCCGGCTTTTCGCTTTCGGCGGGGCAAGGTTTTGGGCGGGCCACTCGGTGGCGGCTTGAGGTGGCGTCTGGCCAAAGTTGGGTAGCCGTTTCCCTGAACAGGGAATGGATTCCATAGCGCCGGCGCCCTAACCCGGATATTTCACACGCTGTCCGTAGCGCAGACTTCCAAGTCTGCTGTATCGCGGGTTTCCAAACCCGCCAGGCGTCCGAGCCACCCGACAGGCCGCCGACTTGGAAGTCGGCGACACAGCAGGCTTGGAAGCCTGCGCTACCGGCCCGCGCTCTATCGCGGGCGTATAACTCAGAAATATCCGGGTTAACATCTGCACGAAGTCTCGTCCGGTGACGGGATGAGCGCAGGTCACACCGGCCGCATCCGGACACCGCCTCCGAATCCGACTCTACCCGCGCGGAGCGTGGCACTTTCCCGCCCCGGAGGGGCGGCGGACAGTATGGCAAGGCCCGTCGGCGCTGCCCTCCGTAGTGAAGCGAAGGAGGGAGCGCAGGCTGGCCGCCGCCCTAGGTACCGGGCAAGGATTGTTAGGCCCCCTCCCATGCGCGCCGAGCGCATGGGAGGGGGGAAGGGGGGTGGGTTTCCCTCCCTTCTTGGGGCCAGCGTCCGGATGCCGATGTTGATCGCCACGTTGGCGGCCCGTCCCCGCATGGCCCGCCTGGGCCGGAACGGCTTGCCCGCCCGGTTCGCGCGTGACATGTCGCGCATTCCGCCCCGGAGCAAATTCTCCACGCGGTTTGTGATCGACCAAAGGTCGCTGCCGGCATCTTCAAGGCGGCGGATTTCGAGCAACTGCTCGGCGCGGATCAGGGCCAGTTCCCAGATCTCTTAAACTCCCCCTCGCTCGTGTGACTCATAACCTGAACTTTCGTTTTCACTGTTTTCTGGTAACCGTTCAGGCCCATTCAGCGGGCGCGGATACGTTCTTGAGCACCTGTGCATCTGGGGCGTCCCGTTTCCCCTCACCCGGGCCCCCTCCCTCGGGGAGAGGGAGAATCTTGGCCAGTCGGTCGACGAGCCCAGCGGTGTGGGAATGCTCGAGAGCCGGCCCTGGCTGCTCCCTCTCCCCCGGGGAGAGGGCCGGGGTGAGGGGCACGAGCTGCCCAACAAAACCACTTCCAAAAAGATGTGCGCCCCACCACCCC
>Ga0326728_10009719_pt1 | contig 22968 bp, 23 predicted proteins | sample MB3enrmetagenome_FD_207602 | JGI IMG/M metagenome (GOLD analysis project Ga0326728, IMG submission 207602) | Lab enriched peat soil microbial communities from McLean, Ithaca, NY, United States - MB31MN | ecosystem: Environmental > Terrestrial > Soil > Wetlands > Peat | place: USA: New York... | reverse complement strand
TGACCCCAAGGACCAGTACAAGCCTGTATGCAGACGGGCAGACCATACCGGACATTTCTACTTTGCTAAGAATAGGACATTTCTACTTTGCTAAGAATAGGACATTTCTACTTTGCGTTGACAGCGGGGGAGAGTTCTTCTGGCAATACGACAATAATGATGGTAATGAGTAATGGATAAGGAGAGAACTGAGAGCAATCGGGCAGAGAGGCTGAACGTGCATATGAAAAACGTCGACTTGGAAGATGTCCAACCCATCAATACGTACGCCCATTCCGGAACACACTGGTCCCGTAACCCCACCTGCTGGCGATACATGGATTTATTGAGCCTCATATCCATTCTAGAAAATGAAACGATCCATTTCACGCACGTTTCCGATCTCTGCAAGTGTGACTCGCAAGAGGGGACCGGAGGCCTTTTGACAGATGTCGTCAGCCTCCCATTACGGCCTAGTCTCATGGTTGTTCCGCCAGACCCGATAGTGGATGAGGAAAATCGTCGAGAAATAGAAGAGATCACGAAAAAACTGAGTGTACCCCTGTCCTCGCAAATACCTGAGTACAGGGAAAAAGTGAAACAGTGGGATAAAGAAAACGACACTGTCTACGTAAACTGTTGGCACACCAATGACATAGAATCAGACTTTATGTGGAGGATTTACGGAAAGTACGAGTACGGATTTGCGATAGAATCTTGCGTAGAAGACCTGGTGTATTCCTTCCAAAACAACGATGTCCATCTATCCAAAATTGGATTTGGATTTGTCCTCTATCCAACTCGTGATCGGTTAGTGAGAGAAAATCACGAACAGCACATGGGAAGCTTCGCCGCATTTATGATTAAATCGCCACAATATTCATCAGAGAACGAGTTCCGAGTATTCGTAAAGGCAAAACGTCGTGTAGTTTCTTGCGATATGAAAGTGGATTTGAAAAGACTGGTGCACGGAATCAGAATTTCACCGCTGACTCCTCGGTGGGCCGTTGATCCATTGATAAAAACCTTGAACCCCATCTGCAGGACAAAGGGTTTGCCTTTAGTAAGCAGAAGGATGGATTCTCTGAGGGATATTTAGCATGCGACGGCAGAGCATACGGCCCACTGCTGACGCCCGCCAGGTCTCGCTTTTTGACGGCAATCCCCATTTTCAAGCGCGTGAGGTGTTTTTCACTTGCAGGTGTTGTCGGTAACACCGAATTCGACTTGTTCTTTCGCTGTCCATAATGCTGAGCTTATGTGTTTTGCAAATAAGTACGGTGGTTCGCGCTAAGCACGTGGAAGCGTACCGTGACGGATCGCCGTCGAGCGCCTACACAATTGTTCGGTACCCTCCCAAAGATTAAAATGCTTGACAAGCGTCGGACAACCGGCCGAAAATAGGTGCAGCCATACCGGCCGGGGAATAGACGCCGCAGGCTTACGGTTTGGTAGTCCTTTTGCGGGAGGCGCTGTATGAAGATTCGTTCGGGGGAGAAAACGGGACTGAGAGGACAGGGAAAGGAGGCGGTCGCTGCACGGCGGTCCGCGCGGAAGGGAGGGGTGGTCCTCTGCCTCCTCGCCCTTTTGCTTTTTGGAGGCATCATGGGCTGCGTGCAGGCGGTCCAGGAAACCGAGGAGCAGGCGCAGGCGAGGCAGCAGCGGCTGGCCGCGCGGCAGCAGCAGGAAGAGGCGAGGAAAAGGGAGGAGCAGGCCAGACGCGAGGCCCAGGTAAAGGCCGAGATAGCGCGCCACGAAAGGGTTGAAGCCGCTGTAACGGCCGCGAGCAAGTCGGAGTCCGAGGGCCGGTTGGACGAGGCCCTGGCGCGGCTGCTGGAGGGATTGAAGGACATCAAGCGATACGAGAACGAAGTCGTCGGGATAGGCGTGCAGATAACGATTATCGACGGGTTGCCATCGGTGGAGGGGCTTTCGGAGGGCTCTCCCGCGTATAAGGCCGGTGTCCGGGTCCAGGACAAGATCGTGAAAGTGGACGGCCGGCCGACGCAGAATATGGACCTGGCCGGCATAATCGCGTTGGTCAGAGGGAAGAAGGGGGCGCCGGTGAGCGTGACCGTCTCGCGCCAGGGGGTCGAAGAATTGACCGAATACAGGATAGTGCGCGATGTGGTCTACATAGGGGACGAGCAGGTGCGCGAGCGGATCATCAAGGTCGCCCGGGCCATGAACCCGCGTCCGGCCCTTCCTGAAGAGGCCGTGCGCTCGATGGCGCGGGGGGACACGAAGGTAAAAATGGGCGGGGAAGGCGCCTACGCCGCCGCCGCCGCGGAAATAGAGCAGGCCGTTCTGGCCGCGCCCTGGTACGCCGACGGTTATTTCAGGCTGGCCATGGTGCAGGAGAAGGCGCAGATGTTCGGCGAGGCGAGCAAGAACTTCAGGCTCTACATGGCTGCGGCCCCCAACGCGCCTAACGCCCCGTCGATCAGGACCAAGATATACAGCCTGGAGGTCATGCAGGAAGAGAAGGAGAAGGTGCTGTCCCTTGCCGGCTCGTGGAAAAGCAGGGGAGGGAACATATACACCGTGGCCGTGGAAGGGTTGAGGATCAAGATCAACGGGTCGTCTCCCGAGAGGCTGGCCAACGGGACCACGCAGAAATGGTACTATGCCTTCGACCTGGAGGTCGTGGGCAGCTCACTGGAAGGCAGCAACACCGTCTCCCGCGACCCTAATTTCGGGTGCAACTTCCCGAACGAGACCGTGCAGGCGTCGGGCACGATAGGCGAAGGCGGCCGCTCGGTGAAGGTGAGCTGGAAGGACACGATCTATTCGTGGACGTGGCAGGAGACTGTCTGCACGGACGTAAGCTCGATGGGCACGCGCGACGAGGTACTGGAGCTGGTGGAGCATGTGGCGGCTGGCCGGCAAGCCGACGCGACGACCTCTGCGACCAAGCCGTCCGCCGAGAGAAAGGCGATCATGCGCAAGGCGAGACCGTCGAGCGATGGCACGATGAAGTATTGAGACGAAGCGCGTCATAGCGCCGGAATATGCGAACTGCTGTCGGACTCCTCCAGGCTTGGACTCGCGCGCGGCGCTGAAAGCGTGGAAGGCAGAAAAAGCTAAACCAATGCTTTGGGCGGCTGGACTCGCACCTCTGGCGTACCACCCGCATGCACGGTGGCGCCTTTTCAGCACGTCCTTTACTGTGCGGGCGCCCGGCAAACCGACTTTGAACTGATAGGGCGGGGCGGCGCGTGAGCTCGACGTGTGGCCTCCAACTTACCACCCGCACCAACGGTGATACCTTTTCAGGCACGCTATTACTGAGCGGGTTCCCGGCAAACCTACTTTGAACTGATAGGCCTCCGGCCGCCACGTCTCACAGTGCATCCACCTATCACGATCCCTTCAAGGCGCTCCTCCACAGCCAGGCCGCCGCTAACGGAATAAAGAACATATTTGGAAGGCGGCGGTAAGAGCGGGCTGTGCTGTACCCAAGGGTGGGATATCAAGACGTCAATTTGATTGTAGGATTCCCAATAAAAGGCGCGGGGCTGAAGGGTAACTCGGTTACTGGCTGAGCCTCTCCATCTCCTGCGTGGAGATATCGAAGTTGGCGTGGACGTTCTGGACGTCGTCCGAGTCTTCGAGGTTTTCCATGAGCTTCAGCATGGTCTCGGCGCTCTTGCCTTCGAGCTTTACGGAGGTCTGGGGCACCATGTCGATCTGCGCGACGACGTACTTCAGTCGGTTTTGGTCGAAAACCTTCCTGACAGCTTCGAAGCTCGCCGCGTCGGTAAGGACCTCGATGGCGTCTTCATCCTCCCGCACGTCCTCGGCGCCTGCGTCGAGGGCGACCTCCATGATCTTGTCGGAGTCGACCGCCTGCCGGTCGAAGGAGAGGTAGCCCTTCTTACTGAATATCCAGGCGACGCTGCCCGCCTCGCCCAGGTTGCCGTTGAACCGTGTGAAGATGTGGCGTATCTCTGCCGTCGTCCGGTTCTTGTTGTCCGTAAGCGTTTCGACCAGGATTGCGACGCCCCCGGGACCGTAGCCCTCGTAGGTATACTCTTCGTAAGCCTCGCCGCCGTCCTGGGCGGCTGTGCCGCGCTTTATCGCCCTTTCGATGTTCTCCTTGGTCATGTTTTCGGCTTTTGCCTTGAGCACGGCAACGCGGAGCCGGGGGTTGGCCTCCGGGTCTCCTCCACCTATCCTGGCGGCTGTGGTGATCTCTTTGATGAGCTTGGTGAAGATCTTTCCCCGCCGGGCATCGGCAGCGCCCTTCTTGTGCTTGATGGTGCTCCACTTGCTATGTCCGGACATGATCCCCTCGGAAAGATTAGTGGTGGGCAGTATAGGATTCGAACCTACGACCTCTGGTATGTGAGACCAGCGCTCTAACCATCTGAGCTAACCGCCCGTTTTTCTAATAGTATAATGAACGGAGAATCAAAGTCAATACAGACCTGGCGGGCAAAAATGGGCCAAAAGGCAGGGCGCGGAGGCGCCCGGTACGAGGGGGCGTCCGCCGTCTCGGACGCGCCGCGCGCCATTCATACATTAATGATATGCTACATTAACTATTGATGATAAGTATTTGTAACAATAAACATATTGTGCATAGGCGATATGACAGACGTCAGAATACCTTACCTATTGGCACTCCCTTTAGCGGGTCGTCCCCTTTCAGACAGGCAAAGAATATGCGCTTTATACGATTGTCGCGGCCCGGCTTTTTCTTAAGTTTTGGCCGGTCAAGTCGATAAACTCTTGAGACGCAGCACGGGCGCGCTCATATTCCGGCCACGCAAAGGGGATGGCCCGGACTCTGCTCGGCGCGGAAAATATAGAGCCTGCTGGAGGAGAAGATGGATGTAAAGTTTATCAACCCTTTCGTTATCGCAGCCCAGACGGTATTCAAGACCATGCTCAATATCGATCTGGTCCTGGGAAGGCCGAACCTGAAGGAGCAGAGGACGACATCGGCCGACGTGACCGGCATCATGTCCATGGTGGGAGACAGAAAGGGGACCATTGCGCTCTGCTTCCAGGAGAAAGGGGCCCTCTTCGTCTTCAACAGCCTGATGGGCGACAAGGCGTCCACCATATCGGCCGAGGTCGTAGATGCCATCGGCGAGCTTACCAACATCGTATCGGGCCAGGCGCGGAAGGAGTTCGAGAAGAACGACATAAACCTGAAGGCATCGATACCCATGGTCGTCGTGGGGCGAGGGGTCGAGACGAACTTCATCACGAACCTTCCCATAATCACGCTGCCCTTCACCTTCTCCGTGAACAACGGCGCCGGGGAGACGTTGACCCTCGATTTTTCGTTCGAGTAGGAGGCAGGGAACTGCAAGGAGGATCGGCCCTGTCCGGCGCGGTCCTGCAAGGCTTGTCCCGTATGCGCTCGTCACACCCTTGGCGTCGCTGTCAAACCTTTGACATCCTCTCGCGGAAGGCCGCAGGGGCCGTTTTTGCATTTCCCACCCGCGGCGCTCGGGCCGGGGACGGGATACGCGGGGGTGGGGACGGGTGACTTTGCATCTCTTCGTTCGTCCATTTATGAGAGATCTATCGAATATTTGTTGCATTCTTTCTTTCGATGTGGGAAAAGAATATGCATGCCGACCGGCGGTCCGGGCCGTGTCGGGAGGAGGCTGAAGAATGGGACGATGGGGCATGGCCTACGTTGCGTTGTTCCTCGCTGCCCTCACGGTCGCCCCTTCCGGTTTGGCCCTCGCGGGCGAAGGCGGCGACGGGGGGCAAGCCGGAAGGGCGTCTGCCCCTCCATCGATCGACGTGCAGCGGGACGGGGACAAGACCGTTTACAGTATCGGGAGCTCTCCCAGGGATAAAGGCAAAAGCGATAAGGACAGGTCATGGGATATGCTCGACAACATGCTGATCGATGCAAGAGGCGCCCGTGGAAAAAGGCCGGATAATAATCGTTGAGGACGAGCAGTATATACTCAACATGCTCAACGAGCTCCTTACCACGAAGGGTTACTCCGTAGACCCCTTCCTGGACGCGAAGAGCGCGCTGATAGCCCTCAAGAACAACAGCTACCACGTGTTGATTACCGACCTTCTGATGCCGAAGATCGACGGGCTTCAGTTGATAAACTTCATTCAGAAAGAATACCTCAATACCCTCGGGATCGTCATAACGGGATACGGGAGCCTTGAGACTGCTCTTTCCGCCATGCGGTGCGGCGCTTTCGATTACCTCCTCAAGCCCTTCAAGTTCGAAGAGGTGCTTGCTACGGTAGAGTCGGCGATGCAGTACGCGAAGCTCCTTGCCGGCGACAAAATACCCAAGAAAATAACCTCAAAGGCCAACCTCTTGAGGAGGTTCTCGGAAAACCGCGTCGTCCGCGAGAATACGCTGCTGCGGAGCTTCCTCAAGGACAAGTACAAGTTCGAGAACATGATAGGCGTCAGCCTCAGTATGCAAAAGGTCTTCGAGCTTATAGAGAAGGTGGCGGACACGAACGCGACGGTCCTGATAAGCGGCGAGAGCGGGGTAGGCAAGGAGCTGGTGGCGAGGGCCATCCACTTCAATTCGTCGCGGAGAGACAAGCCCCTCGTAGTCGTAAACTGCGGCGCCATACCGGAGACCTTGCTTGAGAGCGAGCTGTTCGGCTACGAGAAGGGCGCCTTCACGGGGGCGGTGGCCACCCGCCTCGGCAGGTTCGAGCTGGCCGACGGCGGCACGATCTTTCTCGACGAGATCGGGGACATGAGCTTCAACCTTCAGGTCAAGCTGCTCCGCGCCATACAGGAGAGGGCCTTCGAGAGGATAGGCGGGAGCAAGACGATCGACGTGGACGTCAGGATCATCGCTGCGACGAACCACGACCTCGACGGGCTGGTCCGGGAGGGTAAGTTCAGGGACGACCTCTATTACAGGCTCAACGTCGTGCCCATCAGCATCCCTGCGCTGCGCGAGAGGAAGCAGGACGTCCCCTTGCTCTACGCCCATTTCCTGGAAAGGTCGAACGCGATGAACAACGCCGGGGTGGAGGGGTTTTCCGATGAGACGATGGAAGTCCTTCTCGAATACGACTATCCGGGCAACGTGCGGGAGCTTCAGAACCTCGTCGAGAGGCTGGTCGTCCTCAAAAAAACCGGCATCATCAAGATCGAGGACCTCCCTGAGAAATTTTACACCCCCCAGCTCAAGAAGGGGCGCATGGGCCTTGACCTCGCGCGGGGATACGACACGCTCGTATCGGAGTTCGAGCAGAGCCTTATCCTGAAGGCCCTGGATGAGACGAACGGCGTCAAGAGCAAGGCCGCCCAGATACTCAGCATGAACAGGACAACGCTGATTGAAAAAATGAAGCGCCTGGGCATGGCGGAGTAAAAATCCGCACGGGCGTTGACGTCTGTTACGACTACGAGATACTACTGTCGGACTCTTCCGGGCTTGGACTCGCGACGCTGCGCGGACCACCCGCATGCACGGTGGCACCTTTTCAGCACGTGTTTTACCGTGCGGGTACCCGGCAAACCGACTTTGAACTGATAAGGCGGGGGCGCGAAGCGCGAAAAGAACGCGCTTCGCGCCCTACGCGAACCTCTCCGGCCGCCGGCCGCCGCTAACGGAATAAAGAGCATATATTCTTTGCTTGTCTGAGAGGGGTTGCCACCCGCGAATAAAGAGTTGGGAGCACGCGGGTACCCGGCTAAAACAGGCGGTTGCGTGGAGAGGGCGCTGAGCCCCAATAACTGCCGGCGGCAAGAGCGGGCTGTACGGTATTCATGGTGATACGTTAGAAGTGCAAGAGTAGGGATTCAGCCTATCGGACAATGTCAGGTCGTGTAACAATTTCTTCCTCGCGTATCGCGTCTTCATGGCAAAAAGCTGAATATTTCCAGTGGCAATAGTGAACTCGCGAATGCGAGGGGCGTACAATACGAGCCCATTTTCAAAAGATAATTTTCACTATGCTACTGCTTAACCGGCTATAGGTGCGTCCCGGAAGCGCTAGAGCACCGTAACCTTCTTCTCCTCCGAAACGAGAAAAATTCTAATACCAAAGAAATCCATGGCCGGCTTCTCGGCCTCAAGGTACTTGCGAAAAGTGGGCGTATCAGAACAACCTATCGCTATCCGATCCCCTGGGATAAAGTGGTTCGGCGTGCCGATTTTCATCGCGCTGTATATGCCCCTCGCCACAGACCGCAGCACTTGGGATTCCGTATAAACGGCCTCAAGCTTTCCCCTGCCGGCTTTAGAGCGGGCTACACCCGCCACGCTGACAAAAATCTTCGCCTCCGATTCGGGATGATAGGCAACAATATCGACCCCCCGCAGGTCCGTAGCCGACTCCTGCAAGATGGCATAACCACGCTTCAGCAGGTACAAAGAAACCGCCTCCATCACCTCGTTCTCATCAAGCATCTACTGTCCTCCCGGCCTCCCGGCCTAATGAAGTGAGTGTGTGTCCCCGTCAATTGTCTTGTTTTTCAGCCTTTCGCACGCTTTAGCCACACTCGCTACCACAGTATATGTACTCCCAGTGTCAAAGACAATCCGCAACATAGCGCCGGCCAGGGCATTTGAAAACTGTCTACCCGCCGGAGCGTATGACACGCGTTCCCTCGCACGTTAGGGCTCCAGTTCCCGACCATCGCACGGCTCCCCGGTTGTGAGATGGTCGTATCCGGATCAAGCGCCGCCTGATAACTGATAACGTCCATATCTCAGGGTGAGCCTATCAGCATTTTTTCCTATTCGGTTTTTCTCTTGCAATGCGACCGGTTCGTGCGCGACATCAACGAGTAAATACAGGGATAAATGGATGTCTACTCCGCGGCCACAACTTTCAGGGACATCCTCAGTGCCAGCGCTTATTTCCGGGTTGTTCTCTGATCCGCATCCGCGTATAATCAAACATGGCGAGCATAATTGTGTGCGTCGACATGGACGCCTTTTTCGCTTCCGTCGAGCAACGGGACAACCCTGCCCTCAGGGGTAAACCCATCGCCGTGACCGGCGCCGGAGAGAGGGCGGTCATAACCACCTCTTCCTATGAGGCGCGTGCCTATGGGGTCAAAACGGGGATGACGGTCTATGAGGCGAAGAGGCTCTGCCCGCACATAATCCTTGTTGTGGGCAACAATCAGAGGTACGCACAGATCTGTACCAGGCTCCAAGAGATCTGTCTTAGGTTCACCCCTGATACCGAGTGCTACTCCATCGACGTAGCATCTGGGGAAAGCGGTCAGTTCGCCTCAAGCGAGAGCTGGTGGAGCAAGTTTAAATGTCTATCAATATAATTCCAGTCAATAGACTCAGCCCTGAAGCCCTGCAAGGCGCTATTGAGGAATTCATATCGAGAAATGGCACTGATTATGGTGAGAGAGAGGTTTCTCCGGAAACAAAGTTCAGACAGGTAAAACATAAACTTGAAAAGGGATTGGCAGTTCTCGTTTTTGATGACGAGACCGAAACCACCAATATATTCTCGACGGACGACCCCATTTTAAAAAAGATAAAGATAGCCGAATGATCAAATATCTTGTCAGATTAGAACAAATGTTCTATAGTACCACGCATGAGTTCTCCCTACGATCCAGAACCGATAGAGGTTATCGCCCCGAAGGGCACACCAAAAGCCGTGAAGTTCAGGAACAGACTCCTGCAGGTGAAAGAGGTTCTTAATACATGGCGGATAGACGACGAATGGTGGTGAAAACCGATCTCCAGGCTCTACTACCTCTTGCAGTTCACCAGTGGATCAAGGTTCACCGTCTTTCAGGATCTGATCACAGGCCAGTGGTACCGCCAGAACTGGGTGTAGCCTATGATGACGCCCGGAGCAGAAATTCCCCCGTTTTCATAGACGGACTTGCCCTTAGCCGTATTATAATATAACCAGGAGGGACCGTTATGATGAGGAAAAGAAGCCGCTTTGTTTGTTCAGTCTTTATTCACGCCTGCTTGATTCTCCTTCTATGTCTGGTAGGCAGTGCCAAGACCGCCGATTGGCGCACCGTCACGCCGCTACCTGATGACCTGAAAATCGAACCGCCCGGACCCGATGTCCCCCCATCGGTCGCAAGAATGTCAGGCGCATGGCAAGGTGAGCTGGCGTGCTGACTGCCTGGCCAGACAACTACGGTGGTAGTTGAAAAGCTGAGTCTCAAAGGTGTGACGGCGATTTATTCTTGGGGTCGATATAGACGCGCCGAGCCTGGTTGGCGGAGGATTACGGGCACTATCCAGGGAGACGGGGTCGTCCTCAAGTTTGGGGAGCCCCATCACTATTCGACAATGTATCTCGATACACGTGACGGCAAGACGCTGTACGTGAAGTGTGTGGAAAAGGACGGCACCATGCGCGGTGAGTTCGACAAAAAAGAGTGACCTCGTCGACGACATTCACTCAACTGGACAACCCGATGTGGTGAGACCAGGAAAGGGGGATAAATACGCCCTCTCTGCTTTTTCTGGAGAGCACATCAATCCCCGCGACTGCTTCCTGAAAGGCTAGATTTTCCTCGACCGACCTGATAGGAAGTGTTACAATCGGTAATGCTCACGGGAATGGGAGTATGGGATAGTGGAGAAAGGGCAAGGGTGGCAAGTTATTTACTTTCTTAAGAATGTCCCATTCTGCCCCTCAGGTATGCGTCAGGTGTGCCCCGTTGCTCGACGATGAGACAGATGGTACCATCGGATGAAAGAGTCCCGTCACATGTCGGCAAAAACTAATCACAGGAAACCAAGGGCACTGAGGGGTGCCCGTGGCCCTTTTCGGGATGTTCTGGAAGTTACCCGTTGGCTGAGCTCCAGTATGCTTCCGGAGATGGTGATCGAGACCGTCCTCACGCACCTATGTGAACGGCTGGGCAAGAGGTCCCGATGCGCCTTGGTTGAGGGGGACGACTTAAGGCTCCGGTTCTTTGCCGGCGAGCACACCTGCCCCGTAGGCGGCCTCCCGGTCGACAGAAACAGTATCGTCTGGGATGTCGTAAAGAAAGGTGTACCGATCAACCTGACGGACCCCAGGCAGACGAACGGTTACGCCCACAGCCTCGCCGAACCGATCAAGATCAAGTCCGTCATCCCTCTGGCGTATATCGATCCTGTAACGCAACAGGCAAGGAAACTCGGGGCCTTGATTGTCGATTCAGGGCAGGCCGGAGTACCGATTTCGGAGGAGGATTTTGAATACCTGCAAGTAATAGGACAGCTTATAAGCGCCATCGTGGGAAGGGCCGAACTCATCGGTCAACTCAACACGTCCTGCCGCCGCCAGGAAGCTATCCTGATGCAGACCGCGCACAATTTCCGAAACAGCATAGCCATTATCGGAGGTTTCTCCCAGCGCATCGCGCAAATGGCGCTCGACAAGAAGGTGGCGGAAGAAGCCAGACACCTCCATGAGGAAATAAGAACCCTCGAAGGCCATGTTGCGGAGTTCGAGGCATACATGAGCCTGAAAACGTGACTTATCCTCCTTTCGTTGCCCGACCGTGTTTATGATAGATGACAGGCGGGCATATCGAAACCATCGATGAGGGTTTGGAGCCGACACGTAATTGTGGCGATTTGAAGTGGCATTCATGATCGCTCGGCGCGCTCAAATGTCAACGTTTGTCCACCTTCACCGTTAACTTTGTTGCCCACTGAAAGCATCATAGATCACAGTTCCGCAAGAAATCGCTTGCTTCCATTAAAACCATTGTGATAGAAAGAACCAACAGACTGCGGAGAACGCTCCCCTTTCGCCCAGCCGCACAGCCTGCCAATCCGATTCCTGTTCCTTAAGTTGGAGGCTTCCATGCGTGTTCGTTTTTTGCTCCTGCTTCCGGCTGTCGTATTCCTCGCCCTCCTCGCCGGCTGCTCGGGCGGCAGCGGGTCCTATGCGCCAGCGCCGTATTCAAACACCATCGCCCAGACGACCGCCTACATACAGGCGCAGATCGCGGCAAACCCGCAAATTTCCGGACTCGCGATAGCGCTGGTCAACGACCAGCAGGTGGTCTGGGCGCAGGGGTTCGGCTACGCGAACAAGGCGGATGGCGTCGCCTCTGCTCCCGACACGGAGTACGAGATATGCTCAATATCGAAGCTCTTCGGCGGCACCATGATCATGCAGCTTTCCGACCAGGGCAAGCTCGATATTGGCGACTCCATCACCACCTACATCCCGACCTTTTCCATCGGCCAGCCGGTCGGATTCACTGTCACCACGCCGGAGCCCATAACGCTCCGCTCGATCCTCACGCACCACTCCGGCATCCCCGGGGACATAATGAACAGGTCGACAACCAGCACGCCGGACCCGACTTACAACGACTGGCTCATCGGCTATCTCCAAGGCGATTACCTCGCATATCCCACGAATTTCATGTACGACTACTCCGACGCGGCCATGTCGCTCCTTTCTACGGTGATCGCCTCCGTCTCCGGCCAGACGTTTGAAGCGTACTCGGACGCGCTCTTCCAGACCCTCGGCATGGACCATACGTCTTTCTACCGGTTGAGCCCGAAGATCACGGGGTACCAGGCCCAGGGCTACCAGAACGGCAACCCCACGCCGACCTACTACATAAACGTCACCACCGCAGGCTCCGTCATCTCGTCGGTCCTCGACATGGTGCAGCTCATCAAGATGGTGAACGCACAAGGGGTAGGCGCGAGGGGGCGAGTGCTCAACGCATCGACCCTGGAGACGATGCTGACGCAGACGAACGGTGGGATGCCCTTGGATGCCCAGCGCGTCGGCCTAAGCTGGCACGTCGGCGACCCGACGCTCGATTACGCGGGGAGGCTGTGCTGGCATAACGGCGGCGGGCCGGGGTTCGTGAGCCACCTGGAGATACTGCGCGACCAGAAGCTCGGCGTTGTGGTCCTCCTGAACGACGCCGCATTCAACAACGTCTGCAGCGGCATTGCCCAGCAGGCCCTGAAGTTCGCCCTTGCCGAGAAGGCGCGGATAAACCCGCCCGCGCCGGCCCCATACGGACCGCTCGTCACCTGGGACCAGGCGAGGCTCGACGCCCTGCAGGGCACATATGTGCTGTCCAACAGCAGCGACGGGGCGTACGTGACCATCGTGAGCGCGCCGGGCGCGCTCACGATGACGTACTACCCCTCAGGAACCGTCAAAACCGTGGCGCCCAGGGTCGACGGCTGGTTTTCGGACCCCGTGGCGCCGACCACGGAATTCGAGTTCAGCCAGGTCTCGGGGCTGCAGGTCATTATCGCCCACCGGAATGGCGCGACATGGCCTTACGGTGAATATACCGTCCCGCCGACCCTGTCTGCGGCGTGGGGGGCTCGGGTAGGCAATTATACGGCCGTGGACTGGGTGGGCGTCGTGGGCGCCGAGCCCGCGCCCGTCCCCGTGCTTTCCGTCGCGCCGAACGGGATGCTCGTCATGACGACGGATTCGTATTTCGTGCTGATGCCTGTGAGCGACACGCTTGCCTACGTGCGCGGCCTGGGCCAAGGGAAGGGCGCGGCAGTAACGGTGATGACGGTGGGAGGACAGGAGCAATTGCAATTCATGGGCGTGCATTATGCGAAATAAGCTGGGAGCGAAAACAGGCAAGGTAGGGGGACGGGGCGGGCAGGGTTAATTTCGCGCCTTTTCCCTGTCTCGACCGGGCCGTACCACTTCAACATGCTTCAACTGTATAATTTCGGCGGGCGGCCCGTCGATCATGGCGAATCCATCGGAATTTCCTACGACCTCTCCCCGGCCCCGGTCCATTTTTACGGGTTCCGCAGCATCACCCCCGGCTCTGGAGAGGGGCTTAGCCGACGGTGAGATTTTGTCCTATGAAGACGATGTCTGACTAGAAGAAGAGGTCAGGTCAATATACTTCCGCCCCATCTACTCCCTTTTTCTGACTTACACGCTGCGTCGCGAGTCCGGCCTGGAGGAGTCCGACTGGAATATGTCATTATAGCCAGACGCATCATAGTTCCCCATTCCCCTCACCCCCCGTCAAAACCCTGACACAGACTCCCACCCCCGTCCGCCGCCTCCCTCGATAATCCCGTATCATTACGCGCGAATCACCTCCGCCCGCCTCTTTGGTACGCCTTTTGCTTAGGAATCGTCCATGCAATCCTCGGAGAGGCAGCTCCTCAAGAGCGCGTTTCAGGAATTCGTCAAGGCGTCCGACTCCCTTAGCGGCTACTACCTGATGCTGGAGGAGCGCATACGCGGCCTCAACGAAGAGATCAACGAAAAGAACAGGGAGCTGGAGAAGGCGAAGGAATACTTCTACAACATCCTCAACTCCCTGCCGGTCGGCGTCGTCGTCCAGAACGGCGATGCGGTTGTCTTCACCAATAAGGAGGCCGAGAAATTCGGGTGGGCCGAGTTTTCGGATAAGCTCGACCGGGCCGGCTCGCCCATGGGGGAGGTCAGGAACGGCAAGGGCTATTTCCGGTGGAGGAAGAGCTGCCTGACGAACGGCGCAGGCGGCAAGGACGTCATCGTCCTGGAGGACGTGAGCGAGATCCAGAAGATGAAGGAACGCTCCGAGAGGGACGAGAGGCTCCGGGCGATGGGCGAGATGGCGGCGCGGATCGCCCACGAGATAAAGAACCCCCTCGGGTCGATGCAGCTTTTCCTTTCCATGATATTGAGGGGCGAAGTAGGCGCGAAGGAAAGGGAATACGTCAACTCGGTCATCTTCGGGGTCAACACCATCGACCGGATCATCAACAACCTGCTTTCGTATACGCGGCCGAAGACCCTCGTGCGGAGGGAGGCGCTCCTTGCCGCCGTGGTAAAGGAGACCCTTGACTTCATGGGCGTCTCGGTGGGCGGCAGGGGGATAAGGATCGGCTTCACGAGCGCCTGCGACGAGAAGACCTGGTTTGACCCGGACCTCTTGAAGCTGGCCCTCATGAACTTCATAAGCAACGCCTTCGAGGCGCTGCCCGACAAGGGGTCCCTCGATGTCGCCATAAAAGATGAGGGCGACTGCGTGTCGGTGGCCTTCACCGATAACGGCGCGGGCATGGACGAGGAGACCCGGAGGAGCATATTCAACCCCTTCTTCACGACGAAGGACAAGGGGGTCGGTCTCGGCCTGTTTATCGCCCACAACGTCATCAAGGCGCACGACGGGTATATAGAGGTGGAATCCACGGAAGGGAAGGGATCGACCTTCACCACCTACCTTCCGAAAAGCCGGCCATGAGAAATATCCTGGTTGTGGACGACGATTACCAGATGCGGGTGGCCCTCACGGAGGCCCTGTCCAAGGAGGGCTACGACGTGTGCGCAGCCGAGGACGGCAAGGCCGCCATGGACTCCATCAGGAGAGCGGCTTGCGACCTCGTCATTACCGACGTGAAGATGCCCTACGTCAACGGCATGGACCTCCTCGGCCGCATAAAGAAGGAGCAATGCTCCGTCCCGGTCATCGTCATAACGGCTTACGGGACCGTCCAGCACGCGGTCAACGCGATCAAGGAAGGGGCCTTCGACTACATCCAAAAGCCTTTCGATACGGGGACGCTCTACGAAGTGGTCCAGAGGGCCCTCGGCCTGGAAGGGGGAAAGATCGTCTGCGCCTCCAGGCTCATGAAGGACGTGCTCCTCCGGGCGCAGCAGGTCGCGCGCTCCGACACGACGGTCCTCGTCATGGGCGAAAGCGGCGTGGGAAAGGAGCTGATCGCCAGGTACATCCACGAGAACGGCGAGCGCAGGGAGATGCCCTTCGTGGCGATAAACTGTGCGGCCCTCCCGGAGAACCTGCTGGAAAGCGAGCTTTTCGGCTACGAGAAAGGCGCTTTTACAGGGGCGGTCGCCAGGAAGCCGGGAAAGTTCGAGCTTGCCGATAAAGGGACGATCCTCCTCGACGAGGTGACGGAGATGGACATGCGGCTCCAGGCAAAGCTCCTCCGCGCCCTGCAGGAGAGGGAGGTCGAGGTCGTCGGAGGGAAGTCGCCGAAGAAGGTCGATGTGAAGGTGATCGCAACGACGAACAGGGACCTCGCATGCCTGGTGGAGGAGGGCAAGTTCCGGGAAGACCTCTATTACAGGCTGAACGTCTTCCCCATCGTTGTCCCTCCGTTGCGCGACAGGCGGGAGGATATACCGGAGCTTGCGGCGCACCTCCTCAAGAAATACTCCCGGGGCACGGATACCCGCGTTGACGAGGAGGCGATGTCCCATCTCGCGGCGAGGCACTGGAAGGGCAACGTGCGGGAGCTTGAGAACGTCATAGCGAGGGCGTGCATACTGTCCGACTACAGGGTCATAAAGCTGGCGCACCTCCAGGGGCCGGGCGAAGAGAGGCGGGAGGCGCGGGTTTTACCTACGGAGGCGGTGGGGTCGGTCAGGGAGATGGAGATGAAGCTTATCCTCGAAGCCCTCAAGACGGTGAACGGGAACAGGACAAGGGCGGCGTCCGTCCTGGGCATAACGTCCAGGACGCTGAGGAACAAGATAAGGGAGTACCGGGACCTCGGTGTCGCGGTGCCTTAGAGCGCAGGAGCGGCCATGAGCATGATCGACCTGATCGAAAAAGCCCTCGACATCCGGGCCTTCTATCAGCGGGTGCTGGCGAGCAACATAGCCAACGTCGAGACGCCCGGGTACAAGGAAAAGGAGATAGACTTCAAAGCGGAGCTCGAGAGGCTCGGCGGGGGTGGGATGGAAAGCGGCATCCGCGTAGGCGAGAAGACCGACGGTGTGGGAAGCAGCTCCGTAGACGATAATACGGTCGTTATCGAAGGGCAGATCGTCAAGATGACGGAGAACACCCTGATGTTCAATTCCCTGGTCCAGCTTATAAACAAGAAGTTTTCGATGATCCGGTACGCCATCAACGAGGGGAGGAAATAACATGGATATGCTCGAAATCCTGCGCATAAGCTCGTCCGGCATGAGGGCGCAGAGGACCAGGATGGAGGCCATCGCCACGAACCTGGCGAACGTCAACTCGACGCAGACGGACGAAGGCGGGCCTTTCAGGAAGAAGGAGGTCGTCTTCGCAACTACGGACGTCTCCGAAGGCAACACTTTCGGCTCGGTCTTCGAGAAGAAGCTGGAAGGCGTCAAGGTGGAGCAGGTCGTCGAAAGCCAGAGGCCCTTAGAGAGGACCTACGACCCCTTTCACCCCCACGCGGACAAGGACGGCTACGTCTCGATGCCTAACGTCAACGTGATGGAAGAGATGTCCGATATGGTAGCTGCGACAAGGGCTTACGAGGCGAACGTCAATGTGGCGGGAAGCGTGAAGCAGATGTTCATGAAGTCTCTAGAGATAGGCCAGTAGGAGAAGCCATGAAGGTAGAAAAGCTCGTATTGGACGACTTCACGAAGCAGGAGACCGCCAGGGCGCAGAAGGCCGAGACGTCCTTTTCGGACGTACTGAAGGAATCGATAGACAAGGTGGCGGAGCTCGAAAAGGAGGCCGGCGCGCAGACGGAGAAGCTGGTGAAGATGGAGAGCCAGGACGTCCATAATACGATGATCTCCGTTCAAAAGGCAGACTTGACGTTCCAGATGATGATGCAGATCAGGAACAAGATCATCGATGCCTATCAGGAGATCATGAGGATGCAGGTGTAAAGGGTGGAATCCCTCTTCGATAACATCAGGTCTTACATCAGGACCGTGCCGAAGAACAGGCTTTACCTCTATGTCATGCTCCTTCTGGCCGGCATAGGCGTTGCGGTCATCGGCCTCTCCTTCATCGAAAGGGAGGAATACCAGCCGCTTTTTGCGGGACTGACGACCGAGGACGCTTCCACGGTCGTGGCGAGGCTGAAGGAGCAGAAGATACCGTACAAGCTCGGAGCGAACGGGACGACGGTCTTGGTGCCTAAGGAAAGGGCCTCCGAGGTGAGGCTCCTTCTCGCCTCGGCGAACGCCATGCCCGGCGGCGGAGGGGTCGGCCTGGAGCTTTTCGACAAGACGAGCTACGGCATGACGGAGTTCATGCAAACGGTCAATTACAAAAGGGCCATCCAGGGAGAATTGACCAGAACCATCAACCAGATGCCCGAGGTGAAGGCGTGCCGCATTCACATCGCAATACCTGAGAAGACCCTTTTTACCGAGAAGGAACAGGAGGTCACGGCCTCGGTCTTCCTGAAGCTGAAGCCCGGCAGGGAGCTTTCCAGGGAGCAGGTGGCCGGCGTAGTGCAACTCGTTGCGGGCAGCATCGAAGGGCTGAAGCCCGGCAACGTGGTGGTCGTCGATTCTTCCGGGAGGGTGCTCCACAAAAGCGGCGACGGCGGCTCCGGCCTCGTCGTCTCCGGACAGCAGTACGAGCTGCAGAAGAGCGTGGAGAAGAAGATCGAGGAATCGGTGCAGTCGATGCTCCAGACCGTGCTGATGAACAGCAGGTCGATCGTCCGGGCGAGCGTCGATCTCAACCTTCGGAAGGTGGAGAAGGTAGAGGAGGAGTACGCCCCGGACAAAAAGGTCGTGACCCAGGAGAAAAAAAGCAGGGAAAGGTCGATAAACAGCAAGCCGAAAGCGGGCGGAGTAGCCGGTGCCGCGGCGAATCTCGCCGCAGCGGCGTCCAAGACGCAGAAGCACGAGGCCGGCAACCCCAAGCATGAAGAGCAGTCGAGCGTCAGCGAGATGGAGCGGGAAGACGTGCAGACAGGCTACGAGGTCAGCAAGTCGGTGCGGAAGATCGTCGAGCCCTTCGGCGATATAAAGCGCATGTCGCTGGCCGTGCTCGTAGACGGCAAGTACGAGAAGACGCCGGGAAAAAGCGGGGAAGCACTCAGGTATATACCGAGGTCGCAGCAGGAGCTGAATAACATCAGGAACGTGGCCGCCAGGGCCGCCGGTCTGAACGAAGAGCGGGGCGACAAGATCGAGGTCATCAATATGCCCTTCGAGGTGGAAATCGTGCCGGAGGAAAAGACGTTCCTGAAGCCGGAGAACAAGGAGCTTGCCCTCAACCTCGGGAAGTACGCTTTTTACCTGGTAATCGTGCTCTGCGTCTTCTTTTTCCTCCTCAAGCCCATTTCCGGCATGCTCAAAAAGAAGGGGGACGTCCATCCTCTGCAGGCGGTCAAAGATGTCTACGTAAAGGGCGGCGCCCCGGCGGCTGCGATCCCGGCGGTCGAAAAACCGCAGCCTGCCCTCATGGAAGCCCTCAATGACAAGGCGCTCGTGGGCTCGATAATCCGCGAGTGGGTAAAGGAGAATCCGTGATGGACACGGCCGCAGACCTGCCGGGCATAAGGAAGGCCGCGATACTGCTGCTCACCATGAGCGAGGAACTCTCGAAAGAGATCATAAAAGACCTCGAAGAAGACGAGATAGAGGCGGTAGGGCAGGAGATATCGAAGCTGCGCCTCGTACCCCATGACGTAGTCAGCAGGGTGCACGAAGAGTTCGCCAAGAAGATCGACGGGCGAAAAAAGAACGTAGTCGGCGGGGAGACGAAGTTCAAGTCGCTCATCGAAAGGAGCCTGGGCAGCGAGAAGGCCGAGCAGTTAGTAGGCAATATGGAGTCCCGGAGGGGCATGCCCGGCGATTTCCTGCGGACCGCAGACCCGAGGATCCTGGCCAACCTCCTGCGGGCCGAGCACCCTCAGACCATCGCCCTGATCCTGTCGATACTCACCGTGAAGAAGGCGTGCGATTTCGTCACCTACCTGCCGGAGAAAGTCCACCGCGACGTGCTCATGCGCATGGCAAACCTGGAAAAGGTGGACAAGAAGATCATCGAGGAGATCGAGAATGTCCTGAAGGAGCAGCTTGAGGCTACCGGGCTGGTCGAAGGCAAGCAGCTCGGCGGCGTAGAGGTGGTGGCGAGTATACTCAACCAGATGGACAGGAAGCTTGAGTCGGAGCTGCTCATGAAGATCGAGGAGGAAGACTCCAACCTGGCCGAGCGGATACGCCGGCTCATGTTCACTTTCGAAGACCTTCTCAAGATCGACGACCGGGGTATGCAGACGCTGCTGAAGGAGGTAACGACCGAGGAAGTGGCCCTTGCCCTCAAAGGGGCGTCCGATACGATCAAGGAGAAGATCTACAAGAACATGTCGGAGAGGGCCGCCAGTATGCTCAAAGAAGACATGGAGGCGATGGGACCCGTCCGTCTCTCCGACGTGGAGCGCGCCCAGGTAAAGATCGCAATGGTCGCGAAAAAGCTGGAATCGGAAGGGAAGATCATGCTTTCGAGGACCAATGAAAGATTTGTCTAGGGCTTCCGTACCGTTCAGCTTCGACGACCTCTCGAAGGAAAGCAGAAGGCCGCCGGATAAGCCGTTCGTAATGCTCTTCGGCTCGGGTGCCGGGGAAGCGGCGGAGAAGGCGGCGGAGAAGGCGCCGGAGCCGCCCCCTTTAAGTGTTGAGGAGCAGGCGAGGAAGGTCTTCGACGACGCCTACGCCGAGGGCGAAAAGGCGGGCCACGAGATGGGCATGAGACGGGCCGAGCTGGTCGCAAAAAGGCTGGAAAAACAATTGAATGAGGTGGTCGCCTTCAAGCAGGCGCTTGAGAAGAAATACGAGAGGTTGGCCGTAGACCTGGCCCTTCTCTTCGCCGAGGCGGTGGTGCTGAGGGAATGCGCGGGGAACAGGGAGATCCTTGCCGGGATGATTAAAAAAGCCCTTGAGGCGTGCGAAGAGAGGGGAGAGATCGTAGTCAGGGTGAGAAGCGAGGACCTCCGCTACGTCGAGGGCATCGGCCCGGACAACGTGAGACTGATCGCCGACGACGCGCTCAAGGAGCCCGGGTTCGTGATAGAGACATCCCTCGGCGATATAGACGGAAGGATCAGCTCCCAGATCGAGGAGCTGAAAAACGCCCTGGTCGGTTACGTCGATGAATGAGGACCTCCCGGCGGACGAAAGAGAGGCGAACGAGGGCCTCTTTGAGGACGTAAAGGAGAGGCTCGCCGGCATATATCCCTACAGGATAAACGGAAGGGTCAATCAGGTCGTCGGACTCGTCATAGAGGGCAAGGGCCCGCTTTCGTCCGTTGGGGACTCCGCGCTGATCTACCCCCTCGACGACGCGTCCCCCATCCCTGCCGAGGTTGTGGGGTTCAGGGACGGGAAGACGATGCTGATGCCCCTGGGCGACCTCCGGGGGATAGGCATCGGGTCGAGGATCCTCTCCAGGAAAAGCGCAGTGACCGCCCGTGCGGGCGAGGGCATCCTCGGCCGCGTGATCGACGGACTAGGCAATCCTATGGACGGCAAAGGCCCCCTCGACGCCGTGGACTCGATCCCCATCCACCAGGATACGGCCAACCCCATGAAGAAGCTGCGCATCCGCGCACCCCTCGACCTGGGCGTGAGGAGCATCAACGGCCTCCTCACCTGCGGCAAAGGCCAGAGGATGGGCATCTTTGCGGGGTCGGGGGTGGGCAAGAGCGTACTCCTCGGCATGGTCGCCCGCCACACGGAGGCGCAGGTCAACGTCATCGGCCTGATAGGCGAGCGGGGCAGGGAGGTCCGGGAGTTCATCGAAAAGGACCTCCAGGAGGGGATCGGCCGTTCGGTCGTCGTCGTCGCCACCTCGGACCAGCCCCCAGTCATAAGGGTAAGGGCCGCCTTCCTGACCATTGCCCTGGCGGAGTACTTTAGGGACCGGGGCAACGACGTGCTCCTCCTCATGGACTCCCTGACGCGCTTCGCCATGGCGCAAAGGGAGATAGGTCTCGCCGTAGGCGAGCCGCCCACGTCGAAGGCGTATCCGCCGAGCGTCTTCTCCCTGCTGGCGAAGCTCCTGGAGAGGGCAGGCAACGGGGAGGGGGAGGGCACTATGACTGCCATCTACACCGTGCTCGTCGAGGGCGACGACCTCGACGACCCCATAGCCGACGCGGCCAGGTCGATCCTGGACGGCCATATAGTGCTGTCGAGGAAGCTGGCGAACGAGAACCAGTACCCTGCGGTCGATGTGCTGAAGAGCGTGAGCCGTATAATGAAGGATATCGTGCCGCCCGAGCAGACGGGCCATGCAGGCAAGATCGTCGAGATACTGTCGGAATACGAGAGGGCTGAGGACCTCGTCAATATAGGGGCGTACGTGTCGGGCAGCAACAAAAGGATCGACTACGCGCTCTCCATGATGGATAAGGTGAGGCTTTTCCTGCGGCAGAAGAGCGAGGAAAAGGCCACCCTCGAAAACACGATGGACAGCATGAGGATACTCTTCTGTGCCTAAGTTCCGCTTCCGGTTCGACAGGCTGATAGAGGTGAAGGAAAAGCTGGTGGAGCACAAGCAGCGTGAGATGGAGGAGACGGCCGCCGAGGCGGTCGCCCTTGCCGCCGAGGCGGATGCCCTGGGGAGGGAGATATCGGGCCATTACGACGAGATGGCGTCCCGCTGCATCCCCGGGGAGGAGTTCTCCATGCTCCTTGGCTCCGTCCTTTATCTGGATGTGCAGAAGGCGGCGGTGCTCAAGGAGAAGGCGGGCAAGGACGCCAGGGTCGATGCGCTGAGGGGGGAGCTGGTCGGGCTTATGGTGGAGCTCCGGGTGCTCGACAAGCTGAAGATAAAGGCGTTCCACGCGGCGAAGAAGGTGCTGGCGAGGAAAGAGCAGAAGCTGATGGATGCTATGGCTGCGCGGACGGCGGGCGGCGTTCAGGGCCAGAGCGGAACTGCGTGATGCTTCGGGAGGCTGGACTCGCGACGCTGCGCGGTACGGAGCTCTCACCTTGCGCGAAGCGCGAGAAAAACGCGCTTCGCGCGCTACGCGGATACCTCTCCGGCCGCTGACCGCCGCAGTCGTATGAAGCGCATATTCTTTGCTTGTCTGAGGGGGGACGACCCGCTAAAGCGGGTGCCCCGATCCGGCTTTGCCGGTGGAGGGGGCGCCGGGGTACCCGCGCGGCGGCACGCCGCGTGGGTGGCCAATGACTGCGGCGGCGGTAAGAGCGGGCTGTACTATATTTTTGGGTGGGATATTAAGGACTTATCCGTAATAAACTACCCCGCCGCAAGCAGCGGGGTATTACCTAAAAAAGGCTTAGCTGACGGTCCTCATGCAGCTTATGATAGATGTTCCCTTGTTGTTTGACATATCTGGCCATGGTAGCCTCGCTGCCG
>Ga0326728_10009718_pt1 | contig 22973 bp, 23 predicted proteins | sample MB3enrmetagenome_FD_207602 | JGI IMG/M metagenome (GOLD analysis project Ga0326728, IMG submission 207602) | Lab enriched peat soil microbial communities from McLean, Ithaca, NY, United States - MB31MN | ecosystem: Environmental > Terrestrial > Soil > Wetlands > Peat | place: USA: New York... | reverse complement strand
AGCGCATTTACAAAAAAATCGAGCAAGCCCGCACCAATGAAGCCGTGACCCAAGCCGTCCTGGAAGGTTTCAAACCGTTCCGGCGGCAATTGCGCCGCGATCTGGCCGCCGAGGACATTGACATGCTGCTGGGGGTTCGCATCCGCCGCATTTCACGCTTTGACATGAACCAACATCACCAGGAAATGGACAGGGTCAAAGCGGATTTGGAGGAAACGGCCAAGCAGTTGCGAAATGTGACGAAATATGCGATCCATCATCTCGAAGGATTGCTGGACCGGCACGGTCCTGTTTATCCGCGCCTGACAAAATCAAGCCGCTACGACGAAGTCGATGCCCGCGAAGTTGCGTTCAAGGCTTTCAAAGTCGCTTATGATCGTGAGTCGGGTTATATCGGCTACAAGGTGTCTGGGGAGGAATTCAAATCGGAATGCACGAAATTCGACAAGCTCCTGCTCGTTTTCCGGGACGGCCACTACAAGGTGACGGATCTGCCCGAGAAGATGTTTGTCGGGCCGGACCTGGTTTACAGCGCGGCGCCCGAGCGGGAACGCGTCATGACGCTGGCTTACACGAATCGCGACGCGTCCTGGCTCAAGCGCTTCACCTTCGGCGGAACGATTCTGAACAAGGAATACTTTTGCATTCCGCCCAAATCGAAGATTTTATTCTTCGAGCCAGACACGCCGCGGGAATTGTTCATTCGTTACAAGGCCGCGCCTTACCAAAAAATCAACCAGCAGACTTGCCAGCCGGCGGATGTGGAAGTCAAAGGGCCAAAAACCCGGGGCCGGCAGATTTCGATCAAGGAGGTTGCGGCGATCAACAGCAAGCCGCCGCGCGGCTGGGACCCGGAGGCGGCCACGACCCGGCTGGAGTTTCTCTAAAGGTCACAAGACAAATTCGACCGCGCATTTTTCCGCCAGGCGGGCGGCGGGATCGTCCTTGCGTCCGGCCATCATTTCCAGGCACCACTGATGGTACTCTGTCATGCTTAATTTTGGAGGCGGCGAATAAAAGCGGGGCGCGATGGGGAACTCCAAATCAGCGGGTTGCGCCGCCGCTGCCCTGGTCTTGTCCGAAGTCGAGAATTTGCTCATAGATTTTTGCGTCGCCATATTTATCGCACAACGCACGGAACTTGTCACTCCGAACGTTGATCCGGTTGGCGTCAACTAAACTGAGCACATCCACCAAGTCCTTGTAACCGCGGCGCGAGGGGCCATGTTTCAAGGCATGGACCTTGAGCGCCAAAAGATGGTCGAGACAAGGGACGAGAAAGGAAAGATCCTGGATTTGAACCTCCGTAGCCGCTGCCTTCATTTGTAAAAAGGTCGGTTCGTTTACCAACATAAAGTCCACGGGCGCCGCGTCTTTTGCCGTGGCCGACAATTGGAGGAAGTTGCCGCCATCATGCTTGACTGTGTATCCATCTGTTTTCAAGGCCGCGAGCCATTTTTCAACATCCGTCCTGCAGATGAGCAAGTCCAAATCCCTGGTAAATCGGGCGAAACCGTGAGCGTTGACAGCGTGGCCGCCGATAATCAAAAAGGACAGGCCTTGTGTCCGCGTCGCCTCATCAAGCCGTGCAAAAAGATTCATGACACCTCAGATGGGCTTGTGGTGAAATTGGGCGTGGGCGGCGGCAATGAAGCCTTTGAACAAGGGATGAGGCTGGTCGGGTTTGCTCTGGAATTCAGGATGGAACTGGCAGCCCATGAAAAAGGGATGCCCGGGCAATTCGATCAATTCCACCAACTTGCCGTCGGGCGAGGCGCCACTGAAGACAAAGCCGGCTTTCTCAAACGCTTCGCGATAGTGGTTGTTGAATTCGTAACGGTGCCGGTGCCGTTCGTTGACGATGAACGCGCCGTAGAGATGATTGGCCGCGGAGCCGACCACAAGCTGGCAGGCCTGCCGCCCCAAGCGCATGGTGCCGCCTTTGCAGGTGACATTCTTTTGCTCGTCGAGCAGCGCAATCACCGGATGCGGCGTGTTGGGGTCAAATTCCGTCGAGTGGGCGTCCTGGAGCTTGAGAACGTTGCGGGCGAATTCAATGGTGGCGATTTGCATTCCGAGACACAGGCCCAGATAGGGAATCTTCTTCTCCCGCGCATACTGCGCCGCCAGGATTTTGCCCTCGATGCCGCGTTCCCCAAAACCGCCCGGAACCAGAATGCCGCCCAGGCCCTTGAGTATTTTTTCCGCGCCAAATTTTTCGATTTGTTCGGCCTCGACTTTTTCGATTTCCACCGCGCAATCGTTGGCCACGCCGCCGTGAATGATGGCTTCATAGACGGACTTGTAGGCGTCGTGCAGCTCGATGTATTTTCCCACCACGCCGATGCGCACGCGGTGGCGCGGCGCGATGAGCTTGCGGATGACCTCCTGCCAATGGGACATGTTGGCCGCGGGCGTGTCCAAATGCAGCAACTGGCAGACCAGGTCATCCACGCGCTCGCGTTGCAGCATCAGCGGCAGTTCATAAATGGAGTGCTCGACGTCCTTCTCTTCGACGACGGCCTCGTAGGGAACATTGCAAAAGAGGGAAATCTTCTCGCGCAATTCCTTGTCCAAATGTTTTTCGCAACGGCAGACCAGGATGTGCGGAGTGATGCCAATTTCGCGCAGTTTGGCGACGGACTGCTGGGTGGGCTTGGTTTTCAATTCGCCAGCCGCCTTGATGAAAGGAACGTAGGTCACGTGCATGAAGATGGCGTTGTTGTAGCCCACCCGCAGCGCGAATTCCCGGATGGCTTCCAAAAAGGGAAGCCCCTCGATGTCCCCCGTCGTGCCGCCGATCTCCGTGATGACAACGTCGCTCTTGGACCGCTCCGCCAGCAATTGGATGCGGTGTTGAATCTCGTCGGTGACGTGCGGAATGACCTGGACGGTCTTGCCCAAATAATCGCCGCGCCGCTCCTTGTCCAAAACGGTTTGATACACCTGCCCGCTGGTCAGGTTGTTCATGCGGGTGAGCTTGACGCGGGTGAACCGCTCGTAATGGCCCAGATCCAGATCGGTTTCAGCGCCGTCATCCAGCACGTAAACCTCTCCGTGCTGATAGGGGTTCATGGTGCCGGGATCCACGTTGAGGTAAGGGTCGAACTTTTGCAGCGCGACCTTAAGCCCCCTGTTCTCCAGCAAGGTGCCCAAGGCGGCGGCGGTCAGGCCTTTGCCCAATGAACTGACCACACCGCCCGTGACAAAAATGTATTTCATGACGCCCTTTCCGCCGCTCTTTTTAAAATCTGTTCCACGTGTTTGAGATCAGACGGCATATCGACCCCGGCGCCGTCGTAATTGACCCTGACGACCGCAATTTGAATGCCGTTTTCCAAAGCGCGCAATTGTTCCAGCTTCTCGGCCCGTTCCAGCGGCGAGACCTTGCATTTGACCAGGCGCAACAGCGTCGCCCGCCGGTACCCGTAAATGCCCAGATGCTTCAAAAACGGAAACGCCGCCAATTGCTGCGCACCCGTGGCGGCGTCTCGGACATACGGAATGGTTCGGCGCGAGAAGTATAAGGCCCGCCCGGCGGCGTTGACAACGACTTTTACAACATTGGGATTTTCCCATTCCGCAACTTCCTCGATCAGCGCGGCCGCCGTGGACATTTCCTCGCCGGCCAGCGCGCCCGCCACGGCGTCAATCACCCGCGGATCCATCAGCGGTTCATCTCCCTGGATGTTGATCACGCCGTCGCAAGCGCAATTGGCCACGACCTCCGCGATGCGGTCCGTTCCGCTGGAATGCTCCGCCGCAGTCATTTCGACGCGGCAAAAATCCTGCGCCACCTCCCAAATGCGGGTGTCATCGGTGGCCACGATCACTTCGTCCAGGCTTTTGGCCTTCTGGCATCGCTCCACCACATGCTGAATGAGAGGCTTGCCCGCGATGAGGGCCAGCGGTTTTCCGGGAAAACGCCTGGAAGCGTACCGCGCAGGGATGAGGCCAATAATCTTCATCGGCTGGCAACGGTCTTGTCCGCCGTTTCTTTTTGGAGAAGATACTCCCCCTCCTGGATCAACGTCCCATCACGATCAAGAAACACGGCGCGGTTCAACTTCAAGCCGGTAATATAAGCCAAACCGTCCTGGAATGGAAAATCGAAAAATGACATAAATCGGCCGCTATTCCAATTGTCCCAGCCGGGAACCGCTGTTTATTATGTAACATGCTCATGATAAATTATTTGTAGATACTTTCTTGGATATTTACTTAGTTAACATCGTTGCAAACCGGTTTGACCCACTTTGACTGATTTTGACCCGGGTTGGCCATGTCTGGGCCAATGTGTCCCTGCATTTCCAAGCCGGACCCTCCATCGTTTGGCGTCAATTTGTCCCATTGCAAACAAACGCGCATTAGCCCAAATGAACAACCGCGCAAAGGCAAGAAGCACAAGTTCACTTCCGGATTCGGGTGTCCTTTTCATAACTTCAGCCTTCAGCCTTTCCTTGGACTTCTTCCTTTCCAAAATGGCCTTAATTGACGCTTCATTAAACGAACATTACAGTTAAACCACTCCCTCGTCAACTGATTTTTTAAAGAATTTTAAAGAAACTTTCACTTTTCACGAAAGCCGTGTATAAGGCCTTGCGCGGCAGAGATTTAAGAATAACGCAAGGAAGATTTGGCAGGGGAATAATCGGCAGAGTAATGGGGAGAAGGGGTTGCTGGTAAATTCCCCTGCCAAACATTCCCCTGCCGCCCGGGTCTTTCAAACCTCCATTTTCGCGCCTTGGCGTCCTTGCGTTGTTCTTTTCGGCAAAGGGGTTCCCATCCCTGCATTTGTTCGCGAAAGAATCAGTCCTCGGAAACGAAAGGCCCAGTCCTCGGAAATTGGCAGTCTTTCATTTTTGCCGGCAATTTCATGGCGCGGCTAGAGCGCGCTCCAACCGTGCGATTGGATAATGGCCCGCACGATCTGGCGGCGGCGTTCCATGGAAACACTGCCCCGGCGCTCTTTCAATTCATCGCGAGGAACTGCAAAAATGCAGTCGCATTTGCAAAGCGTCGGCCAGTCCAAGCCGTCCGCCTCATCCAAAAGAACCTCATGCTCCAACGACGGTCGATTGGCGCGTTGCGAGGAGCAGTCAACCACTTCCACAAAGTCTTTTCTGACAACACGGGCCGGGTGGGAAACAATGACCACAGGATGACTTCCCCAACCGAGGTCGCACCTCCAAATTTCGAATTGATTCATGGTCGCGCGCCTTTGCGCGCCGCGCGCCGCACCGCGGCAAATGCCGCGCGCCCAAAACTCCGCTCACGATCTTCCTCTCTCCCATTGCGCCCGTAAATATTTTTGACCTGGGCCGCCGTCAGCGGTGGAGGAGTCAGATAATCGGACTCGCCATCCTCCATGCGGCGCAGAGCCTCGCGCACCACTTCACTTTGGCTGTTGAAGCGGCCGCGGCGGATCATTCTGCCGATGAATTGCTTTTGTTCTTTGGCCAGGGCAAATGCCATAATGTAAAGTGGCCAACTAATGGCCGTTTGTCAAGGGCATCGGTCAATTTCTCCGCCAAACTGCCAATTCCTCGGGCGTGACCGTCAGGTCCGGTTTCTCCGTGTGCCGAAGGATCGTCAGACGCGCGGGGACGCCTATCGCGGCCGCAACGAGGTGGCGGTGCAGATCATCAATGAGGCAGACGATTTATGCCGATTTATCTTGCGCGGCCCGGTTTATGGCGTACATTGTGGCTGCTAACGGAGCTAAGTTTACCAGGTGTACCACTGCCTGTCGTATGGGCAGTCCCTTCCTCTTATTCCCTGCCCTGCAAAGCCGGAGCCACAATCGTGGCCCACAGTAAACGAAAAACAGATCCAGAAAGCATAAAATATGACTGCAAACCCAGGCCAAATCAGGTCTCGCACTTCAAGCGCCCGGGGCGTTATGAAATCAACGCCGGTTGAGATTGCCAGCGTTTCTTTGGTCGATCCAGCAAAGCTGCAAAGAGCAGCTCCAACGCCGGTGGTGATCACACCCCCCATTTCTTCCATCCGGCTGATCCCGGAACGAGCCACCATTATCCAGGAACTCTACGGCCAGCATTACGCAACTTACTACCATTGGGGATTAAACGAGTGAAAGATTAGGAGCGGCTTCCCAAAAGCCAGGACTTCACTCATTCAATTCCGTTGATTGGCCGGGGCCAGTTCCTCGGGCGTGACCGTCAGGTCCAGTTTCTCTGTGTGCCGGAGGACCGTCAGACGCGCGGGGACGCCTATCGCGGCCGCAACGAGGTGGCGGTGCAAATCATCAATCCCGGATACGGGTTTGTTGTTGAAGGCAACGATGATGTCTCCTTCGCGCATGGCAGCGCGGCTGGCGGGGCTGCCCGGCTCAAAACCGACCACCAACGCGCCGGAATTGACCGCCAGCCGATGAAAGCGGACGACCCGCGCATGTATGGGCACGTTCTGGCCGGCAACGCCAATCCAACTGCGCCGGATGCGGCCCTCCTTGATCAACCAAGCCGCCACGAACTCCGCCGTGTTGCTGGCAATGGCAAAACAAATCCCCTGCGCCGGCAGAATGATGGCCGTGTTCACGCCGATGACCTGGCCGCGCGAATCGACCAGCGGACCGCCGGAGTTGCCCGGATTCAACGCGGCGTCGGTTTGGATAATGTTGTCGATGAGCCGTCCGGACTGGGAGCGCATCGAGCGTCCGAGGGCGCTGACCACCCCTGCGGTCACGGTTTGCTGGAACCCGAACGGGCTGCCGATGGCGATGGCAATCTGGCCGACGCGGACAGACCGGGAATCGCCCAGATTGACATGGACGAGATGGGAGGCGTTGATGCGAATGACGGCCAGGTCCGTCTCCGGATCGTCGCCAACGAGGGTTGCGCCAAAGGAGCGGCCATCGGCCAGCGCGACTTCAATTTTGCCGGCGCCATGGACGACGTGGCTGTTGGTCAGTATGTAGCCATCGGGCGCGATGATGAAGCCGGAGCCGCTGCCGGCGGAATCGGGCTTGGCGCCCCAGTCGCGGCTGGAACGGTGAACACGGATGTTGACCACGGTTGGCCGGACCTTTTCAACCACGCCGGACACGGTCCTGGAATAGCTGTCAAGCAATTCGCCATCGTCGGCTGGCGATGGCGGCGGTTGACCGGCAACAACAGAAATATTGTTGTCGTTCAGGGCGCGGACCAAACCGGCTTCAAATCTTGCGTGTCTAAACGCTCTCATGTCATATAATATCACAGAAGAAGGCGTTGTCATCCGGCTGGCGCCTTCAAATCCGCGAGCGCGAGACCTTCGCGCAGATGAATTGTCGCTTCAACTTTGGGGACGTACATTTGCGTCTCGGCCGGCAACCATCTGGCAATCGCGTCAAAACTGCCGGCCTTGTGCTCCTTCAATAATTTGTCCACGCGGCCTTCGCCCACGTTATAGGCGGCAAGAGCGAGTTGCCAGTCGCCGCCGTAATGGTTATGGAGATCGCGGAGGTAGCGGGCGGCGGCACGGGCGCTTTTGTCCGGTTGATAACGTTGGTCGAAGGGCCAGAGGGAAAGGTGCTCCATCCGCGCGGTGGCGGGCATCAATTGAAACATCCCGGCCGCCCCGGCAGGGCCGCGTGCCTGGGGGTCGAAGGATGATTCCACCCCGGCGACCCAGACTAATTCCGGCGGGACATTTTCGGACACAAAAATCTGCTTGAGTTTCGGCAGGTAAGTTTTCGCGAGCGGCGGCCACGGGCGTTTCTCCAATTCCTTGACCCAAACGGAACGCACGATTTTGAGCGGCACGCCGGCCTGAACCGTGGCGGTTGCCGGCTTGGGAGAGGTTGCTTTCATCTCGCGCTCCACTTCATTGGCGGCGTCCAAGTCGTCGAGATGCGCTTGCAACCAGGCTGCATACGGCTGGGTCTCTTCGAACTCCTTCAACACCGGCAGCACCTGCAAGGCGATCTCTTTCAAGGAGGCGAGTTCGTAAATGTTGGTGCCGTCAAACTGCCGCTGCAATTTGGTGAAGAAATCCCGCACACGGTCCTGGTCGATCTGGTCCAGCATCTGGAGCAGGTCATCGGACAGGTCTGACTGGGCCGACGAGTTTGACTGGGCAGGCTGGACGGGCTGGGCCGGCTTCTGCTGCGCCAGGGCCGCGCCGGCAAGCAACAGCATGATCCAGATCGCCAGCCATGTTTTCACGCATCTCATCCTGCCACGACAGATCAGTCTTTAGCGCACGCTGGTGTGCGTCTGCAGCCAGCGCCCGAAAGCTTCCGGCCCCAAAATCTGCTCGAGCGATTGCTGCTGCTCAACCTGTGCCTGGGAGAGGGCTTCGACCTTTTCGTCGTCGCTCAGGTTGTTGTCTTTGCGGATGCGGTCCAGCTCGGCTTGCGTGGCGCGGTTGATTTCATAAACGGACATCACCGACGCCTCCGGCACGCCCAATTGCTGGGCCATGGCCTTGGAAGACCGATAGAGCGGGTCCTGATTCAATTGGTAGGCGGCATAGAGTTGCCCGCCCAACGTCGCTTTGATGATCGCGTCACTTTGCGCGCGCAATTGTTGTTGTTGGCCGAGCAGGATCGGGTCGTTGCCGGAGTAATAGAAAAGAGGCTGCCCATTGATCGAACTGATGGCGTTAAAGAGATCGCGAAACTGGTCCGGGGTCAGGGCGATCGGGCGCATTTGCTCGCGCAACTGTTGCGCGCTGGGCGAATAACGCAAGGCATATTCCTCGTATTGCGCGGGGTTTAAAACGGAAACCAATTGCATCAAAGGCTCTTCGCGCAGACGCACCATCTCCATTGGATCGACCGCCTTGTTTAGCTGGCGTCGCGCCGCCTGGTAAGCCTCGATCTTGAGTTGGGCGCGGGCGGCGATGGCGTAAACGGCTTCCTTGACCTCCGGCGGCAAGTCGCCCAAAATCGGCCCGGTCAAAGTAATGCCGCCGTCCGCCGCGATCAGTTCGTTGTTTTGCGCATCCCAGCCCGGGCCCAAAAGTGAAGTCAACACGCCCCGGCGCTCTGTTTCCAGGGCTTCGAGTTTTGCGGTGGCGGCCTGGACCACCGAGGCGTCGGGTTCCGAACGCCACCATTGATAATTGGGATAAGCCACCTCGTCCAACCGCCGCCGTGCGTACAACCGGTCCACCTCGGAGATGATGATATCCCGAATCGTTTGGTCGGGACACCCCACCGCGTGGAGATTCCTGATGAAGGTGACGTAATTGGTGGACTCGACCTGGTCCCAGGTGAAATTCTCGTGGCGCACCACAACATTGGTCTTGATCAACAGCCCCATGTCCGCCGTTGACGGGGGGACGGTCGGCACCTCCAGCGTCTCCGTGGCAATATACAAAAAGATGACCAGAAAGAAATTCGCCACCAACGAGAGGATCAGCCACAGGTGCGTGTTCAACACCTGCTTGGCCTTTGCATTCCAGTTTGCCGGCGGCGTGTTCATGAAATCATGGTTCGCAACAAGAGGCGCGGAACCGGGTTCAGCGCCCCTGAGTCCTTTCTTTCAAGGTCCAGTCGATTATAATCTTAATGTCGTCGCCGCAGCGCATCAATCCCAGGCCGATGTTCGGCGCCGGCGGATCGACATGGAAGGCTGTCATCTTCAAAGGCACGGCGGCGCTGACTTTGATCTTCCCGGCGTCCAACACTTCAATGGTCACCGGGAAACTCACCTTGTTGGTCACCCCGGCGATGGACAGATTCCCCGTGGTGTCGAACGCGAAAGGCTTGCCCGGGTCGTGGGGGCCTTTGAAGGTCATCGCCGTCAGGCTGTACTCAATTCTGCCGAATTGATCCGCCTTCAAGTGCTCCTGCATGAGATGATCCATGACGTCCGGCATATGCTCGACTTTGGCGTGAATGGAGGTGACGGGAATCAAGGAATGGACCTTGACCGGCACCTTGCCATCGTTGAGACCCGGGATGGCGGTTTGCGCCGCGTCCAGTTTCACGCCAGGGCCGAATTCAATATACCCGCCGATAATCTTTCCTTCCATCTCCCAATCGTGCGCGGTGGACGTTCCGTCAACCTTCACGGAAGTGCCGAGCGGTTGAGAATAATAGCGCGTTTGCGCGCCGGCCGGCATGAGGGGGCCAAGGATGAACACAAGGGCGGCAAGACCGGCTGATAATTGCCGGGTTCCATGTTTAACACTGAGCGGGCGGATTTTCACAAGTCAAACCATTCGTTTTCCAGGGTGATCTTTTGTTGTCGCACGACGGCTTCATTGGCTTTGATGGCCAAAACGGTTGCGTCCAGGCCGTCCCGCCAATTGGCGGCGGGGGCATAGGGCTTCAAAGCCTTGAGGCTCCCGGCCAGGGCATCGGGATCGCCGTCCCCAAAACTGTCAATAAAATCTTTGACCGCCCTGTCGAGCTGCCCGACGTTGGCCGTGAATGCCTCCAGGGCATAATAGAGCGGGGTGAACGGCGTCGTGTTTCCGGCCGTGGCAGCCGTGCCGATGGCGGCCTGCTTGGTCGCGTTGGCCACCAGGGCGATGCCCGTCTCGGTGTAAAAATCATCCTTTCGCGCATAAACTTCCCAGCCCAATTGTTCGGAGCCGACTTCCTTGAACAGCCACGCTTTGGCGTCGCGCACCATGATGGCCGATTCGGTTCCGTAGTACATTTCGTATTCCTTGTCGAACGAGTTGCAGAGCGTGGCGTCATACAACAGGCGAATGCCCGCCGGATACTCAAAAACCCCCTGAACGGTATCGGCGACATCCCGCCCGTCCCTCCAGCGCAGCAGCGAACCAAAGCCCGTGATGGCGGCGGGGCGCGCCTTGAGGAACCACGAAACGGCGTCGATGGGGTGGATGCCCACTTCGCCCATCAGGCCGGCGCTGGTTTTTTGGCGCAATCGCCAATTGAGGGCCTTTTCGTGTTCGGGATTGGACGAGGCGCTCACCCAACTGTTGTTCCTGTGAGACTGGGCGCGCGCCAGAACGGTTGCCCCGAGCGCGCCGGCGCGAATGAAGGGCAAAAGAAATTGCCGCTGCGGATGCGACCGTTCCTGCAATCCGGCCTGGAAGACCAGTTTGATGGAATCCCGCGCCGCGGCGGCGATGGCTTTGGCATCCTGGATCGCATTGGCCAGAGGCGCCTCGCAATAAACGTGCTTGCCCGCCTGCAAGGCCGCCAGCGCCATTTCGCGATGATCGGGGGTCGGCGTGGCGATGACCACCGCCTGGACCTCCCGGCTGGCCAGAAGTTGTTGGTAATCGCCGAATCTTTCCGCCTTGGGGGCGTCCTGGTTGCCGGCCCGGCGGAGCGAAGGGGGATAGTTGTCGCAAATGGCGGCCACCGGGGCATTGGGAAGCAGCGCCAAATCTCTAAGAACCTCCCGGCCCCGCGCGCCCAGTCCGATGACCCCGTATTTGACAGTCGGCCCGATGGGAATCTTGGTGAGGGGAGGCTCGGTGGAAGCCGCGGGCTTGGGGGCGTCCCCGGCGCGAAGTTCCACCCCGCCCATCATGGCCATGACGGTGGCCAGCGAAGTGTTTTTAAGAAAGATTCGGCGGTTGAACTCCGGCAAATTTTCGTTTTTATTCACCATGCAATAATGGCGCTACTTGGCCCTCTTTGCATCCTTTGCCTCCTTGTCATCCGCAGGCATCGGAGGCGCGCCGGCATTGAGTTCCTGGATCAAGCTGTCAGTCAAATCATTGACGCCGCTGGAAAAGAGGATGATCGGCGCCATGTTGGCGCTTTCGCCGGAGACGTCCAACACGAGGGTGTAACCGCCGGCTTTGGCGTCCGCATCCAGCACGCTGCGAATCTCCTTGACGATGTCATCGCGGCGCTGGCGTTCCTTTTCCCGGAGCCTGGCGGTGCTGGCGCGGTCGTATTCCTGGATGGTCTGTCCGGCGCTCTTGACTTCGCGCAATTTCTCCGTGGCGGCTGTTTTGCTCCTGGCGCGCTCCTCGGGGGAAAGAGCCTGGTCCTCGGCTTTGTCAATTAACTTTTGCCATTCGCTTTCCTCTTTTTGTTCGGCATCGACCATGTCTTTGCGCTCTTTTTGCATGTCGGAAGCCTCTTGCTTGAGGGCCAGGGTGGAGCGGACGGTTTTGTAGTATTTTTCGAAGACCTTGGCAAGATCGACGGTGGCAATTTTTTGCTCGGCGGGAACGCCGGGGTTGGCGGGCGACCAGATCGAGCCCAAGCCGAAGGCGGCCGCTGCGACCGCCATCAATGGAAGTATTTTTTTCATAAGCTATTAAAGGTCGTGCGTGTAACCGACACCGATTTGGATGCGGCCACTGCTGCCGAGGTTCGGATCATGCTGGATCGGGATGCCATAGTCCAGCCGCAAAGGAACGCCTCCGCCAATGGGCAACGCAATGCGCAGGCCCATGCCGATGTCGTCGGTGATGAACCGGCGGCCGGGGCCGGGAGTAAAGCTGTAAGGGTCGGGGAAAACGTTGCCCGCATCATAGAACCAGGCAAGCCGGACCATTTTGACGACCGGGATGCTGTACTCCGCCACGGCGTAGAGGTAAGTATCGCCGCCCAGCGGCTCGCCGAATGCGTCCTCGGGGCCGACGGTCTGGTATTTATAGCCGCGCAAATTGTAGAGGCCGCCCAAAAACCAGCGTTCAAAAATGGGCACCTGGGCGGTGTCCCCATAGGCATCCACCACGCCGGTGCGTGCGCCCAGTTCCAGCACCTGGTTGCTGCCGAAGCCCCTGAAATACCAACTGCTCCTGAGTTCCAGTTTGTAAAAATCCGTGTCGCCGGGCGACGTGGCAACCTGGGAGGAAACCTCGGTGCGCTGTCCGTGATCGGGCAGAGTCAGACTGTTGCGGGTATCGTAAGCGAGGGAGAGGCCCACTTTGGAAATGAAATACGTGCCGTGCTGATCGTAAATGTTGGTGGAAATGTTTTGCGGAATGACCGAGCCGTTTTCATAAAGGCCGCCGGGCGCGGCGTAATAATTGGTGGTGGCATTGGTCGCGAAACCCGAATTAATGGAAACGTGGGCGTCTTCAAGGGTATAGCTGACGGTGCCGCGGAGGACCTGCGGGTCCAAACCCACCAGGCCGCCGAGGGCCTTGGTCAGGCTGACGGTGCCGCCATCGAAAGTTTCGTCATACTGGTTGTTCAAACTGGCGTAGTAGATGTCTCTGTGAAATAGGTCCACATTGAAGATGAGCCGTTTGCCAAGGAACCACGGCTCGGTGAAGGAGATCTCGTAATCCTGCAACTCGGTGCCGATGGAGGCCCGGATCTGGAATTTTTGTCCGGCCCCGGTAAAGGTGGGCGGATTGAACAAATCAAAATCGCCCTGCTTCAGCTCGATGAACCCGACCAGGCTCTCCACCGAGCTGAAACCGGCCCCGACAGTGATATTGCCCGTGCTTTTCTCCTCGACGCCAATGACCAGGTCTTTGCGATTGGGCACATCGGTGTCTTGCGCCTCGGTGTCCACTTTTGCGAAATAGCCAAGTTGGTCCAGGCGCGATTTGCTGATTTTGACGCGGACCATGTCATAGACCTCCCCCGGATAAACGGCCAGTTCGCGGCGCAGAACGCGGTCCTTGGTTCTTGTGTTGCCTTTGATGTCGATTTTCTCGATGTAACATTTCTCGCCTTCTTCAAGATCGTAGGAGATGTCAATGGTGCCGGTGGTCGGATTGGGGGTCCGCGTGGCGGTGATGACGGTCGTGCCGCCTTGATCGCGGTCCAAATAGCCGCGGGAGCCGTACAAGTCCCGCAGGGTGTCCGTGTCCCTGGTAAACGCCGCCGGTTTGAAGATTTTGCCGGGGGTCAGTTCCAGCTTCATGCGCGTTTTGCCGACCACGACGCCCTTGAGAAAATCATTGGTCGAGAACAGGGTGTTGCCTTTGACATCGAGAGCGCCGACTTTGTATTGACGGCCTTCCGAGACAATGAAACGGATGACCATGCGGTTTGGGGTGAGGTAATCGAACTTGATGTCCTGGATGGCAAAATCGATGTAACCGTCGTTCTGGTAGAATTCGACCAGGGTGTCTTTGTCGTCGGCAAAGTCGTCCTCTTTCAAAACACCGGAGCCGGTCAGCCACGAAAACATCCAATGGCGGCGGGTTTTGATGGCTTTGCGCAATTGCTTCTGGGTAAAGGCGGGGGCATTGACAAAGATGACGTCCTTGATTCTGACCTTGGGGGTTTCGTGAACCAGAAAAGTGACCGAGCCGCGTCCGGCCAATTCATCGATGACCGGCGGCTGGACGACGACGGTGGTTTTCTGGTAACCGGCTTTCTCATAGACCTTCTGCATTTCCTGGGCGTCCTCGAAAAGCTTCCGCTCGTCCAGGGGCTGGCCGACCTTTGAGGTGATCTTCTTCCGGAGTTTCTTGAGACTCATCTTTTTGTTCCCGACGATCTTGATGTCGGTCAGGATCGGCTTGCTCTGCACGGCATAAGTCAAGTTCATCCCGTCGGGCGTGGTTTCTTCGCCGACTTGGATTTTAAAGAAATAACCGGTGGCGTAGAGATTCTTGATGTCTTCATCGACGGTCGGGCGGGCGAAAGGTTCGCCCACCTTGGTGCGAATGTTGGCGCGGATGAACTCGTCGCTGACCGCGGGGGGGCCGATGTGGCGGATCAAAATGTTATGGACGCGGGGAGCGTAGGCCTGCTGGCCTTGAGCGGCGGAGAGACCCAAGAGCAGAACCGCCGGCATGAGCAGCGCAAGACGAAGGAGGGTTTTCATCTTTTAGCTGTCGGCATCCTCCGGACTGACTTTGGCCGCGCTCTCGAAGCGGGTGTAACTCCTCAGGAAAGTCAGATCAACGTCCCCGGTGGGGCCGTTGCGTTGTTTGGCAATAAGCAGTTTCACAGGAATGGCCTCTTGCTCCACTTCATTCGTCTCGTCCTCTCCGTCTTTATTTTTTGTCTCACGATACAACAAACCCACCAAATCCGCGTCCTGCTCGATGGCCCCCGACTCGCGCAAATCCGACAGGCGCGGACGCGCGTCCGAGCCGCGTTTTTCCAGTTCACGATTGAGCTGGCTCAGGACAATGATCGGGACGCTCAGTTCCTTGGCCAGGGACTTGAGGCCGCCGGAGATCTCAGCGATCTCCTGTTGCCGGTTCTCCGCCCGCCGCGAAGTAGAATTGAGCAACTGCAGGTAGTCAATGACAAATAGTTTGATGCCATACTGCTGCCACATCCGGCGCGCCTTGGCCCGCAACTGTAAAATGGAGAGCGCGGAGCTGTCGTCAATGAACAGCGGAGCGCCGGCCAGCTTGCCAGCGGCGCCGGTCAGTTTGGGAAAGTCCCGTTCGGCCAGGAAGCCCTCCCGAATGTTGCGCAAGTTGACCCGGGAACGGGAGCAGAGCATGCGCAGGACCAGTTGGTCGGCGGTCATTTCCAGGCTGAACACGCCCACCGGCACCTTCAACTCCAGGCTGACGTGTTCGGCGATGTTCATGGCCAGGGAAGTCTTGCCGACGGACGGGCGCGCGGCAATGACGATCATTTCACCGGCATGCAAACCGGTGGTCATTTTATCGAAATCGGCAAAGCCGGTGGAAATGCCGGTGAGCATGCCATGGTTTTGGTGATACTCCTCGATTTTTGAAATGGCTTTGTTGACCAGTTCCTTGATGGTCAAACTGGCGCCCGTGACCCGCTCCTCGCTGATGCGCAAAATGTCGCGTTCGACTTCGTCGAGCAACGCATCCACCTGTCCTTCGTAATCGAACACGCGCCCGACGATGCCGGTGCAGGTTTGGATCATCTTGCGAAGCAAGTATTTCTCCAGAACGATGTCCAGGTAGTACTCCAGATTGGCCGCTGAAGGGACGGCGTCGGGCAGGGACGACAAATAAGCCAGACCGCCGACATTCTCAAGCTGTTGGATGTTTTTCAGGCGCTGCTGCAAGGTGATGAGGTCAATGGCCTGCTTCTGGTCGTACATCTCCGTGAGGGTTTGGAAGAGGGTCTGGTGGCGGAGATCGTAAAAGATGTCGGGGCCGGATTTGAGCTTCTCGATGCATTCGCCCATGCAATCGTGGGGCGAGAGGAGGACGCAGCCGAGGACGCCCTGCTCGGCCTCGATGGAATGGGGCGGGAGGCGGTCGATTTTGGGGGTGTCGGCGGTGGCGGAAGTTTTGCGCCGGGACTTCTTCGGGTCGGCGACGGCGGCGCTGCTCTCAGGAATGGTTGAATCGATCATGGTGGGATTATCAGACTTCAAATCGCGCGCAACATCAGTTAAAACTTATTGGAACATCTGCACACATTATTCACCATCCCGGTTTTTGGCAAACCTTTCTCAACGAGATGGCATGCGGTTTATTCATACTGGGCGCGTTCCAAATATCTTGCTGAAAAATGGGCGCCTTCACTGTATGGTTCTTCCGTGAAACCGGAATCTTATTCTCCCATTTTTGCCCGATGGCAAGACCGCTGTGAATAAAACGCCTGTTCCGTTTTCCGCAAAATGATCGCCCAGCACTTGACTTTTCACCGAAAAGGTGCAAATTGGTGCATATGCGTAGAACGGTGGATTTGGATTCCGAGTTGGAAACTGAATTGTCGGACGTGGTTTCCTTGACTAAAGAGAAGCCGGCGGTGGTCATTCGGCAAGCGTTGCGGGCGGGTCTGCCGACGGTCGCCAGCCGATTTCAGTCGCCCCGCCCCGCCGGCTATTTCGCCGGCGATTATGGCCCGGACAAGGAAAGAGTGGCGTTGGAATCAGCGATGGGCAAGGTCAGGCAAAAACCCGAACGATGAACATTCAGCAATGGCAGATTTGGAAATGCCGGCCACCGGGTTTCGCGCGCGATCATTGGTTTGTCATCCTTTCCGGGCAGGAGCGCCTGGATAATCCGCAACGGTTGCAAGTCAACGGCCTGGCTTGTTACAAGCTCCAAGGCGACCCCAAAAAACTGGATGTCCGCCTGAATAGCGCGGATGGTTTCGACGGCCCAACGGTATGCCAATGCGATTTCATTTTCGTTCTGGAGAAGACGAACCTTCATTCCTGCCTTGGTTCGGTGACGTGGGAGCGCCAACAGGCCATCAAATCCAAATTGAAGGAAGTCCATAGACTCTGATTTTGCCGCGGGCGTTTCACTTTACCCCATCGCTTCCTGCCGCGCCCAGGCGTCGGCGGCAAGTATTTGGTTCAGGTCCGGATGAGCGACGACGGCGTGATGGTCCATGACCCGGGCGACAATCTGGCTGATCTGCGGAAAGCTGATCCGCCGGTCGAGGAAGGCGCTGACCGCTGCTTCGTTGGCGGCGTTGAGGACGGCGGGCAGGGTGCCGCCCGCCTCCCCTGCCCTTCGCGCCAGATCGAGCGCCGGGAAACGCCCCGCATCGGGTTCCTCGAAGGTCAGTTGGCCGAGCGCGGCCAGATTGGTTTGCACACGATCGCTGCGGACGCGGGCCGGATAGGTCAGCGCATATTGAATGGGCAAACACATGTCCGGCGTGGATATTTGCGCCAGGATGGAGCCATCAATGAATTCAATCATCGAATGCACCACGCTCTGCGGATGAACCACCACTTTGACCCGTTCCATGTTGATGTTGAAAAGCCAGCGGGCTTCGATCATTTCCAGTCCCTTGTTGAAAAGGGTAGCGGAATCGATCGTGATTTTCCGGCCCATGACCCACGACGGATGCTTGAGGGCCCGCTCGACTGTGATGGCGGAAAACTCCTCTTTCGGCAGGGTCCGAAAGGGACCCCCCGACGCAGTCAGCCACAGAGCGCGCACCGAGTCCGGCGGCTTGCCATCCAGACATTGGAAAATGGCCGAATGTTCGCTGTCCACGGCCAGGACCCGGACGCCGTTTTTCTGCGCTTCGCGCATCACGATCTCGCCAGCCATGACGAGAATCTCCTTGGAAGCCACGGCGATGTCCTTGCCGGCGCGAATGGCCGCCAGGGCCGGCTGCAACCCTGCCGTGCCGACAATGGCAATTAAAACAATGTCCGCCCCGGGCAGCGTGGCCAGCTTGAGGAGTCCTTCCTCGCCGGAAAAAACCCTGGCCGAAACGCCCAGCGTGGCTTGCAGTTCCCGCGCTTTGGCAGAGTCACAAATGGAAATGGCCTCGGGACGGTGCCGCAGCGTTTGCTTGAGGAGAAGTTCTGCATTGTTGCCGGCGGCCAAACCGAGCAGCCGGATGTGGTCCGGCAAATCCTCCGCCACCATCACGGTGCTGGCGCCGATGGAGCCGGTCGAGCCAAGGAGAACAACATTTCTCATAGAGGGATGCGCCAGTGTTGGATTCAGGGAGTCAGTTCTCTCATTTCGTCAGCAGATGGCGCAAATATAAATACATCAACGGCGCATTGAACAGCAAACTGTCCAGCAAGTCGAGGATTCCGCCAATGCCGGGGAACAGATGCCCCGAATCCTTCAGACCGGCTTCGCGTTTGAAAAGCGATTCGATCAAATCACCCACGACCCCTGCGATGCTCAAAACGACCCCCAAAATGACGGCGTGCGGCAGCGTCATGCCACTGAGATGCTCTCCAGCCACCCGGGCAAAGATCACGCTGGCCGAGGTGGAGAGGACAATCGCTCCGAAAAAACCCTCCCACGTTTTCCCCGGACTGACCCGCGGGATCATCTGGTGTTTGCCAATGAGCGATCCCACCGCGTAAGCGCCGCAATCAGCCAACTTGGTGACGACCACGAAGTACAGGACGTAGTAATGCCCATCCACACCCCGGCCGAAGAAATTGATTTTCTGAATAAAGTTCAACAGCCACGGCACGTACAGGAGGCCAAAGAGCGTGGTGGAAATGGCGATGATTCCCGTGGTCGTGTGGCGCGAGACAAACTGCCGGATGCACAATCCCAAAACGAACAGAATAAAAAAGCTCGTCTCAAAATCATTGACCCGCGAAGGCGGAGCGGCGGCCCCAAACTCGCCTGAGATGTAACAGAACGTGGCGGTCAGCAGAAGCACTCCTCCGAAAATGCCCACCTTCGCATAGCAGGCGTGTCCCAGTTTCGCGACCATCCCGTAGAATTCCTGCAACCCCGCCGCGGCCAGAAACACCAGGATGATCAGGAATACGTAATCCGACACGACTTTGTTTCCCGAAAACAGAGAGCCGAGCACGATACCCCAGAGCACGGTGAAACTGAGCAAACGCCGCAGGAAAACAGCCCCCTTGGTCGGTGGCGCAATCGGAGAATGGGCTGGTTCGGACATTGCGAAAAGAAATTAGCGGACAGCCAAGAAGTGTCCAGCCTCATTCTCAGACCAGGCCAAAGCGGCGATGCCGGCGGGTGTATTCCTCCAGCGCGTCAAAGAACTGGGCTTTGCGAAAATCCGGCCAAAGGGTGGGCGTGACGACCAGTTCGGAATAGGAAATCTGCCACAGCAAAAAGTTGCTGATCCGCATCTCGCCGCTGGTGCGAATGAGCAGGTCCGGGTCGGGATAATGCCGGGTGTAAAGGTTCTCCGAAATCAACGGCTCATTGATCTCGGCCGGTTCCAAGTCGCCGTCCTTGATCTTTTGGCCGATGCTGCGCACCGCCTCGACCAATTCGGTCCGTCCGCCGTAGCTCAAGGCCAGGATCAAGGTCAGCCCGTTGTTCCTGGCCAGGGCGGCCTTGGTTTTTTTCAACTGTTCCTGCACAAACTCCGGCAGCCGGTAAATCTGGCCAATGGCATCGAGGCGGACATTGTTCTTGTTCAGTTCGCCAATTTCGTTCTTGAGGAATTTGGCCAGGTAACGCATCAGCGTGTCCACTTCGTCCTTGGGCCGGTTCCAGTTCTCCACCGAAAAAGCATACAGGGTCAGATACTTGACACCCACTTCGCCCGCCGCCCGGACGATCGCCCGGACCGATTCAACCCCGTTGCGGTGTCCCTCCACCCGGGGCAAATGCCGTCGTTTGGCCCAACGGCCGTTGCCATCCATGATAATGGCAACATGCGTCGGCACGGTGGCTTTGGCTTGCGGACTGAGCGCGATTCGAGGGTTCAAAGTGCGTCACTCGTTTTCATTTTTCTTTTCGACGCGGCGTTGTAAACCGACCGATTGCGCGATGTCGTCGAATTCATCGCGGGTGACGTCCTCCAGTTGTTTGCCCTTGGCGGCCAGCTTCTCGTTGATCTTGATGGCTTTTTCAGTCATGGCGTCGTGGGTTTCCTGAGTGCCGCCGACGAGGGCGAAATTGGGGCCGGTGGTCAAGCGTTTATGGCCATCGGAATCAAGACCGATTCCAAGAACGATTGCCTTCTTGTTCCTTTTTTTAGCCACTACTGTAAAATAAACTCGATGCCCGGCAGTTCAAGTCGAAAAAAGCCGCTGGCCGTGGCGCAAGCCATTTTTCGGCCATTCTTTATTTTCTCAAGAGAATCCACCCCGGAAAAAACCCCGAAAGCTTTCGGGGTCAATGCTCAAATGACCCAAGGGCCGAAAAGGACGAAAGGGACGGATCGGGCACGTTGGTCATTCCTTTCAAGACCGGGGATTAAAATGGGATTCGCGGGCCAACTTTTCCCATAGTGCCTTCTCTGGATCGCTGATTTCTTTGGGCATTTGGATGCGGGCCACCACATAGAGATCGCCGGACTCGCCCCCGCGCCCGGGCAGCCCCCGACCCTTGAGACGCAAACGCTGGCCGTTTTGTGTGCCGGGCGGTATCTTGATGCTGAGGGAGCCGCTAAGCAGCGGCACCGACACTTTGGCCCCCAAGGCCGCTTCCCACGGAGCGAGGTCCAAATCGTAATACAGATCGCCGCCCTCGACGCGATAGTCAGGATGACTGGCGAAGCGGACCCGCAAATATAAATCGCCGCGCGGGCCGCCGCCCATGCCGGGTTCGCCCTGCCCCTTCAGGCGCAGGCGCTGCCCGTCCCGGACCCCCGGCGGAATTTTCACCTTGTAATTCTCCGTGGCCGCCACCTGGCCGCTTCCGTCACAAGAAGGACAAACCTGCCGTCCCTTCATTCCCGTGCCGTGGCATTCCGGGCAGTGAGTATTGCGCCGGAGAGTAATGGGACGAATCGCGCCTTTCATCGCTTCCTCCAGCGTCACCATGAGGACCGCTTCCACGTCCTGCCCCTTTTCCGTTTCCGCCTCGGCAAAACCGCCGCGGCCCCGCGCGCCGCCGAACCTGCCGCCCCCGCCAAAAAACTGCTCGAAGAAATCGCTGAAGCCGGTGCCGCCGAACTCGAAGCCTTCCGCGCCGGGTTCGCCGGTCCGCCACGAGTAAGTCCGGTAAGCCTGGCCGCCGGGACCGGGCCGGGCGCCTGCCGCCTTCCAATCCGCGCCGAGTTCGTCGTATTTCTTGCGTTTATCAGCGTCGCCCAGCACTTCATAGGCTTCGTTGATTTCCTTGAATTTTTCCTCGGCGCCCTTCTTGTCTTTGGCCACGTCGGGATGGTACTGGCGGGCCAGCTTGCGGAAGGCCTTGCGGATATCGTCGCCGCTGGCGGTGCGCTGGACGCCGAGCACCTTGTAATAATCTTTAAACTCAACCGGCATATCGTCTGAATATGACTAGCATGGCACGGCCAACCGCGCGAGCACGCAAATTCCAATCGTAACACATCATTGCTGGCCCCAGCCGAAGCGGGTGGAAATGGGCCAATAGACAAAACAGGATTTGCCGATCACGTTGGTATCGGGCAACGGACCCCAGTAGCGCGAATCCAAACTGTTGAGCGTGTTGTCGCCAAAGACCAGGAAGTGCCTGGAAGGAATCTCGATGGTGTCGGACGGAGACCGCAGAGTGCTGGCGGGTTGGAGGACGTGGCCGTTGTACCGCCCGAATTTGCCCTGAAGCCGGGGCGCGCGCGGGTCAAAACCATAAACGTTTTCAAAATGCGGGGTCGAGGCGTCGAGGCGCTGACCGTTGATCCGGGCATGCTGGTCGTCGCCGATGGAAACGCTTTCGCCCGGCAGCCCGACCAGGCGTTTGATGTAGAATTGGTCCTGGGGAAGGCCCTCGATGCCCAGGGTCTTGAAAACAACAATCTCGCCGCGGCGGGGCCGGCGGAAATTATAAGTGACACGATCAACGAAGAGATGGTCGCCGGTGACTTCCTTGAAACGGACGACCGGCTCGCCTTTGTTGAAAGCGAACCGAATCAACCCGGTGTCCAAGCCGGTCAGATGCCCAAAACGATCCTGGTTTTCCGGGCCGCACCAAATGGTGAAGGGAACCTGGCGGTCCTGGCCGCGGTACTGCACCCAGATGGTCTGGATGTTGATGAAGCGCAGCGCGTGCTCCAGCGGCCCGACACGAACAACCTCGCCGTCCCCGGGCGCAATGAATTCGTGCCAGATGGTGCCGTCACAAATGACGTCCCAGAACCGGGCCAGTGGGCCGGGCATTTTGAAGTCCGGCTGGTCGCGCAGGTCCGTGCATTCAATCCCAAACAAGGTCGGCTCCATCGAGCCGGTGGGGATTTTGAAGGGTTGGAGAAAGAAGGTCCGGATGGCCATGGCCACGACGATGGCGACCAGGAAAACCTCGATGTTCTCGCGCCATTCGGCGTTGGGATACGGCTTGATCCATTTGTTGGCCGTTTCCTCCAGTTGGGCCATTTGTTTGCCCAACGCAGCGTCATCGGCGCCGGCCTCAATGGCGGCCCGTGTCTGGCGCAAAGCGGCGGAGACAGCCTCCAGCGCCTGGGGCAACAAGACGTCGCGCTGGGCCTGGAGCAATCTTTGGACATGCCGGCACATGTCAGTGGCTTGCCGGAGCGTGCCGGAAAGGAACCATCGTAATTTCATAATTGAATCAGGCTTTGAGCACCTCGATGAACGCTTCCTGTGGAATGTTGACAGAGCCGAAGGATTTCATGCGCTTTTTGCCTTCCTTCTGTTTCTCGAGCAATTTGCGTTTGCGGGTGATGTCGCCGCCGTAACATTTGGCGGTGACGTCTTTGCGCATGGCGCGGACCGTTTCGCGGGCGATGATTTTGCCGCCGATGGCGGCCTGAATGGCCACCTGGTATTGCTGGCGCGGAATGACCTCCTGCAACTTCGCGGCCAGCGCGCGTCCCCTGGCCT
>Ga0326728_10009717_pt1 | contig 22973 bp, 16 predicted proteins | sample MB3enrmetagenome_FD_207602 | JGI IMG/M metagenome (GOLD analysis project Ga0326728, IMG submission 207602) | Lab enriched peat soil microbial communities from McLean, Ithaca, NY, United States - MB31MN | ecosystem: Environmental > Terrestrial > Soil > Wetlands > Peat | place: USA: New York... | reverse complement strand
GACCAATGGCTCAGGGGGGAGGGGTTCAATCCATATTTTGCGATTCAATCGACCAGCATCCTCGATCTCAACTCCGGAATTATCCGTGAACTGCAATCATCTGATTATTACCTCTTCATCAATTTCGCTCGCGAGAAAGTGGTTTCAGGAACCGATTCGTGGCTACGTGGGTCGGTTTACACGAATCAAGAACTGGCCATCGCTGTGGCTGCTGGCTTTGAGAAGTGCCTCTTTGTGAACCAGAAAGGTATAAAAAGGGAGGGAATTCACGAATACCTAGTATCCAATGTTCCAGAGTTCGATTCGACATTGGACCTGCTACCGATTCTAAAGCGGGCCATCAAGGAGGACGCCAAATGGTCACCGGCTTATTCACGGCAACTGGAAGCCGAGCGATGCGTCTGGGGGCCGGTGGTGCTTTACGGAGATCAAACAGGTCGGAGATGCATCAAGGTTCTTTACGTTCACGTCCAAAACCGGCGGCCTGACCTTGCAGCTCTACACACTGTGGCCCGACTCGTTCGCTGGGGCGAACTTGGTCATGCGCGGCTAGAATCACCAGACATGAACCCACTGAAAGCCAGCGGTTTCCCGGGATATTCCCACACGATCTTCCCGGAAGGCTTCGTGAGCTTCGATTTGTGCGCGTTGAGCGCTGAAAAGCCGGGCGTTGTGTACTTGAACAGCGCCTTGGATGTTACACCGCGCGCACCCTTAATTGAACGGCCAGGAAACTATGAACTGGATTTTGAAGTTTTCTCACAAGGTTTTCCAAAACTGAGCTTCACTGTCGCGCTTACTGTCCCACAGGATCTTAATCAGAATCCAACTCCCAACTTCTCCCTTATCCCGAAATGACCCCATACCCCAAACGCCTCATTGAAGTGGACCTGCCGATCAAGCGCATCTCGGCACATGCGCGACGGGAGAAGTCTATTCGGCATGGGCATATCTCTACGCTCCATATCTGGTGGGCGCGGCGTCCGTTGGCAGCTTGCCGGGCGGTGATCTGCGCGGCGTTGTGGCCGGACCCGGCACCCGGTAAGGACGACGCACCTTGTCCGCCCGCGTTTATCAAAGCGGCGAAACGCGCGATGCTCGCCTGGACATCACACGAGCGCCAGCAGCTACTGAGTGCGGAAAGTCTGCCGCGGTTTGAAGCAGCCAGACGTAATACGAAGAAGTTCGATGACCCACTGGAACTGCGCCTGGCCCTGCTCGATTTCATTGCCGACTTCGCCAACTGGGACAACTCGACGGTGCCGGAGTACCTCGAAACCAGCCGGACGCTTACGCAGGCGGCACACGAGGCGCTCGGCGGCCCGCCTGGTACGAAACCGCTGGTAGTCGACCCCTTTGCTGGCGGCGGCTCAATCCCGCTGGAAGCGTTGCGCGTCGGCGCCGATGCCTTTGCCAGCGACCTCAATCCCGTCGCGGTACTGCTGAACAAGGCTGTCCTCGAATATATCCCCAAGTACGGTCAACGGCTCGCCGATGAAGTTCGCAAATGGGGCAAGTGGATCAAACAGCAGGCCGAGAAGGAACTGGCCGAGTTTTATCCAAAGGACAAGGACGGCGCGACGCCCATCGCCTATCTCTGGGCGCGGACGATCAAGTGCGAAGGCCCCGGCTGCGGCGCGGAAGTGCCGCTCATCCGGTCGCTGTGGCTCGCCAAGAAATCCAACCGCTCCGTTGCGCTCCAACTCGTGCCGAACAAGAAAGCCAAGCGCGTTGACTTCCAAATCATTATCAAGGAACGGGGCGGCTGGGTGGACCAGGATGACCAAAAAACCAAAATTACTGAGCCGAAGTTCGTCGAAACTGTGAAGCACGGTTCAGCGACGTGTCCATTTTGCGGCTATACGACGCAAGTTGCCCGCGTGCGAGCGCAACTCAAGACTCGACGAGGAGGCGCAAACGACTCACGGCTGTTATGTGTGGCATGCCTAAGCCCGAAAGCCGGAGGCCGAGTTTATCGCCTGCCCAGTAAAGCCGACTTTCAGGCGATTCAAAAAGGGGCCGTCGAATTGCAACAGCGCGCAATGAGCCACAAAGGAAGTGTCAGCTTGATTCCCAACGAGGCGTTAGACCCACGTGGTATCCGTCACACTTGGGCCATGATTTACGGCTTCGAGAATCAAGGAGACTTTTTCTCCAAACGACAGATGTTAGCGCTCACGACACTGACCCGATTGGTTAATGAGGTTGGTAGCAAACTGAGAAAGGAGCACGATGCAGATTTCGCAGCCGCGGTGCAGACAGGACTAGCATTTGCGGTTAGCAAAGAATCAGATTTGACCAACTCCCTTTGTAGCTGGAAGCCTGATGCGGAGTGCCCTGTCCACATGATGGCGCGGCAAGCCATCCCGATGCTATGGGACTTTGCCGAAGCCGTCGCAACATGCGAGTCCAGTGGCTCGTGGTCGAGCATGGTTGAGAGAACCGCGTATGCGATAAGCTCAGGCGTCATGCAGAATTCAGACACAGCCCACGCGATTCAGTGCTCCGCCACAAAGCACGTACTACCGGCAGACGCCGCGCACGCCTTCATCACCGACCCGCCCTATTATGATGCAGTGCCTTACGCTTACCTCTCAGACTTTTTTTACGTTTGGCTTCGCCGCAGTCTCGCATCCGTTCACGAAGACCTCTTCAAGCAGGCTGTTGTTCCGAAAGACGAAGAGATCGTCGTTGACCGGATGCACGAGTTAAGTAACTCGACACACGACATCGCATTTTATGAGCGCGAGTTGACCAAAGCCTTCGGCGAAGGCCGACGCGTGCTTCGGCCTGATGGCGTCGGAACCATCGTTTTCGCAAGCAAAACGACGGCGAGTTGGGAGGCCATTTTACAGGCCGTCGTTGACGCCGGTTGGACGATCACTGGCTCTTGGCCCATTGACACAGAAATGGAAACCCGTGTTGCTGCGCAAGGCCAAGCGCGCCTCGCCTCATCCGTTCACCTCGTCTGTCGTCCCCGCGACAACCCGGACGGTTCATTGCGCAATGACGCTGTCGGCGACTGGCGGGACGTGTTGGCGGAACTGCCGAAGCGCATCCACGACTGGATGCCGCGATTGGCACAGGAAGGCGTGGTCGGTGCGGACGCGATTTTCGCCTGTCTTGGCCCTGCCTTGGAAATTTTCTCCCGGTATGCCCGCGTCGAGAAACCCAGCGGAGAGACGGTCACGCTTAAGGAATATCTCGAACATGTTTGGGCTGCCATCGCCCGTGAGGCGTTACACCTGATTTTCGCTGGGGCCGACGCGACCGGGTTCGAGGAAGATTCCCGGCTGACGGCGATGTGGCTGTGGACGTTAAGCACGGGCGAACAGGAGACAGAAGATAGTGGTCAGGAATCAGAAGAAGCGGACGGCGAAGAAGAGGGCGGCAAGAATGGCAACAAGGTCGGTGGGTACGTGCTGGAGTACGATGCAGCGCGAAAGATTGCACAGGGACTCGGCGCACATCTGGAGGATTTGACGCACACTGTTGAGGTGATGGGCGAGAAGGCGCGGTTGTTGCCAGTCGCCGAGCGCACCCGGTATCTGTTTGGAAAGGACGAAGCCGACGCCCCGAAACGGCACAAGAAACGCGACGATCAGATGACGTTGAAAGGCATCGAGCGTGAGGTGGAAGAAGCTGCCGAGGACGGCGGCTGGGGTGAGAAGACCGCTCCAAAAGCTGGTAGCACCGTATTGGACCGGGTTCACCAAGCGATGATTCTTTTCGCCGCTGGTCGCGGCGAAGCAATGAAGCGTTTCCTCGTGGAAGAAGGCGTCGGCAACGATAGCCGTTTCTGGAAACTCGCCCAGGCCTTCAGTGCCCTGTACCCACCCAAGAGTGACGAGAAACGCTGGGTGGACGGTGTACTGGCCCGTAAGAAAGGGCTGGGGTTCTGAGGATGCAGTCCCTTGCTGAATCGTGGCGAGCGGCGTTTTGGGAGGTCGTGCAAGATCCGCAGAATGCCGAACTGTTGCGACGAGCGTCGGTCGAGGAACGATTGCGCGATTGGACGACAGCCTTGACTGCTGTGGCGATCCAAACCTGCCAACGAATCGGATGGCAGGCCTCTGCAAAAGGCCATCAGACGGACTTGCTGCCGGTATCCCGTGGCGAGTATCTCGGTTTGGACGTGATGGCCTTCACTGAGAGCGGCAAGCGATGGCGATTTCCGACAGCCGTGTTTGAGTTGGAGAACGGTACGACGGATGACCCGGTCGCTTACTCGCTTTGGAAGGTGTTGAGTGTTCGGGCAGACTTTCGGGCCGTTTTTTGCTACCGTCGCGAATCACAGGATGGCGCCGCACTGGTTCGCATGCTGCGGGACGAAGTTGTTCAGGCGATGGACGTGAAACAAAGGGCCGAACTGGACGGAAGCACGGTGGTCGTGGTGGGCAGCCGCAACGATTCCGCCACATTTCCGTATGGCTTTTTCAAGTGGTGGGAGCTAGATACGAACACCGGAAGTTTCCGTGTGATGTAGCAGGAGAACGATCATGGCACTGAAACCGTGGTTCAAGGTCGTGACACCGCGTGCGGATTTGCGCGAAGGCAAACCGCTCGATGCCGCAGAGTTTGCCGTGCATCTCGACCAAGTGCGGGATGGCCGGGCACCGGAGGATTACCAGAAGCCGCAGCGATTCTTTGAGCGCACCTATCTGACCAAGAGCCTGACCGGATTGGCGGCGGAAGTCATTCGCCGTCTCTCGGGAGAGAAGACGCAGACTTCCGCTGTATTCAATATGGCGACACAGTTCGGCGGCGGCAAGACCCACTCGCTGACGTTGCTCTATCACCTGGCGGAGAACGGGGCGAAGGCGAACAAGTGGGCCGGTGTGGCCAAGCTGCTCGAAAAGGCTGGCGTGCGTTCGGTGCCAGCGGCGGCGGTGGCCGTGTTTGTCGGCACAGAGTTCGACTCGGTTACCGGTCGTGGCGGCAAGGATGGCACGCCGGTACGGAAGACGCCGTGGGGCGAAATTGCATATCAGATTGGCGGCAAGAAGGCGCTCGACGTTCTTGCCGAGCACGAGAAGCAGATGACCGCCCCCGCAGGCGACGTGATCCGGCAGTTTCTCCCGAAGGATAAACCATGCCTGATCTTGATGGACGAGTTGATGAACTACGTCAGCCGCAGCCGGAAGATGGGGATGTCGGCACAGCTATACTCGTTTCTCCAGAATCTTTCCGAGGAAGCCCGGGGACGGGACAATATGGTGCTGGCAGTCTCTATTCCGGCTTCGGAACTGGAGATGAACGCCGAGGACCGATCGGATTATGAGCGCTGTAAGAAGCTGCTGGACCGGTTGGGCAAGGCGGTAATCATGGCGGCAGAGTCGGAGACCTCGGAAATCATTCGCCGACGTTTGTTCGAGTGGGACGAGAAAGCCATTACCCAGGCGGGCAAGGTGATGTTGCCGAAAGACGCGAGCGAGACGTGCAACGAATATGCGAAATGGATTGTTGCGAACCGCAGGCAGTTGACTGGCTGGTTTCCGGTGGACGGCGCGAAGGACGCCTTCCTGGACACATACCCGTTTCATCCAGCGGTAATGTCAGTGTTCGAAAGGAAGTGGGCAGTTCTGCCACGTTTTCAGCGCACTCGCGGCGTGTTGCGGCTCTTGGCCCTCTGGGTTGCCAAGGCATATCAGGACGGCTACCAAGGCAATCACAAGGACGCGCTCATCGACCTCGGGTCGGCGCCTCTGGATGATCCGAATTTTCGGCCCGCAGTTTTTGAGCAGTTAGGTGAACCGGAATTGGAGGCAGCCGTAACCGCCGACATCTGCGGGAAGAGGGATTCCAACGCGACACGACTCGACCAGGAAGCCGTGGATGCGATCAAGAAGGCGCGTTTGCATCGCAAAGTCGCCACGACAATTTTTTTCGAGTCCAACGGCGGGCAGTTTCAGAGCTACGCCACGTTACCGGAAATTCGGATGGGTGTGGCATCGCCGGACCTGGACATTGCCAACGTCGAGACCGTGTTGGATGCACTCGTTCCGCCCGACGGCGCGTGCTACTACCTCGACGCCTCGAAGAATCGGTATTGGTTCAGCCCAAAACCGAATCTGACGAAGATTCTGGCTGACCGGAAGGCAACGGTTCAGCAGCCGAAGATCGAAGAAACCGTGAAGGAGGAAGTTTTCAAGGTTTTCAAGAAGGTCGAAGGCATGGAAGTGATCCCGTTTCCGCAGAAGAGCGGCCAGATCACTGATCGCCCGGTTCTGACCCTCGTGGTGTTACCTCCCGAGCAGTCCTTGGACGACCCTGCAACGGCGAAGATGGTGGAGACGATGACCAAGGAGTGCGGGTCATCGGCGCGCACATTCAAGAGCGCATTGATCTGGTGTGTGGCCGATGCGGCTGGTCCCATGTATGAGGAAGCGAAGAAACTGCTGGCGTGGGAAGGAATCCAGGACGAGGAAGATGAACTACGTTTGGACGAAAGCCAGAAGCGACAGTTGATCGAGAACGTGAAAAAGGCCGAGCGTGACCTGCGGGAATCCGTGTGGCGGGCATACAAGAATCTATTCCTGCTGGCGAAGGACAATCAGATCCGGCAAGTCGATCTTCCATTGAGCCATTCCGGCAGTGCGGACTCCATCACGGCACTGGTTCTTAATAAATTACGCCAGGACGGCGAGGTCGTGAAAGACAGTCCGAGTCCGAACCTCCTGACCCGCAATTGGCCACCGGCGCATACCGAGTGGAACACCAAGTCCGTGCGCGATGCCTTCTTTGCCTCGCCCAAGTTCTGCCGGTTGATGAACCCGGATTCCATCAAGGATACCATCGCCAAAGGCGTCTCCGAGGGCATTCTCGGCTACGTCGGCAAGAAGCAAGGCGGCAAGTACAAGCCATTCTATTTCGACAAGCCGCTCTCCGCCGATGAGGTCGAGATTTCCGAGGACATGTTCATCATCACGGCGGAGGAAGCCAAAAAGCAGATTGAGCCACCCCGGCTGACAACCATCGCCGTGTCCCCATCCTCTGCACAAGTCGAACCCGGCAAGAAGCAGACGTTTATGGCAAAGGGACTAGACCAACACAGTCGAGATTTCAGTATCAAGAGCGCGAAGTGGACAGCGACCGGCGGCGCAATCGACAAGGACGGCGTTTTCGGTGCTGGCAAGGATGAAGGGAACTTTGTTGTGACCGCGACTGTTGAGGAAATCAGTGGCACAGCCACGTGCATCATCTCCAAACCCGGCGCGAAATCAGCGTTGCCGCCTCCGCCACCGCTCGGCGCGGGGAAACTGGTCTGGACTGGCGACGTTCCGCCGCAGAAGTGGATGAATTTCTATACCAAAGTGCTCTCGAAGTTCGCTGCGGGCAAAGGGCTCAAATTGACCGTTACCGTTGAGGCCTCACCGGACGGCGGGGTCACCAAGCAGCAAGCTGAGGAAACCAAAACTGCCCTTCGCGAACTCAACTTGAATGACGATGTGACCACGACATGATGTCCGCGCTCGGCAGAGAAGCTCTTACGCTAGAGCAGTTTAAATAAAAGTGTAGCCGAATTGGTGCCGAAAACTGCTGAAATACCGCCAAAAGTACAAGTTTCCGTGGCTATACCCATGCTGAAAATGCTCTAGCGGAACTCGCGCACCGAATCGTTTCGAAGTAACGCAGCAATAAACTACCTACTCCAATGGACACGACGCTTTGTGAGTCCCTACGCTTCTGTATGCTCTGTAAGAGCCCCGTCAGTCCATTTCCTATTCGCGTGCTTCCATGTCGCCTCTGAGGAACACCAACACCTGGCTTCCCGCCTCGATGATATCGCCATCGCGCAGTTCTCGTTCCCGAGCCTTCTCCCCATTCACATACGTCCCGTTCCGGGAATGGAGGTCTTTAATTATCACGCTTTCGGCGCGGATATAGACGCAGAAGTGCCGGCGCGAGAGTTTCGAATCGTTGATAACGTGGCTGGAAGGCAGTTCGCGCCCGACCGACAGTTCTCCGCCAATCCTCACAACACGAACTTCGCCGTCGTCCCCTCGGTAGAGCAAATGCGGCTGGGATGGCAGTTCCCCCACGTCGCGAATGATCTCCGCTACATACCTCAGCCGGTCATACAACCCGCGCGGCGCGTCAAGCGCTACGTCCAGAGTCGGTCCTGCGCGCCCCAGCCAATTCTCAATGTTCTCTTTCATTCATTCCGCGAAGATATTTAACCACGGATGAGTGCAAAGTCACACAGCGCGCGACACAACCCGTGTTTATGGCCAAATCCATATATTTGTATTGACTACGAGTGTGCGCATCTTACTCGCCCAACTCTGTGGTTAGTTTTTCCACTTCACGCTGCAATCGTCTAATGATGCGATTCTTGATTTGATAGACCGCGTTTTCCTTGACGCCAAACTGCTTCGCCACTTCTCCGACCGCTCGTTGTTTCAGCACGTAGGCATCGAAGACCTGCCACGTGCGTCCCGCAACTGTGGGATCTTCCCGTACCCGGCGCAATGCTTCATCCTGGATGCTCGCGCGCCAACTCTCCTCCGATGCCTTTCCCGGCAAAGTCGCTAGCTCATCCGCCAGTTTGTCGGCGTGAGACAGCCCATCGTCACCAACCGTCGCATCCAACGACTCCTCGCCACGACCTCCCGCGCGACGCAGCGCAGCGAGTGTTTTGCGGTGCACAATGGTCAGGAGGAAATTGCGAAACTTGCCCTTCTTGGGATCGTAGTGGAAAGTTGGCATCTGCCGGAGCAGCGCGACCATCGTCTCTTGCAACACATCATGCGCGGAGGTTTCGTCGAGTCCCAGTTTCTGCGCGTACCGGACAATGACTGCCCAGTACATCTGGTAAAACTCCGTCCACGCCTGTTCGGCGGTCGGGCTTCTCATCCGCTCCAGCAAACTCCCGCGAGTCGAGTGCATAACGCCTCAAAGAATGCTCAAGGCTTGCTCTTGTTCAGAATCTTGATGATCTGGTCGCTGATGTCGGTCGAATCCTCTGAAAACACAAGTCCCGGTACGCCATTGAGCGTGTTCCCTGACTTGTCGAAGATATACGTATATCCTGCCTTGCGCGCCTCGTATTGTATGACCTGGTTGATCTCCTTGAGAATGGTTTCGCGCATGCTCTTGGTTTGATCCTCCAAAATCTTCCTGTGACTGGTTCTATACTCATCGATCTCCTTTTGCCCCTGACCCGTCCGCTTGTAGTCTGCCATCATCTGATCATGCACGCGGTTGAACTGGTCCGCGGTCTCCTTGAGTTTTGCGGACGCAATGGGTGTCTTGTAGTATTCATTAAAGATACGATTCAAGTCAACGGACACGATTTTCACTGTGGCACCCGATGTCGAAACAAGGCGCGGAGGAGTTGCCGCGACGTAGCCAGCGATTTTGCTTCTCAGCCCTTTCGCTTCTTCGTTATTTGGGTCCAATTGAAGAAGCTGGTCCAGTGCCCATAACGCTACACTGCTTTGCTCGACGCTGTCGTTGGCGTGAGCAATTGATAGGAATTCAGCGACTTGTTTAGCTCGTTCACGAGTTCTGATCTGTTCTGGCGATTCGACCTTTGTGAGTGCACCCTCCAAGTACTCCGGTCGGAGTTGCCCATCAACCAAATCGGCAAACACTTTGCGCCGTTGGCGGTCCGTCTCATCAAGGTCCGATTCGGCCACTTCCAACAGTTTGCGCCCCTGCTCAAATTGAGCGGCGCTGACCTGTTTGTCCAAAAACAGGCTGCGCAACGTGCCCAGTCGTCGCATCGTCGCTTGCGCCTTTGAGACGAGCAGGCTGGAATTCACTGCCAACATGAACTTGCTGCCGAGTTGACCTTTGAGTTGCGGGTACTGCTCGCCGCCTTGTTGGCGAGCGATTTGCTCGGTGCGGTCCTTGACGTAATTCCAGAGTTTGTCCACCGTTACCACACCGTCGTTATCGGTGTCGGCCTGGCCGCGAAGCCCTTGAATGACCTGCCAAGTAAACACGGAGAACCCGAAACCAGGATCATTCTTGTCTTTGATCACAACGCTGAGTTGATCGCCTTTGCTGGCGGTGATGGCCACACGGCCCTCGCCTTGAAACTTCGGGAAGATCGTCGCTAAATCTAGTAACGACTTCGTCTGCTGCAGGTTGGCCGTGGCAGCAGAGTAACAAGCGTCAATTAAGGCTACCAACCGTGTCGTCTTCACCTCGCCGAGCAGTTCAGTAATGTCGGATTCGGCCAGGGCGGTAGCGCGAAGTTTGTCAATCTGTGTGTTGTTCATTACCCAGTAAGCTCTGCCGCGTTCATCTGTAGCCCCGTGGCCGGAGAAGAAGACCACGACAAGGTCTTGCGGCCCGGCGTGACGACCGAGCTGATCCAACGCATCAATCACATTCTCCTTCGTCACCTGTTGGTCAGTGAGCAGCGTGACGTTCTCCTTCGAGAACATCCCGATGGCTGGGTCAGTGAGGGTTTCATACAACGCCTTCGCATCATTTACACACGCGGGCAGCTTTGGTATCCGCTCATCGGCGTATTGGCCCGCTCCGACCACCACCGCAAACCGATTCGGTGTTTTCAGACCACTGGGTAGCGAAGCAATTGCTTCTTCCACACCTATGCCTTTTTTCTCTTCCTCGGCCAGTACCGCATCAGGCCAGCGGAACCCCGCCAAGACGATCAAGATAACTAGCCATAGATGTAGACGGATTCTGATGAATGTAATCGCCTTGGTTCTCATGGTTCATTCCTCACAATTCGCCGTTGCCGAATTATCTTCACAACGTAAGCGCCGGATCGTATTTGCCGGCGATCTCTGGCGACGCGCTTCGAAAATATTAAGGCCGTCTTCCGAGTGTCCGTATTGCTTCATTTCACCACCCCCATCACAATTTCCCCGGCCACCTCGTCAGCGCTCATCAGCGGGGTTTGAGTATTCTGTGTGGCTTGAGGCACCTGCGCACTCACATACTCATATAATTCGGTAACCGTAACGACCCCAGCGTGGTTCTTGTCCGCCTCTCCTTGCAAGCCTTTGAGGAGGTAGTACGTGAACACTCCATGTCCCAACTCATCTTTCTCCTGGCTGACTTCCGACCCGCGCGAAGCTGTCATAATGACCCGTCCGATGCCGGTGTCCCGCAGGCGTGCCAACAGATTGTCTTGATTGATGGAGCGGAACTCCGTGCCCGTAGGCATCAACGTACGACCACCGGCGGCGCCGGAATAGCAAGAATCCGCAATGAAAATGACGCGGTCACTGATCAGGCGACGGAAGATGGTACGGACTTCTTCCATTGCCAGCGCGGTGGAAAACAACGAGTCACGCTCCGCGTTTACTGGTAGAAGATACTTGGCCACGCCATCTTGGTCGGGCGAATGCGGATCAGCTTCAGGCGCGCCGTGCCCGGAGAAATAAATGATGACCGTATCATTCTTCCCGGCGCGCTGGCGCACCTTCACCCCGAGAACGTCCTTGATATTCTGCAACGTGGCTTCCTCGTCGGTGAACAAGTACGTGTTGGCTGCGGGGACGCCGAGATGCTGTTCGAAGCATTCCGCCACGCTGCGCGCGTCGGCAACGGCATATTTCAGATGCGGAATGCTCTGGTCTTGGTACTTGTCGATGCCAATGCAGACCAGATAAATACTACCCTTATCTTTCTCATAGACGACCGACAGTGTCTTCTCTGTCTTTAGGCCATCTGCATTCCACGCGGTGATCTCAATCTGATTCTGCCCCACTGCGAGGTCTGCCGTGAACGCAAATGGATACTCTCGTCCAAGCCCCGTCGTCTTTGCCTCGACGCCGATCCCGCGTTGGCCTTCGATCTGGACAGGCTGGCCGTTGAGCTTAAACTCGGCACGGCTGACGGCCTGATTGTCCACGATTACACCACTAACCTCGACGTGGGAGACCGCAACCTTCGCATCGTTGAGTGGTTTAGACACTGCGATTAACGGTGGCGCCTTCTGTAGAATCTCGATGACGCCCATTGATGGAGTCGCAGAGGCGACCTCGGTTGGCGAAGGCGGCTCAAATTGGACACCTGAGCGATGCACCCAGCCGACGCCAATCTTCGGCAACTCAACTCGCAACCACTGGCCGAGTTCGCCCGTAGCATCCAGCGACGTGCCTGGCTTGGCTCGCGCGATGACGCTTGTGTCATTACCTGCTCCACTCTGGACTGCGATCTCCTCCTTGCCGACATAAACGGTGGATTTGTAAACCATGATGCTCGGCGGCAGTTCGCTGTCTAGGGCGAGAACTAACGGCTCGTCGTGGTTGACGTTCAGGTATTGATCCAGCACGTGGATGGTAGGAATGAGTTTGTCCACCTTGGCGGTTTTCTTCGTGGTAACCGTCAAGCGCGTCTGCTTGGTCTCCCCTGCAGGAATCTCTCCAATGATAGCCTCGGGTACATTAACAATAACTCCTTCCTCGGAAATCCCGTCCATGGAGACCTTCACGTCCTTGGCTACACCATCCCCGATATTCTTTACCGTGACGAGCAGGTCAACAGCTTCGCCCTTCTGGATGCGGCCATCGCCATTTCCGACCGAGTTGCCCGAGTTGTCATCAATTACCTGCACGCTGGTCGCAAATCGAGGTCGGGGCAACCCGCGCACCATTATGCGCGCCTGCACCGGGTCGGGCTGATACCCATTAAGCTCTGACCAATTGAAGGTCACAATAACCGGACCTGTTGACTGTTCCTTTGGTATTTGCACCCTTTTCATCACCGTCAGCGTTTCATTTGGTCCGAGTTTCCCGAACTCCATTTTGACTCCATCCAACGCTGGCGTCGCTGATTCACCGGTCGCTACGAGTCGAAAAAACTCACCTTTGCCAGTGTTCCTCACTGCGAGTGAAATATCACATTCTGATCCTGCGTTTACTTCGCCTTCTGGAGTTTTAACGGAAATCCGTCCGAAAGGTGGCAGTAATGGCGTACCGGTCGCCGCTATGCTTCTCTCGGTGGCTCTTTCCACTATCTGTGCAATTCGCTCGTCAGTCAGCTTGGTTGTACCAAGTTGCATCCATCTCCCGTGCCATTGCCCCGAGATGCTCAATTCGACGGGTTCAAGTCTGAGCGCGTCAGACAGAGTCTGCGCAAGACTGAATACAACAACACCCGCCTCATCTGTCACGTTGGTCCAAAAGTTTTGCGATGATCCGCCAGATTCCACCTTGATCGTAAGTCCGGAACCCGGTATTTGTCGTACATCACTGTGGCTTGGGATGAGTTCTGTCTCGCTTCCGATCACTTCGCGCAGGTATTCTCGTGTTACAGATGTCGCACCTCCATCAGCAAAATACATATTCTCAACAACCTCCACCTCATTTGTCCCAGCTTTGAGACTAGCAATCGCAGAACCTTCCTTTGAATCCAAATCGCCCATGTTTCTTGACTCACCAATAATACGTCCCGCCGGATACAAGCCGGCTGTAAGGATAACAAGAGAAACATCTTCCAACGCTCCTCTTCCGGGCTGGTGGTTGACATTCTGTTCTCGAATTGCCTGAATTCGTTGGTATTTTTTCTCGATATCAAAACTCAGGGCTCGGCTCTGCTCTATTCTAAGTTGAAGGTCGGCGGAATCGTTTTCCCAATCCACCGCACTCAATTTTGGTTCGCCAAGTTCAACTCTTTCGTTGAGCTGTTTTTCGCCGAGAACGTCACCTCGCCAAGTTGCTACAACCACAGGTTTGTTGGTAGCACAACCGATGGTCAACGTGAGTAGGCAAGCGATAGTGAGAAGAGGATTCAACCGCTGTTTCTTGGGACTCGCTTCGTCGTGATGTGTGATATTCACGTTCGCGTTCCTCTCCCGTTTCTGAAGCCGGTTGGTGCAAGCGTCGTTTACTTGCGCGCGGATTCCTGTCGTCCTTGCGGGTCGCATTATGGTCAAGGCCCGCCCCAAACTCAAGCCGCAACACACCCCGCTAGTTCACCCCATCATTAGATACAACGGACGCAGGTCAACTACTCCGCCGGTTTCCACGTTTCATCGGGATTGTATTCTTCGATCTCTTTCGCCAACTCGTCGGTCTTTTCACCGAGGTTTTTTTGATAGACCTTGCCCTGCTGATTCACAATAAAAGTCATCACGCCGGAGTTCCCCCACTGGGCGGGGTAGGCGAGCAACGCGAAACCCGCAACCATGTGACCGTTGATGACGTAGTCGAACTTGCCCCCGGGGGCGTCTTTACCCTGTTTCCTCAAGATTCTGAAAATGTAGCCATGAAAAGGGTCGTGTTTGCGAGGAGTTGCGCTCACACTTTCTTGGCTATAGCCTTCTTCGCACGCGCTGGCCACCAAGGGACCAAATGGGCTCTCCTCCTCGCCGGGTTTGGTTGTCCAGAACAACCCGTCTTTCCTTCCGGGTGTGCTTTGCATCCTCTGGGCATATTCCATGACCCCGGTGCCGTCATGGCCCTTCTGGATGTATTCGCGTTGCGCCTTAACGTAGGCGTGGCAAACCTCCAAGGCGCTCAATTCGTTTCCCCCTATGCGCCGGTTGAGAATTTCTTCCTTGCCGGCTAGAGTATCAAAAAACCATTTATCGCCCTTTTGGGCCAGTGGGATCGGAAATGGCCAATGCTCATTGCCCAGGCGGAGAACCACGGTTCCATTGTCCTGCTTGGCCAACTCAATGGACTCGGCCAAGCGTTTGGCAAAACTCGCAAGATTATTCGCACGCTGGACCGGATCGGGATTGGTTATCTCCCGTATCGCCGGGCCAAATAGTCTCTGTAATGCATTTGTGTCGTTAGCTTTCACTGCGTCCTGCAACGCCACAACGGCTTGGTCCGGGGACACAAAAAGGGATTGTTCACTATCCTCTGTAGCGGCGATGACCGCTGGAATCATCAACGCGCAAGCCAATCCGGCCACAAGTACGGTTTGCATTGTAATTTTTGTTCTAGTTGCTTTAAGCATTTTTCTCCAGTCAGACGTAAAACGTCTTCAAACCATGCTAGGGGTTGCGTGCTTCAGATCATCGCTTTCGTGTATTCATGACGCCAACTCGGCTGGCAGAGCCACGGTTGCTGGCAGCACTTGTCATTGAACTATTTCCATACCCTTGAAACGCGCTTTGCTGAACCCTCTGCTGCGCTGCCTGCTGTTGTTCGCGTTGCTGCTGTTGTTGCTGTTCTTGGCGTTGCTGTTGCTGCTGCTCTTGTTGGCGTTGCTGTTGGACCCGCTGTTCTTGCTGCTGACGGGCTGCCGCCTCCTCAGTCTGCCGCTGAGCTTGTAACTGGGCCCTCAACTGCTCCTCCCGCTGGCGGGCAACTTCAGCACGCTGCTGCTCTTCACGTTGGCGGGCGAGTTCCTGAGCTCTCTGTTGCTCAGCCTGCTGACGAGCATAGACTTCAGCACGCTGCTGCTCCGCTTGCTTCTGAGCAAATTCCGCAGCGCGATGCTGCTGCTCTGCTGCCGACCGTTGCCGCTCTATCTCCTGATCATGCTGCCGCTGCTCGGCTTGCTTCTGTGCAACTTCCGCAGCGCGCTGCCGTTCCCTTTCCCGCAAGTTGGCTGCCGCCTCCTCAGCCTGCCGCTGTTGTGCCGCCGCCGCCTCGGCATGTTGCTGCTCTTGATGTTGGCGGGCCACTGCCGCTTCGTCGATCTGACGTCGACGCGCGTCCGCCTCGTCCATCTGGACCTTGGTAGCCGGAGGCACGGTACTCCCAGGTGTCTTGGCGAAGCGCGTCGCCTCGCGGCTGATTGCCCCGCGTTCTTGCTCACTCTGCACTACGGACGCTCCTTGATAGTTGCCGAAGACTGAGCCTTTGCGAGCCTCGACTTGCCTGGTTTGAGCGCTGGCTTGCCGCCGTGCGATGACCGCTTGCGGGGTTTCGTGCGTCGTGGACACTACATGAGGGGCATACACAGCCACCGATTCGCTGGAGATCGTACCGCTCCGTATGGGGTGGCCAGCCTCAATTTGCTGATCCACGATCCTCAGTGGTTTGACTGTTTGATGCGTTACTTTTTGAATGCGCGCGATCGACGGTCCGCGGTCGATAATGCGGTGATTGTAAGTATAATTGTTCTGGAGGGCGGTCGTCGCATTGTAGATGCGAGTCACCTCGGTCCGCGGTAACCGTAACCGATCTAGCTCCCGCTCGCTAAAGCTCCTGACAGGCACGAAAGTGAACTGCCGAGATTCCAGCCCAAACGAAAAATCCGCGCTCACCCGCCCCCCGTGAAAGAAAAAACCGACCCCAGCTTCATACCGAGCTTCCGGAGGCAACGGCGCCCATCCAATCGCCTCATCAGATTGCCGCCAACTTACCCAGGCGGGTCCCCATGTGGTGTCCGGCAGCCAAATCCAGCCAAATCTGGGATCTAATCTCCAGCGGCCATAGTGAAAGGGTGCCCACCCCCACGAATACGTAGACTGCCACAGCCAGCCGCAGTCGGTGTATACCCATTGGCCGCCCTGACAGTACGGGGTCCAGTCACTATCGGTGACCATGACTGTCGGCTGCCAATACCACGTGCCATCGACATTAAGCCAACTCCCGTAGGGCGACAGCGCGTCATAGAAGGTGGAGATGTCCACAGCATCCGGCGGTGGGGCTGTAACAACAGGAGCCTCCAGTATAGGCTCCTGCACCACTTCCTGGACAGCTTGAACGTTTTCGCCTGCGCCTGCTGCGTCTTCTGCTCCCACGTCCTGTGCAGGTGGAACACTGACACCGGGCGGCGGCGCATAAACCGCAAGCTGCAGGAGAGGTTCTGGCAGTGCTGGCGCGGGCCGCGGTGGCGATCCTTCCTCATTAGCCACCAGTCGGCTGCCCGTTGACACACCTGCGGCACCCTCTTTGCCATGTTCAATCACAGTCCTGATTATGTCCGCAGAAACGCCAAGGTCGTTGAGGTACAGAATCTCATCCACGGTAGGAGCAAATGCCACCGGGGAGGTGTCAATGTAAGCAGTCAACACTTCGTCATTCGCACCGGATTTCACCACTTTGACAAGATCTTCGAATCCTTCCGAGGCGTCTACTTGGCGAGCCATGATATGCGCGACGAGTATGACGACACTGGCAACAGTCAGCAGGATTTTCATTGGGCAGTCCGTCCTCTGTTATCGCTTGTCAGTTTGAAGTGTCTCCTGAAAGCCCCAGCGGCTATACGAAGTGCTTGTTCCCACTCGGAATAAGCCATTGTAGGCCTTGCGGTTAGAATTGGCACTTGCATTAGGAGTAGTCTCCTCGCGTTTTGACAGTCACCACTGTGTTTCTCGCACGCTCAAGAATTCGAAGTAACACTCGTATCGACTCCGACGAGAGAGTCAATCTTTGCGCGGACAAGACGCTTATGTCGGCCGTATAGAACAAGCCCCAAACGGGATGCGCATCCGATTCAAACACTCGGCTGCTGAAAAGGCAAGGTTGTTTCAAACGTCGCAGGAAGGCATAGGGAAAACGCCGACGGACAGCATCTGCACGCTCAAATTGGTGAAGAGCCGTATGGGTATGGCGGATCGCACCACTGGTGATTCCCGAGACCGTGCCGTCATTGCATTTGACACCCGCGCCGTACTGCTGTGCACGTGCGTCTATCGCCATGCAGGCCATGAAAAGGGAAGCGACCGCCGCGTGTATCGTTTGCTTCCTCATTGGTTTCCTCCGTTGGGATTCAGTTCTGTTCATCGCCTCGTGACAGTATTGCGCGAGACCGCTGTGTTCTTACGCGGCATGGCGTGTCCATCGCCCGCCGAAAAAGATGTTTATTTTTCCCACGTGCCCGCATAAGATTTCACCACCGAGGCGAATACTGGCTGTAGGAGAACTAGTTATTGCATCAGCCGCCCGCAATGGGCATGGAGGAGCGAGAAATGAAACCTGCAGTGAAGTCCGTCATCACATTAGCCGTACTGTTTTCTTTCGCGGCATCAAGCCGCGCCGCCACCAAACCCACCGAGAAAACCACTGACCTGCCTGCTGTCTGGCAGCAAGCTGGGCCACAGGAACGACTGAAAGCTGTGCGCGTGGCGGAGTTGGACGCCACGCGGTTGTTGTTGGAGCGGGTGTACGGCGTGAAGATTACCTCAGACACCACCATTTACGACCTCGCACTGGACAGCGACGAAGTGCGCGCTGCCGTGCGACAAACGATCAGGGGTGTTACTAACACAGAGGAGCCGGAGTATCGTGAAGATGGTCAGGTCTGGGTCGTGCGCGCGGTCAAGTTGCGCCAAGTATTGGAGACGATCACGGAGACAATCAAGGAGCAGAAAACGTGGCGGGGCACGGTCAAGGTGGAGGATGTTGAGAACGTTGAACGACAGAACCAGGACACGGTGATCGATGTGATGGGTAATGGTGCACTGCCCGGGTCGGAAGGGCTTGAGAAAATCCAAGCCAAGCGCGCAGCGGAGATTGACGCGTATCGGAAGCTGGCGGAACGGCTGATGGGAGTGAGTGTGACCAGTTCGACCAAGGTGAAGGACTTTGTTCTGGAGTCGGACCAAATTCGCGCCTGCGTCGCAGCCCTGATCAAGGGGGCGAAGCCTGTGAAGATTGAGTATGAAACGACCGATGATTCGTGCGACGTGACGATGCAACTCAAGATCGCGGATATTTTCCAAGTCATCCGCAAATACTCCAAAAGAGGGATAAACCCGCAGGAACTGGTTACAGTGGAGCAGGAGTACGCCGCAAAAACCTTCACCGAGACTGGCCATGGTGCACCTCGGCCCGAGGGTTTTACCGGGGACGTGATGAAATCGTCGGAGGTTCAAGGGCCGGACGCCGCGTTCGCCGAACCGACAATCATCATCAAGAAACTGGTTGGGCAGGGCATCGTGGTCGATTGAATGGTAAGGATGAGGAACGAATGATGAAAACAATTCTTCGCATCGGGATCGTTTGCGTGCTAGCGATTACGGCTGTTGGTTGTGCGTCGGAGACCACCAAGACTGAGAAGAACACAACTTCGACCGTGATCTCGCAAGAACCGGTGGTTGCCCCGGATCAGGCAATCAAAGGGAACTAATGGACCCAATGCTTCTCTGCGGTTGTAGGAGGGGCGTTCGTGCCCTGGCGGGTCATCCAGACCGCGACAGGAGTGTCCCTCCCACGCGGGTTGGGGTGTCGGCAGCCTTGCTACTTCTCGTGGCGACTGCTGAGGCCTGAATGATGAAGACAATTCTCAGCATCGGGATCATGGCCGCGCTGGCGATTGCGCCTGCTGGTTGTGCGTCGGAGACCACCAAGACTGAAAAGAACACAACCTCTACCGTGATCTCGCAAGAGCCGGTAGTAGCCCCGGACACTGTCACCGTCGCACAAGAGCAACAACCGTCGGACCCGTACCTGGCGCTCGCCCAAGAGTTGGCAGCAAGTGTTGAAAAGGGGACAGTCGACGTCAGTGTGGTCAACTTCGTATACGAGGACACGAATCTGATGTCGCCATTCTCATCATTGTTGCGCGACGAACTGGAGCGAGTGCTGCCGCTGACGGGAAAGTTTGAGGTCATCACGCGTTCGCGCCTGGCGGACCTGCAATACGAGGACAAGTTTCAAGCGCAGCAGGCATCCGATCCAGATGCAGGCACAAAGGGCCTAAAGATCAAAGGAGTCAAGGCGCTCGTGCGCGGGCGGTTTTACTACAAATATCCGGACGTGACGGTTTGTGCTGAACTGGCTTGGATGGAGGGCGGTCAGGTGCAAAAGGCCAAGGTGGTGGTGCCGGCTGGTAACATCAGCGCGCGCATCTGGCCGGATGCACCCCAACTCAAAGAGGAGGCCGCGCTCAATGGCGTCATCAACCCGCAAGAGTTGGTTGCCAGCCGTGTGAACGTCCAGGACGTGGCTAGCCGTTTGGCCAAAGTGCCGCATGATTTCCCGGTCCAGTTGGTTGTGAACCAAGGCAAGCGGGATTTTGCGCAGGGTGAGACAATCAGTTACCACGTGCAGACCGGCACGGGATGTCATCTGGCGATCTTTTGTCATCAGGTGGACGGCTCTACCGTTGTCCTGTTCCCAAACGAGTTTCAACGAAACACTTGGGTAGCGGCTGGAACGGGAGTTGATATTCCCAACGTCGGGAAGGACACGTTCCAATTCAAGATCCAGCGGCCATTTGGTGCCGACGTGGTGCAGGTCATCGCCTGCACAAAGGCCAGTGCACTGCATCAAATGATCAGCCAATATACCGCCAACATAGACAAGGGGATGGGCGTCCGCGGCATCGACCGCGGCATTGTGGTGGAGGGACTGAACAGCGCTCTGTCTCCATCTGAAGGGTCTCAGAATGAAAGCGGTGGTCTGCCGCGCTGGTCGGAAGAGCACGTAGTGGTCTGCACATATCCAAAATTCGATTCGGTCGGTTCTCAATGATTTGGAGTGTGGCTTAAAATCGAAGCCACGCATACACGAGGATGAAACGGGAAAACGGTCTCACAGAGAAACGGCAATCTGCCTCTATCAATAAGCATCTGCGGTTGGCAATGCTGTGCACTGTGTTGTGCAGCGCAGGCCCAAGAATCTTCGCCCAAGACCGTGGTATTAGTGTCGAACCCATCGCGGCCTCTGCACCCGGGGGAAACGCCGGGCTGTTTGTCGGCATCAACCAATTCAACCAAGACAATTCTCTCCAGCCGCTCCGCTTTGCTGTCAACGATGCCATCGCCCAGGCCCATCTTTTCGTGATCGAGTTGAAATTGGTCCCACCGGCCAACTGTATTCTCGTGCTCGCCGGAGAACCTACAAGCGAGGACGCTAGGTCCCAGCTTGCGGACCTTGATCGAGCCGGCGTCAAACGCGCCGATCCCCTAAAGTCCGCCGTCCTTCGTTCTCTGGTGACAGTGGCAGAGATTCCCAAAGACGACGGCGATCTCGTAGTCGTCTCGATCAGTTCCCACGGATTCGAGGATCGGGGTGTGGCTTACGCCATGCCGTCCGATGGCCTGCGCGGCTTCCTGGAAGACACTGCGGTGAATCTCAGCAGCGTCGAACAACGGCTGTCCCAAAGCAAGGCCGGTAAACGACTCTTACTGGTGGACGCATGCCGCGAGCGCGCTAGCCCAGACGCGAGGGGCGCGGACACTCCCATGAGCGCGGCGTTCCGTTCCGCACTCGCTGGCGCCGAAGGCCAGGCTGTGCTCGCCAGTTGCGATGCCGGCCAACTTAGCGTTGAGAACCCCGAGCTTGAGCACGGTGTGTTCACGTATTTTCTCGTGGAAGCCCTGCACGGCAAAGCGGCAGCGGATGAACGCGGGTTTATCACCCTGCGTTCCGTGAGCGATTACGTTGCCGGTGCTGTGCAAGATTTCGTGCTGCGCGCCAAACCCGGCATGGAACGCTCCAAAGCGCAGCGGCCATGGTTCAAAGGGCCGAGAGTTGCCGAGCAGATTCCGCTGGCGGTCGATCCGGGAATTCGCGCACGACAAGCGGCGTTCAAGACTGAGGTGATGACTGTCGTTCATTCATTGGCCAGCAAAATCAATCGACGGGGTGCGTTTAACACCGGACTCTATGACCGGCTAGCCGAAGCGCTAGAACAGGCACAGGACGACGACGCCGGGCACCGATTACTCCTGCGTGCGCAAGAGTTCATCGCCGGCAAGGTGGACGAAGAACTGTTCGTTGCCTATGTCGAGAAGACACTGGAGACTTCCGAACAACAGTCAGCTCGACTGGAGCGGGAAGCAAATGAGCGGAAGGATCACGAGCGGCAGGCGAAGATAGCGGAGTTACTGGCCACGGCGCAGGCCAACGACAGCAAGGAGAACGGTAGAACGGCTCTAGCGGCCTTGGACGAACTCCTGGGTCTTGATCCGAACCATGCCGAAGCGCGATTGTTGCGCGCGAAAATCGCTGCTTACTACGGCCCGACCAAGGACGCACCGTGGGAAAACTCGCTGGGCATGAAGTTTGTGCCGGTGCCGGGTACGGACGTGTTGTTCTCGATCTGGGACACACGGGTGCAGGATTATCAGGTGTTCGTGAGTGAGAGTCGGCGAGAGTGGCCAAAGCCAAAGTTCGAACAGGGGCCGACGCACCCGGCGGTGAATGTAACTTGGGAGGATGCCAAGGCGTTTTGTGAGTGGCTCACAAAGAAGGAGCAGGGCGAAGGACGACTGGACTCAAGCCAGTCGTATCGGTTGCCGACAGATGCGGAATGGAGTATCGCCGTTGGCTTGGGACGCGAGCACGGGGAGACGCCGGCAGAGAAGGACGGCAAGACTGAAGGTGTTTATCCGTGGGGAAATCAATGGCCACCGCCGCACGGAGCCGGGAAGTACCGTTCGACTGCCAACGGGGATGAGAATCGGAACACAACGCCGGTGGGAAGTTTTGAGGCGAATGGGTTTGGGTTATACGACATGGGCGGCAATGTTTGCCAATGGTGTGAAGACTTATACCGCCCTTCGGGGCAGGAGCGGGTGTTGCGAGGGGCGTCGTGGAGCAACCACGATCCCGACCACCTGCTGTCGTCGCGCCGCTTCAGCCATCTTCCTAGTCATCGCGGCCGTAGCGACGGCTTCCGTTGTGTTTTGTCGGTGTCATCCCCTCCACCGTGACCTCAATCTGGTCTAGCCTTTGTTCTCTTACACTTTAATTCTCTGCTATGAGCGCAGGTGGGTGCAGAGCAGTTGATTGATCCGGAATATTCCGGTCAAGTGACGAACGATAAACGAAATATCTGCGCCGCTGTTTGGTAGTGACGACACAACCATGTGATTTGCACGACGGCCTTGCGAAATAAGCGGCAGATTTGAGGTCGAAACTGAGCGAAGCAAAATCCCGCCACTTGGTAACGCCGAGGGCGTTCCATTCTGTGGATTTCGCTTTCAACGTAACGTGCGTGCCCGTATCTTGAAGACGACGAAACGACTTTTTGAACGGGGCAAGGACCGGCTAAGACATCGTATGCGACTTTTGCCTGAATGCCATGATCTTTGATTAGCATCAGTTTAGCCGAAAGGTAACACTTGGAAATGCGGGGGGCTTGAAGCAGAACCGGGTGAAGCGCCTAAGAATTGGCCCACACGGCTCAATACA
>Ga0326728_10009716_pt1 | contig 22975 bp, 21 predicted proteins | sample MB3enrmetagenome_FD_207602 | JGI IMG/M metagenome (GOLD analysis project Ga0326728, IMG submission 207602) | Lab enriched peat soil microbial communities from McLean, Ithaca, NY, United States - MB31MN | ecosystem: Environmental > Terrestrial > Soil > Wetlands > Peat | place: USA: New York... | reverse complement strand
TCCGCCGTTGACCTGCTTCCAGCACATGAAAAGAGGCTGCTGATGACCATGGACGAAATCATCGAGAGGGCATTGAGGCAGGCGGGGATTTTCCCGCCCTCGGTGCTGGACTCCCATTACGGCGACAAGACCGAAATGAGCAGGGCGGAAATCATCGTGAAGAGTCTCGAAGAGATGAGATTGCTTTCCCTTTCCGAGCACGACCCCCGGTTCGCTGCGAAGGTTAGGCGCATCCAACTTGTCGTCGCAAAGCTTCAGCTTAGGTTGCCCGATGGCGAAATCACGACGTGCGGTGCCTTCAAGGGCCTCGGCGTAGGCTGCTGCGATAGATGCCACTCACACCCCCTGCGCCGGATGAGGCTCGTCGAGTTGCCCGGCTGCAACTGGGCTTGGCTGAGCGCCCATGATGACGCCGCCCACGTGCGTGTTGTGCGGCTCGGGCCAGAGGTTCCTCGGGTCCGTGGGGTCGCCGTCTTCGAGGGAAATAAGATGGTCCTCCTCGTAGCAGGCCATGTTGTCGGAATGCGCCACGCAGCGGGTCGTTTCCACCTTGCCGATGCTTGGGTTGATAAGCTCCGCCCTTGTTTGGTGGACGGTGTCCCCGTATTCCCGAAGCTGCTTCCGTTTCAGCTTGCTCGTGTATTCCGCCGGGGGCCTTATCAGCTTCGTGCTCCACCGGCGGTTGCAGATGGTGTTCTGCTGGGTGACCTGCGGATTTGCAGCGCCAGGAGTCCTCACAGGGTCGGGGTAGATATCGGCAGGTCCGATGCGGTGAGGTTGGACCGGGGGCATACCAGCTACCACCAAGCTGATTCCAGCGGCAAGAACGGCAAAAAGGATTCGTATTCTCATATGGTCGTTTCACAGGGAAGACGAAGGAGAATACCGCTGGTGGGCTTTCGATGCAAACGACCAAGCTCTGGGGATGCGTGCCCATCGTGCATCCCGACACCGGGCCGCACTTGCGACGCATGCGCCGTTCGGGACTGGAAGTCCAAGCCCGGTTGGGTCTGAGGGCAGACGGGGTACTCACCGTCTCGTTTTAATGTGCCGATGAGAGAGTTTTGCTCGCTGGCTCTTGCAATGAGCAATTCGAGTCAATATACTGACAGTGACGAACTAATCAGCTCGGATTGAATGAGCAAAATATAACTAAAGTTTCGCACCGAAACTGCCGTTGACATAGTTGGTATCAAATGATACCATCGGATTTCAGAGGTTCGAGTTTTACCGAGTTGGAGTCGGTAACCGCTCTTGCAGCGGCCCGACGTGCGATTGACAAGAACAGAACCTTTCTGTTCGGAAACGTCGGCAAGCTGGAATCAGAGTTCTACGAACTGGAGTTATACACCTCGACGGACAGGCTCAATGCGGTGGATATTGCGCTTTCCGAAATCAAACCAGAAGAGCGATGTGGACCGGACCCTCCGGGCAACGTATCTTTCCCACCCTACTCGGGACGAACGCTATATGCTTTCAAATGGAAATCTCCGGAATTTGAATGCGACATGTACCTGAAGTTCTGTCTCGTCGATACCGATGGTTTGGAGCGTCTCGTGCTTTACTCGTTTCATAAGGACAAGGTGTGATTATGGCAGAACCGAAGTGTTTTGTATGCAATGACGGTGCTCTCAGGGATTCGTCGGTGTCACTAAAAGGTTCACGCAACGGCGAAGAATTTGCAGTCACCGTGCAGGGGATGACCTGCGATTCCTGCGGCTACCAGACAATCGACAATCGGCAAAGCGGTGAATTTACAAAAGCCGTTTCAGATGCGTACAGGCGAGCGCACGGGCTTCTAACCGGAGTCGATATTAGGGAACGTCGGGCAGAGTGGCTAGAAATGTCGCAGCAGGAGTTCGCAGATTATTTGGGCGTCGGAGTAGCGAGCGTCAAGCGATGGGAATTGGGCCAGATTCAGGACCGTGCGATGGACCAACTGATGCGGCTAAAGACCGACCTTCAAGTCGCACGTAACAACTTACGTGCCTTGGGGAGGCTTTTCTCGGAAGACTGTGTATTATCGAAGGTGACTCTCGGCGGTGAGGAAATTGACCTCTGTTTCTCATGCGAGCAAAGCTTCACTAGCCAGAGCCAGATGCAAACCGGCGAACCGAATTTTACTGTAGTTGACGACAGCCAATTGCTGGTTGCGTAATGCGCCTTTCACAAACAACCGAGCAAATTAAAGCACTGGTTACCTTTCAAGACCACTGCGAAATGGAAGGGATAACTCTGCAATCGTGTAGCGCAAGCCGGGCTAAGGCGGGAGTAGAGTTTAAGGAACCATTCTCAGCAAGACCAGCGTTGAGCAACATCTCATCTTCGTTCCAAGGCCAAAATTTTGTCGTTGAAGTCTCATTCGAATACACAGCGTGGGACTCTTCGGACCCCTCTGAGCGCATCTTCAAGGTTGACTGCACTTTTGAGGTTTCCTATAGACTGCGGGACAACTACCAACCAACAGAAGATGAGAAAATATCCTTCAGTAAGGGAACTGCCGTATTCAATTGCTGGCCTTATGCCCGTGAATTCCTAAGGGACATCACGGGTAGATTGGGGCACCAAACGCCTACGTTGCCACTTCTGAGGATAACTCCCAAAAAACCGATTGTCTCTCCTGCCGCAGAGCAAACGAACAGAAATCCTAAACCTGAAGCTTTGCCAAGCCCACAAGAATAGACCGATTTATCATTCCGTCCTTCCGAACGACTTACCCCGATGCCGACAAACTGCGTGAGATTTGGGGCATCCGACACAGCACCACTTCTCCTCATCGGATTAGCAAGGAGTCCAATGTCGGCAATCGTCCCCTTGTCGCCTCATAGCAAGCATACCCGTCGGCAGCGAGAATCGCCTGGCCCGCTTCAGTGTGATTGTGCAAGTTGTGACTACCGCCGCTTCAATTCAAGCAGCACGGGCCGGAGCGCTTCGTAATCGGGCAAGGAAGCAATGAGGGCTGCCTCGGCGACCTTGCACACGAAGCTCGGGGTGTTGCCACTCTCGGAGGCCCAGTGGAGCCAGGAACGCAATTCGGGGTCGGTGCTGGCGGAGTACATCGACATCGACACTACACCCCCGAATCGGCAGTGAGTTCACGCAGCGGCAAAGCCATCGGTCAACTGATTGCAATCATCCCTTGAAAAGTTGGGAAAGACTTGGGAAAGATAAGGCAGGAATTTTGACCTTTTTAGGGTCTGGCGGAAGGGAAAGGCCCTTCCAAATCAATAAGTTGGATTTATAGACCGCAGATTTTGAGTCTGCTGCGTCTGCCAATTCCGCCACTCCAGCGCCATCGGATATATCAATTTAGCACGCGCCACAATTTCGCTCAACTCTGTTATTTCAGTTTCGTCTAGATATTTCGTCCTGAGGTATCGTCCTGTGTCTGGATATCACGCCCGGGAATTTTCTCCTGGTCCGCAGTTTGGGAAATCTCTGCACTCCTCTCCCTATTCCCAAAACTGTCGAGCCGAGGTATCCTGCTGCAAGAAAGGGGGTTCCCGATCGGGGATGCAGGAATAATACATAGCCCCTCGTAGTACTCCGGTACTATTGTGTAGCCCGGCAGGTTACCCCACAATGCGGATTAGGAGTCTGTGGGCCAGCGCTCCAAATGGAAACCCGGTTGGGACGATACGATTGAAATCGGGATATATGCCAGCAATCCGGAAATGACGCCCTTGGCAAGGAGGCGCCCTGATCGTGAAGCGACGGACAACAGCAGGACTCTCGCTCATTGAAATGCTCATCGTTGTCGCCATTGCCGGTGTCATCACGGTAGTTGCGATCCCCATGACCATTAACGCCGTGAAAAGCTACAAACTGTCTTCCGCCGTGGCCGCGGCCACCGGGGCCATCCAGTCCACTCGCTACGCGGAGATCATGCATGGCTACCCTGGCACTACGGCTACTCCCTATGGGTACCAGATCGTTTTTACTCCCGCGACAAATTCGTATCAGGTCTATAACATGGTCCCCCCGGCAACGACTTTTTCTGCCGTCGGCGAGGCGGTTCCCATTTCCCGGATCGGGGATGTAACCATTAGCCGGACAGTAACCTTTCAGTTCAGCGCCAACGGGATGGTTACAGAAACCTCTTCACCCCCCAATATGGTTTTTCAGATTTTTGCGATTCAAAATGCAGTTGGATTCTCGAATACCATCACTGTTTCGACGGTGGGAAGTATTTTAGTTAGTTCGCCGTAAGAACCGAGCGTGGAAAATGTCACAGTCACTACGCCCTAAGAACGTGGATGTGGAAGCAGGCTTCTCGATGATGGAGGTCCTGGTAGCGCTGGGGATTCTCACCATCGGCCTAATGTCGATGGCACTGTTGATGGCGAATGTCTACAAGTTCACAGTGCGCTCCCGATACATGTCGTTGGCGGCAACTTTGGCGTCGGAGAAACTTGAAGATCTGAACAGTTACGCCGCCTTGGACCCGCGTGCCCACTTGGCCGGGGGCAGTCTAACTCCGTGGCCAAACGGAAATCTGTCTGCCCAGAGTGCACCCTGGAACAACGGAACTGTAACCGTTGACTATTACGACAGCGTGACCTTGAATAACAGCTCGACGAGCACCACTGGGGCCATGAATGAAACTTACGAAATTCTGGCCTCCAATGGGTCGACTGAGTTCGTAACCCAGACCTTTACTCCCGACGGTCTTTTGCACTGGGACAGCGTCGACGGTCCCCCTAGCCAACCCTTTTACTATCCCAGTAAAGCCGTTACCACTGCGCCCACCGGCGTAACCTTCAATCGGCAATGGTTGATTCAAAGCAATACGCCGGCCACGAACCTCACCATGATCACGGTCTTGGTTACACTCCTGGATAACACCATTACTCCCCCCGTAACCTTCCAAATGACCACGGTGCGACCATGACCGGAAAAAGCGTTTATTCTCGAGATCGTCTACGCCTTGCCGGCGCTCGCGGCTTTTCGCTCCTCGAGATGCTGGTGGCTATGGCTGTCTTCCTGATCGTCAGTTCCGCCGCTTTCACGCTTTTTGACAATCAACAGAAAGTCCTTTACCAGCAACAAGGTGTGGGGGGATTGAACATTGGTTTGCGCAATGCCCTGACGCAAATCCAGATGGATGCGGCTAATGCCGGGTATGGAATGCTTTCGGGTGCTTACGCTCCGGCGTGGCCCGTGGGGGTTGACATCAAAAATCAAAATCCTGCCACCGCTTGCAATAACCCGGCGACCTTCCAATACGGCCCCACTTGCTTTGATACCCTCGTCATTATTCTGGCGGACCGCAACACTCCCACGTGCACCCTTGCCGCAAACCTCAACACCTCGACCGCCACGACAGCCACTATAACCCCCACCAACGGCCTCGCCGCCAGCACGTATTACAAAAACTTCACGGCCGGGTCCGAGCTTATGGTGGTAAGTGGCAGCCTCACACCGTACTTTACAACCATAACTCTGACCTCCGCTGCCACACTCTCCGGCTCGAATATCGCCATCAGTTTTACGTCGACCAGTGCACCTGTCCTTCCCTCGCCACCGGGCGATCCGGGGGGCATTAACCCCATGGACTCTCCGTGCCCCCCCACTGGAACCGGGTACTGTATTACGACCGATGCCCTTGCGGCTTATCGGGGCGTCAGCTTTAACGCCAATACAGACTGGGTGATTCGCTTGGCGCCCGTCACCTACACTGTCAGCACGGCAAATCCCAACGATCCCCAACTGACGCGCCAAGTCTTCGGGTCGACTCCGGTTGAGGTGATGGACCAGGTTGTGGCCTTTAAGGTGGGGGCGGCCTTGGTGAATGACAATTCGGGCAACTATTACTACAACGCCTCTGACGCCTCCGCCAACCATCAATACGGCGGATATGGCAATGATTTCACGCTGGTTCGATCCATTCGCGTAAGCCTGATGGCGCGTACGCCACCTAACAGCGCGCTTGGTTACAAGAACCAATTTGACCAGGGGCCCTACCAGGTCCTGGGGGCGTCGGTTGTCGTAAACCCCAGGAACCTGTCGATGAACGACTATTGAGGTGTGTTATGAAAAATCGACTCAGTCGCACGTGCTGCTTGCCGGAGGATCCAGGGGCTGCGGTGACGCCACGTCCCGGCCAGGGAAGATTCCATAACCAAGGCGTTGCGCTGGTCATTACTTTACTCTTGCTGTTCTTGTTGTCGGTGATCGGTCTGGCGGCGGTAATGTCCAGCAGCTCCGATCTGATGATCAACGGCTACTACAAGAATTACCGCGGCTCCTTCTACGCCGCCGATTCAGGGTTAAACATGGCCCGGCAGGCAATCTACAGCTATTTCAATAACCAGGCTAACTCTCCCGCGGTTTGGCCAACAACCCTAGGCTCAGGCTCATGCGCAACCGCAACCGCAGGCACCGCCACATACGACGGTTGCCAGTTGGCTTCCGGCGCCGCGGCCTATGTCAACAGCCTATACGGCAACGGCACCAGCTATTCGCTGAACAACCAAGGGCAAGCGGGACAATCCGTGCCCTCGAGCTTTAAGATCCTCTCCGCGACCGTTACGCAGCCCAGCGGGCCCTCACCCAACGCCGGAAACACCCAGTGGACGTACATATACACCTACACCTTAACGTCACAGGGCAGCTCCCAGGGCAGCGAGACGGCCCAGATCCTCGAAAAGGGCACCCTTCAGGTGAATCTTACCGAGGGCTCGGGCACCTCAACCGTTACCGCCAGCTTTGCCGCCTTTGGCGCCTACATCGACAGCTTCGCCGCATGTCAAGGCCCCTTGGTTCAAGGCTATCTGACGGGGCCCATGTATGCCAACGGACAATGGAACTTGTCGAGTGGCAGCAATCCGGGCTACACCTTTACCGATCCTGTCTCCCAGACGGGTTCCCAGCTCAGCTATTATGATGGCAGCAATTGCTACAACAGCTCCGCCGTGCCCTATACTGATCCCCACGGCACCACTTTCAATCCGAAATTCGAGTCCGGCTACAACCTCAACGCAGCCGCCATCACTCTGCCCCCGAATGACTTCAGCCAAAAGTGGGCAGTTCTGGACGGCAAGGGTTGTGGTGAAGGCACCAACGTTTGCGGCAATCCATCTTCTCCGGCGCCCCCCGCGCCGACCAACGCCCAGATGAATGCGCTTTTGATGAATGTCAACCAAACCGCATATCCCTCTGCCGGCGCCACCTCGGGGGTTTACCTTCCCTATACCTGCACAGGCAATTCTTGCTCCCTCAATACGAATGCGGGGGGAATCTATGTGGAGGCCAGCGGCTCGGGGTTGACCACCACTGTGACCATGTCCACGACGAATGGAGCCGGTGGTTCCTCGAATCCCTCGGGACAGGTTTTCACCATTGGGCAGACGACCGGTTCGACGACGGGTTCGCCGGTGGTCACCCAAACGGGGGCCACGACCTGCACAACCACAACAACGCACCACCATTCGGGGACGACGACGACGACGACTTGTACAGCTCCTTTCCAGCAGGCAACGACCACGACGACGCCCACCACCTTCACCACCGTCACGGTGGACTCGGTGGCCGCGACGACCACGGTGTCTGGCTATACCCAAAACGCCAACTCCACTGTAACCGCCACCGGCACCGGGAGTTGTAGCGTCTCGGGTACGGGGAGTTGTACGCCGTCTGCGCCAGGTAGTTTTAGTGGGGACAACACGTCTAACTCCACCAGCAATAGCACAACCACGACATTGACTCTGAACGGGGTTCCGATGGACCTGGCGATCCCGCCCGGGCAGCCCGCGACGATGGTCTATGTGAACGGCAATGTGAGCATCAGCGGCCCCTCTTCGGGAGCGGCCATTCAAAACAACAGCATGGTCAACCTGACAGCCAACGGGGACATCACGCAGACGGGCAATATCCTCTACGCGACGGAGCCCGTGACGACCAGCGCGAATCAGGTCATAGCAGGAAGTAATCCGGCCTGCTGTAATGGCGATCCTATTGATACTCTGATTCCGCAATATGAGAACATGAACCAGGTTCTCGGGATCTTTACGGCCAATGGGAACTTCATTCTTAGCCCCACCACTAACGGAGCGAACATTGAGACGGACGCCAGCGTCGCCATGATTTCGCAAGCGGGCGAAACCAATTCCAGTATCTCGCATATCGCCACGGGCAACTCCGTGGGGACGTGGACCAACATTGGCGGCCGTATGGAAGACAGGGCTGCCAGCGTCAGCATGAGCAGTTCGAATGTTTACTATGACAGGCGGTTCCAAGCGCGCACCTTTGCGCCGCCGTGGTTCCCCTCGACCTCGGTGACTTCGGACATGCTCTCCAACACCATTACTTCTAATATGTCCCCGCAAAGCCCTTCTCGCACGTATTGGCAGTACCAGTCGGGGCAGTAGGATCTAAGGCGGCCCTTCGGCTGCTCGGTCATGATGCACGTTTATAGCGCCGGCTCGCGAATCTGTGGGAACCGAATCGATGAGCCGGCGCTAGATTTTTCCTGGCGGCCCCAACGGTTCCGTGCCCTCACGACTCCCACGCGCGGATCACCCTACCGTGCCACAAAAGCGCCGGCCACGGCGTTCGTGAGTTTCTTTTGGTATACTTCCTGGGTTTAGGCCGACCAGCGCGTTGCTGGGGCTGCGGGCGGCAAAGGAACTATGAAGGGGAGATCCGTTCTCGTCGTCGCGGGGCTCCTGCTCGTCGCCTTTGGGCTGGGGGTGGGGATGGGCTCGCGGTTTAGCCGGCGGCCTGCAATGAGTGCGGTAAACTCTTTGCCCCTGCAATCTGCCCGCGCCCCTGGCGCGCCCGTTGCGAGTAGCCCGCCTCCCTGTGAGGATATTCGCAATGCCGGGCCGCTGGTGGGCAAAAGCGGCTGCGTTGCCGGGCTTGTGCTGCGAGTTTACTCCGCCCGTACCGGGAACACCTTCCTGGATTTCTGTCAGGATTATCGCACCTGCCCGTTTACCAGCGTGATTTTCGCTTCCGACAAAAGCAAGTTCGGCGACCTGGAATCTTTGCAGGGAAAGCGGGTGGAGATTCGGGGCGACGTTGTCACTTACCAGGGCCACGCGGAAATCATCATTCATGATCCTCAACAGGTTCGAAGTGCGCGCTAAAAGACAGTAGACAGTGGGCAGTAGGCAGTGGGCAGAAAGCAGGAGGCAGTGCTTTTCATGCGAAGTTGGGAACCGTTGCGTCTTGTGCGTGCAGGGAGGTTCCTGAGGGCTCCTCTACTCGGTGATCTGCGAGTTGGCATGGCGGGTGTGTGTTTCCTGCTTATTGCTTACTGCCAACTGCCCCTTGCCTACTGCCTACTGCCTTCTGCCTACGGCCAACTGTCCACTGCCGTTTCTGCGCCCGTCGGGCAGGTCTCAAAACAAGCGGCGGACCTCATCCTGCAGGGGTTCGATCTGTTGGACCAACACGACGCCGCGGGGGCGGAAAAGGCTTTCCGGCAGGCCATTGAAGTGCAACCGGAAGTGGAGCCCGCGCACCGCGGTTTGGGATTGACACTACGCGAGGAGGGCCGGCTTGCCGAGGCCTTCCGCGAATTGCAAACCGCCACGCAACTGAATCCCTCTGACTCTGACGCACATTACACCCTGGGCTCGGTGGCATGGGCGTTGAGCATTCCGGCCAATGCCCCTCCCAGTAAAAAGGGAGGGCTGACTTCCTCGGATTATCAAAACCTCGCGGGCGCGGAATTCTCCAAGGCCCTTGCCCTTAGCCCCAAGGATCCCATGCTGCGAATAAGTCTGGCGGTCCTCTATCTTGATTCCGACCGGCCGCACGACGCGGTGCTCCAGGCCCAAGAAGCGGTGCGCATCGCGCCTGACCACGCGGCTGCTCACGTGACTCTGGGACGCTGCTATTTCGCCAGCGGAGAAGAGGAGAAAGCGGCGTCGGAGTATGAGGCGGCGACGAAGCTTGACCCTCAAGACGGCAACGCTTACTTCGCCTTGGGCCAAATGCGGATGTTCCAGCGCCGCACGCCGCAGGCCGAAGAAGCCTTGCGCCATGCCATCCAGCTCTCACCCAACCTGGGGCCCGCCTATGCCGCACTAGCGCAGATTCTCGCAGGGGAAGGCAAGAACGCAGAGGCACGCGGGCTGCTGGAGAAAGCCGTATCTCTGAATTCACAAGACTGGCAGAGCCAGTACGAGCTTGCTGTGCTTTTGAACCAAGCGGGAGAGACGGGGCGCGCCACGGAGCTGCTCACGAAAGTTCTGCAAGTCAATCCGGACTTCCCGGGGGCGCGCGAGCAAATGGCCACGGGGCTCTTGCGCCGGGGCGACATCCAAGGCGCCACCAGTTTGGCGGGAAAGATGATTGCGGAGGATCCGCAGGGGCCGGAAGGTCATCGCATCATGGCGTTGGCGTTCTGGAAGCAGCGCGATTACGATAGCGCGCTCGCCGAGTGCGCCATGGCCCTCAACGCCGATCCGAATTCAGGCTCGATGTTGGTGCTTCAGTCCATCGCGCTTTGGCAGGCGGGGAATAAGAAGGACGCGCAAAAGGCCTTCCGTGATGCGGCCAAGGTTGATCCCAAAGTGGGGACGGCAGATGTCTTTTGCCGCTTGCTGCTTTGCGACGCGCAGGATATCACCATCGTCAGTGAATTCCTCCACAAGAACCGCTGGCTGTTGGCGCCCCCGCCGTCGCCTTAAGCCGGGTTTCCCACCCCTGAGGGGGAAGGGCGCGGCATTACGGGTGGCGGGGAAACACTTCCCTGCGTGTTTATCGCAAAATCCCCGCGCCCATGATAGGATGCGCACCGATGTAATTTGACCTCCGGCTGTCTGCCGCGTTCGTGGCGGGGAATCAAATTGACTACTTCCAGTTCGAGGGATTCCGCATGGCTATCTATATCGTGGAGAAGGTTGTCGATGGCGTCATGCTGGTGGATTTGCGCGGACGCATTACGCTGGGGCCGGAAACGGAGGCGGTGCGCTCGAAATTGAAGCAATTGCTCAGCGCGGGCAACCATCGAATCATCCTTAATCTGGCGGGGGTTGACTATCTTGATAGCGTTGGACTCTCGACCTTGATTGCGGGTTATACCTCCGCGCGCAATGCCGGGGGTGATTTAAAACTGCTCCATCTGCCACGCGGAGTCCAGCAACTCTTGCAGATTACCCGGCTTAGCACGGTTTTCGAAATCTACGAAGACTTGGCGATCGCGGTGGAATCGTTCGAATCGGAGGACCTGTAAGAGCGGGCGACCCGATATGACATATTGTCGGCGCCTCCATCCCTCCCCAACCTCAGCCCTTTGACAAAGCACTTGCGTGCTGGTAGAGTTGCCCCAAGGCGTGCGAAAGGTAATTTCACTGGCAATGTTGACTGACCGGCCACAAAAGGCCCCCTACGCAAATCGAGGTGTCTATGCAAGGCACAATCAAGCGTGTCATCCGCGACCGCGGATTTGGGTTTATTCGTTCCACGGACGGCCAAGAGATCTTTTTCCATCGCAGCAGCCTTCAACAACTTAACTTCGAGGGGTTGAAAGAAGGCGAAGCGGTAGAGTTCGAGATGGAGCGCGGCGAGAAAGGACCACGAGCTACGAGCGTTCGGCCTAGTGCGAAGTAAGCTTCCAAGCTTCGCACCCTCCCCCAGAAATTGCCCCTTTCATGCACCGAGGTGGTAGTGTTGCTGCCAAGGGGCGGCGCTTCTGGCGTGCGCGCGGCGCGTTGCCTTCCCGGTGCATCGCTGTCCTTGGGATTCTTCCGGTGTTATCTTTAGGCGACGAATGACCCACTGCTCGATGGGCCGGTGAAAGCTCCGCGAGGGGCTTCCGTAAACGAGGAGGATTGCGTCTCGCGCGGCGAATCTGCGCAAATTGTTGCCTAACCGTCTGCGAGGAACCGTCGGGAGAGGCCCGTTGAGGGAGGGCATCTCTTCGGGGGCGAGAACTTCTCCTTCAGGTAATTTCCCTCTGCGACATTATCTGCCCCGGTCAGGGCTGCTTGGGTCTTGACAGCCGCACGCATGCGAGTAGGCTTAGCCCGAGAAAGTGGAGCAATAGATACACACAAATATACCTGTGTCTTCATACGCAGGGGGTAGCGCTGAAGAAACGCAAAACCTCAGGAAAACTGGGTGTGACCCGGCAGGACTTTCTGCGCAACGCCGGGGCGGGACTGATGGCCGCTGAGCTTGCGGGAGCATCCTCGGGAAAGCAGAAGCCGGCGGCTGCGACCGCGCCGGTGCACTTCACGCCGCAGGGCGGGCTCACTCGCCGTTACAATGACTCCATTCGCGGCTTGGCGGCCGAGTTCGATTGCATCCTGGCGGATGTTTGGGCGTCGGAAGGGCTGGCCGACTGGGTGATTCACTGCGATGACGTGCCCGCCAATAAGGTCGGGCAAATTCTGATTGCCAACCGGATCTTTGATGCCATTGCTCAACACGCCAGCGGGCTGACCAAGTGGATGTTCGAGCAGGAGCGCGACACCCCGTGGATTCAAATGACGACGAAAAAACGGATTGAGGTGGGGGATCCGTTTCAACATATCTGGTGAAACGCCCTCAACGTGATCGTCAGTTAACGCTGAGCGGATTCAGACCAACGCACCCCCTTGGAGGAACCATGAAGCAGCGATGCTTGCTAACCGTTTTAGTTTTCCTTATCACACCGCTGTTGCGGGCCCAGAGCACGCCTTATCAATTGAAGCCCATATTGGAGAAAGAATTACAGTCGCCTAATGTGGTGGAGTTTCAACTGCAAGAGTATCTGATGCAGCAAGTTCCCAAACTCCCGACCCTTACCACGCCCGAAAAGTGGACCAGCGAGGGGGCGCAAATTCGCAAGCGCGTACTCGACAACGTGGTGTTCCATGGGTGGCCGAGTGAATGGGTCAATTCGCCGCCGCAATTCGAAGACTTGGGAACCATTCCTTCCGGAAAGGGATATCGGTTGCGGAAACTGCGCTATGAGGTGGTGCCAGGATTTTATTCCACCGCGCTTCTTTATGAGCCGGAGAACCTGCAAGGCAAGGCGCCAGCCGTGCTGAATGTGATGGGGCACTTTGGGGAGGCTGGCAAAGCGGAAGAGTTCCAACAGAAGCTGTGTATCAATCAAGCCTTGCGGGGGATGGTGGCGCTGAACCTCGAATGGCTGGGGATGGGTGAACTCTTTGACAAGCAGAATTCCCATTGGTTTGGCGGGCACCTGGACTTGGTAGGAGCGAATGTGGAGGGGTTGTTCTATCTGGCCATGCGCCGCGGGCTCGACTATTTATGGCAAGACCCCAATGTAGATCAAAAGCGCCTCGCGGTTACGGGATTGTCCGGGGGCGGCTGGCAAACCATTATTTTGAGTTCACTCGACGAGAGGGTGAACGTGTCCATCCCCGTGGCCGGGTACACGACGCTGGAAGGAAGATTGGCACTTGCCCCGGTCACCGAGGCCGGGGACATTGAGCAGAACGCTACGGATCTTTTGGTAGGGCAAGACTACTCGACCCTGACGGCGATTCGGGCCCCTCTGCCAATGCTGGAGATCAATAATGCCGAAGACGATTGCTGTTTTCGCGCCCCCTTGGTGAAGCCTTACATCTTCGAGGCCGTGCGGCCCTTCTTCCGGTTGTATGGGAAGGAGGATGCGTTGCAGTTTCACGAGAACACCAACATTTCGGCCCACAATTATGAGCTTGATGACCGCCAGCAAACCTATCGGTTTTTGGCGAAGTACTTTGGCTTGTCCACCTCCGACCAGGAAATCGAGGTGGGAGAATACGTCAAGAGCTATAGCGATTTGGCGGTAGGGTTGCCGAAGGAGAACCTCACGATCCTCGGATTAGCGAGGAAACTTGCGGCTGGGGTTACGCGGTCAGCCATTCCTTCGGATTCTTCCGGCAAGGCGGCCTGGGCGGAGACGGAGCGGGGCAAGCTCCAGGAGGTCCTTCGCTACCATCCGGTGACCGTGCAACAGGCGTGGTCGGTCGCCAACACGAAGCATAACGGCGTCGAATCGGTTTCTTACCGCTTCCTGCTGAGTAATGGCCTTAGCGCCACGGGAGTTTGGCTGAAGGATATTCCCACGCCTGAAGGCGCGCCTCTGACCATCGTGATAAACGATAAGGGCAAGAAAGGCGCTGCCGCAGAGGTTTGGGACCGCATGCCGGAAATTGCCGACCGCATGGATCGAAGTGAGCAAGTGCTGGTTCTGGATCTCGTGTTCACGGGGGATGCGGCTCCAGACGGCCCCTTGTTTCTCTTTCCAGAGATGTTGGCGGCCGCGGGTAATCGCTCGCTGGGCTTGGAGGCTGCACAACTGGTTGCCCTCACCAATTGGGGGCGCGACAGGTGGCGTGCCCCATCGGTACGCATTGAAAGCACAGGGATCCGCAGCCAGATGGAAGCGCTCATAGCTTCGGCGCTTGCGCCCCACCTGTTTTCGGAAACCTCAGTGCAGGGAGGGATGCGCAGCCTGAGTTATCTTTTGGATAAGCCGGTCAGCTATGAAGAGTTCGCCGACTTGTTTTGCCTCGACTTGTATAAGGACTTCGATTTGGATCGCATCATCGTGATGGCTGAACCGACCAAAGTTTCTGAACACAACTTTGTGGAGGAATCGGCGAAGCGGGAATAGCTATACAGCGCGACATAAACGATTGCGCACTCGGTTGTAGCGGCGGTCTCTGACCGCCGTGAATTGTAGCGTCGATCTCCGATCGACGACTGCGGTCGGAGACCGCCGCTACAGTTTACGTCGCACTGTATAGTCCGGGTGCCTCAGCACTGGTTGGGAGGGGCGGGGCTAAACCGGCGGCGGAAGAATCCGCTGAAAGGGCTCTGCACTCAAAAACCTGGCCGGAGCATTGTATGCTGAGGCGGTCAGGGGTATATTATCGACCGCTTGGGAAGTCAAAACGGGAATTCCGGCTAAAAGGAGCACCGATGAAATTGCGACCAGCGCTCTCTGCGAGTTTGCTCGTTTTTGCGATCTGTTTTTTCTTGGCGGCTGCTTGGGGTCAACAAGCGCCCGGCCCCGGCGCAATGCCTGCGACGGCCATGCCGTCGGTGGTCCAGGTTCCGCCGGAGGCGCAGCCCTCGGACCACTTCGACGCGGTGGCAGCCACGAACGCGTACTTGGCGCAGATTCCCGCCAATGCGCGCTCGCGTTCCGACGCCTACTTCGAAGGCGGGTATTGGCTGATCCTGTGGGATTTTCTGTATGGCGCGCTCGTTTGCTTTCTGCTGTTGCACTTTCGGTGGTCGGCGATGATGCGCAACCTGGCCGAACGCATCATCCGCTTCAAGCCGTTGCAGACCCTTATCTACTGGGCGGAATTCCTCGTGGCGACCACAATTCTCAGCTTCCCGCTCACGGTGTATGAGGGCTACATCCGCGAGCGCCAGTACGGCCTTGCCACGCAGACGTTCGGGCCGTGGATGGGCGACCAGTTCAAAAGCCTGTTGGTCGGCATCGTCCTGGGCGGCATTATCGTCATGTTGCTCTTCGGTGTGGTACGCCGCCTCCCACGCACCTGGTGGATCTGGGGCTCCATCGTCGCCACTGTGTTCGTGGCCTTCACGGCCATGATCGCTCCCGTGTACATTGTTCCGATCTTCAACAAGACCACACTGCTGGACGATCCCCGCATCACCCGCCCGATCCTCAGCATGGCTCACGCCAATGGCATTGCCGCCGACAGGGTTTATCAAATCGACGCTTCTCGCCAGACCACCCGCATGAGTGCCAACGTCAGCGGCCTCGGCCACACCCTGCGCATCACTCTCAACGACAATCTCCTGCGCCGCGGCTCGCCCGAAGAAATCCAGTCCGTCATGGGACACGAGATGGGCCACTATGTTCTTCATCACGTCCAAAAGGGGTTGATTCTCGGCTTCATCTTCATCGTGGCGGCATTCGCGTTCCTGCGCTGGTCGCTCGATTGGTCTCTGGCGCGCTGGGGAGAAAGATGGCAGATTCGCGGGATCACCGATACCGCCGTTCTCCCCCTCGTTTTCCTCCTTGTTTCCCTCTTCATCTTCGTGCTCACGCCCATCTCAAACACTGCCAGCCGAACCGACGAGGGCGAAGCCGACATGTACGGCCTGAACGCCAGCCGCCAGCCCGACGGCTTCGCCCAGGCCGCCATTCACCTTGGCGAATACCGCAAAATGAACCCCGGTCCCCTCGAGGAGTGGGTCTTCTTCGATCATCCCAGCGGTCGCAACCGCATCTATGCCGCCATGCGCTGGAAGGCCGAAAACTTGAAGCTTTTCACGCCGCCACCCGGCCACTGATCCCGACGGAAAATGCCCCTGCGCCACGCGGCCCGGCGACGGGGCGCGGGGGTGGGCGGAAATGGCGCCCTGCAACTTTGCGGGCAGTTCTCGGAACCCATCCATAAAGAAAACCTCACTTTAGAGCGGGTAGGCATCGGGCAAAATGCTGAACTTCCTCAAAAGCCGAGCCGCACACCCAAAACCGCAGAGTCATCTTGCCTACCTATGATCGTGGTGATAGAGTCCCCGCAGCCTTTGCGGGTCTCCCGAATCAAGCTGTCGAGGAATGAATATGCGGCAGCAATCCCTGAGGAGATGGGATGTTCGCCCGCCCGACGGACCAGGAGTATCTCCCATGCAGAGACGCGATGTTCTGAGAGTGCTTCCTCTATCGATTGCCGGAATAACAGAACTTGTTTGCATGGGCCCGGAGGGTTCGGCGGACACGACGGATATAGAGAACAGCCGTCTTGTGGCCCAGGTTCGGTCCCATAACGGAACCCCGACACTCTTCCTCAACGGTGAGCCGGTCTTCGCGGGGATGTGCTGGGTCAACACTCCATTGACAGAAGGTTGGGGGGATAGCGAACACGCCCGCGCTGTGGCTAAGGCAGGGATTCACATTTATTCCTTCGACGCGGGGAAAGATTTCGAGTGGGTTGAGCCCAAGGCGGGGAGGTCCGACCCTTTCGATTTCTCCACGGTGGAAGCCCGCTACGGGAGGATTATCGAGGTTGACCCGCATGCCCGCTTTCATCTCCGCCTGCACTTCGAATTCCAGCCGGGCGACTGGTGGATGAAGGCATATCCGGGGGAGTGCGAGATTGCGTCGGACGGCAGGCCGGTCGGCCAGTCCTTTGCTTCGGAAGCATGGCGGAAGCAAGTAAACGAATTCCTCCAGGCCTTCGTCGCCCACCTCCACCGTACCGGCCTCATCAATCGGATCACGGCCTTTCAGCCAGGCGCCGGACACACCGGAGAATGGGTAAAGGGCGAGACTTCCATGTACTCGCTTTGCAGTGACTATAGCGAGCCGATGAGGCGACACTTCTGCTCCTGGCTCCGTCACACTTACCACGACGACCTCGCCGAGTTCCGCGCCGCCTGGCATAATCCCGGGATCAATTTCGAGGTGGCTGAGGTTCCCTCTGCGGACGAACAACTCCAGGCCCGGCTCTACTCATTCCGCGATCCGGCCCGAGAGCGCGACGTCATCGACTATTACCAGTGCCTTGCGGACCTGAGCGCTGACCTCGTCATCGATTTCTGCCGCACCGTGAAGGAGGCGACGGACGGGACGAAGTTGGCAGGCGCCTTCTATGGCTACTTGATGGACATGACATGGAATGGAGGCTTCTTCGAGGAGAGGCCAGAAAGCGATTACTCCACCTATCAACGCAGCGGTCATTTAGGCCTGCGACGTGTTCTTGAATCGCCCTACGTGGACTTCCTGGTGGGTCCTTACAGCTATGGGTTTCGCGGAATCGGGGGTGACGCGCCCGCGATGCAGCCGGCTGAGTCGGTCCATCTGCACGGCAAGCTCTGCATCATTGAAGACGATACACGGACGCATATCAATCGTGACCCTAATTTCGGGCACGTTTATTCACTTTCCGAAAGTGTCGCCATATTGCAACGCAACTTTTCCCAGGTGGTCACCCATGGTCAGGGCATGTGGTGGCTGTTTGAATCGATCGATCCCGTCCGGGAACCGGCGTTTGAGGCTCTGCTCCGGAGTTTTCTGGAGCTTGGCGACTTTCTCGTTCAAACGGATCGCACGCCCAGCGCTGAAGTTGCCGTTCTGTTGGATGACGAGAGTTTTATTTATGAATCTCAACGAATCAATCTCGATCTCCCTTTGATTTTTCAACAGCGACTTTGGGGCCTGCCGCGAACCGGCGCGCCTTTTGACGTTTACTTGTTGCAGGATTTCATCGAAGGGCGTTTGAAGCCCTATAAACTCTATGTTTTCCTCAATCCTCTGCACCTGGGCCGCAGCCGGCGGGAAGCCTTGAATTCAGAACTGCGCAAAGATGGTCGCGTGGCGTTGTGGATTTATGCGCCCGGATACCTCGAAGATGGGCCGTCCTTGGAACATATGCGGGATCTGACGGGATTCAAGTGGGCCATGGGGAAGCAACCCTGGGGACCGCTTCTGCACATCGTCGATTTCACCCACGCCATCACCACCGGCCTTCCGCAGGACATCTTTTGGGGAACCAACAGCAAACTGAGCCCGATCTTTTACCTGGATGACCCGGAGGCCCGGGTGCTTGGGCAAGTGGTGTTTTCTAAGGGAAACTGCAAGCCCGGCATGGGCATCAAGAGCTTCCCCCAATGGACTTCGATTTACGTTGCCGCTCCCAATCTGCCTGCTCCCGTGTTGCGTGGCATCGCGGGCTTCGCCGGGGTTCATTTGTACAACCGCGATGGCGACGTCTTGTATGCGACCCGGGATCTCTTGGCGGTCCACACTGTCGCGGGTGGTGATCGAACCTTCCGCCTACCCCGGCAAGTGGAGGAAGTTTACGACCTCTTTGGACGGAGTACGGTGGCGCGGGATACCCGCGAATTCCGCGTGACGCTGCGACCTGCCTCGACAGCTCTTTATTACACCGGAGGCGCGACACTACTATCGAAGCTGAAGGTTGCGGACCACGAGTAAACGCCAAGCATTAGGTGCTGGCGAGTGCCGCCTGTCACCGGAAACCAGGGATATATAGCAATTCAACGCCGGAAGCATTTCGACGCAAACACATTAAGGCGAGCCTGCGCTCGTATCCAGGAGGTTACGATGAGACGCTCGATGCTTGTTCTCTCGTTCTTGCTCAGTGTTTCGCTTTTCGCCCAACACCCGCCCAAAATCCGGTACCAATCAATTCCCGATTTTCTGAAAATCCCGCCGGACATCTATTTCGGCGAGGTCGCGGGCGTGGCGGTGAACTCCCAGGGACACATCTTCGTCTTCTCGCGCGGCAACACCACCGGCCCCGCCTATGGGGCGGGTGCCGCGCAACTCCTGGAGTTCGGCGCCGATGGCAAATTCATTCGCGAGATCGGCCATCATCTGTATGCCTGGTCGTTCGCGCACTCTGTGAAGGTCGACAAGGATGACAACATTTGGGTGGCGGACAAGGGCTCGGACATGGTGATCAAGTTCAACCCTGAAGGCCGCGTGGTGATGGTCTTCGGGCGCAAACTGGAAGCCTCGGATGAGGGGACCGAGCCGCTGCGCCATCTCAAGCCACCCCTGCCTCCGGTGGACGGGATGTTCAGGCAAGTGACCGACATGGCCTGGGATGCGGCCGGGAATACATATATCAGCGACGGCTATATCAACTCTCGCATAGCCAAAGTCGATAAAGACGGCAACTGGCTCAAGTCGTGGGGCGAGCCCGGCGACGGCCCCGGACAGTTCAACACTCCGCATAGCATTGCGGTGGACGCGCGGGGGAGCGTCTACGTAGCGGACCGCGGCAACCGGCGCATCCAGGTGTTCGACGGCGAGGGCAAGTTCCTGCGCCAGATCGCCATCGACGTGCCGGTTGATGCGGATGCTCGTCCGGCGATCGGCAACAAGCCGAGCGCGACCACGGGCGCGATGGCGCCCGGCGCGCCCTGGGCGATTTGCATCACGCCGGGGCCCAATCAAGTGCTGTTCAGCTCCGACGGCTACCCCGGCCGGATCTACAAGCTCAGCTTGGACGGGAGGATTGTGGGCGTGCTCGGAGAATCGGGCAAACAACTCAAGCAGTTCGGCTGGATCCACGAAATTGCGTGCCCGTCTGAGACCGAACTCTACGTCGCCGAATTGTTGAATTGGCGGGTACAGAAGTTGCTTCTCGATGCGGGTCGTTAGGTCAGATCTCCTTGATCGGCCACGGGCCGCTCATGGGGCTTGCGCAGCCAGTTCCTCCGCTGGTTCATAGCACCCGAAGTGGCACAAATCACTCCGCCTCCCCGGCGTCTGATTTGCAACCCAGGACATAGTCGGGGTGAACGCCGTCATACTCTCTCGCCCGAAGTTCAAGGTCCAGTCGGGCATTGTCGGAACGAATCCCCACGGGTCCGTTCAACGCGAGTGCTTCTGACCCGACATTTCCTTCCCAGACCAGAGTGTCATCGACGAAAACGGCCAACTCCGCCGCGTTCATCTCTGCGCGCAGGGTGTGCCTCTCACCGGGATGCAGGAGAGGCACCGGCGAGGCTTTCTGTGCCTTAATGTTCCGGTAGCCGCGGGTGCCGCATTCTGCGCTGGTATGCTCACTGGGATTGCTTTTCACGGACACAACCAGCTTCGATTCGGGTTCGAAGCGCCACATGGCGTAGACCAGGTTACATCCGTCCTGGGCGCGCAGCTTCAGACCAACCTGCCGCCGTATCTCACCGGAACCGAGCGGCACTTGTACGGCCGTCGGGCCGAGATAAGTGAAGCGCGCCTCGATGGCCTGCGCCGTCCATCGGTTCACATACGCACGCATCTTGGGCACATTCACGGAAAGGCGATTCCCAGCGGTTTCGTTGATCACGCCCTCGGTAACACATAAGCTCCTACGGTCCGCAGAAAACCAGGCTGGGGCAGGAGCCTTGGCTTGTACAATGACGTAAAAGAGAGAAGTGAGGGAAACAATTGTAAGGGGAATTGCGATGAGCCTCTTCATGGAGTTTGGACCTTTTGTGGCCGGAGTGGACCGTTGAGCTGACGTCGTGGCCTACTCACCTTTAGTATCCTCCCACTTCGTTATTTCCGCCAGTCAGTGTAATCTGTTTCTATATACTCCTGGAGAGTGAAAGGCGCTAATGCTGGGAAAGACCATTTCCCATTACCAGATCCTGGAGAAGCTGGGCGGCGGCGGTATGGGCGTCGTCTACATGCACGAGGACATCGGCCCAAAGTTGCCCCAGGTCTTCCTTCAGCAGATAGGCTCGCACCGTCTCCGCGCTGCGTTGCTCGCCCACCCAGAGCAGACGGCCGCACCTCCACCACCACTGAGCCGCAGAGTTTAAACTGCACAAACGCTGCGCTCCCCGCTGTCATTCTGAGCCCGCCTTTTGGGCGAAGAACCCCCGGAGCCTGTCTTGTTCGCGCCCCAACGCCCCTTTGAAATGCACAAAGAAAGTGCCGCGGAGTCTCAAAACGCGAGACTCCGCACTATCTTCTTGATGGGCCGTCCTGCCGGGGCGCATTATTTCGATTTTGGCAGCCCAACGCGCTTGAGCAATCGCTGAAACGTGGGATTAGGACGCAGTGCGTCCCAACGTGGCTCGACAGCGAGGAAGGCCAGGCGGACGTCCCGCTCTTCGAGCGCCTCCTCAAGCGTCTCCAGCGCTGCTGCGTTTTCGCCGAGCCCTAGCCAAGGCAGGGAACGATGGAGTGGTGGGACGTAGAGCCTCTTGCCCTTTTGTTCGAGGTCTCGCAGCACGCGCCGTGCCTGCGCGCGACACCCTGAAGCTCCGAATGTATACCCACGGAATGCCAGGGCTTCCGTGTTGCCGCTGGAATAACGAAATGCCTTGGCAAACTCCGCCAGCGATTCGCGGTAGCGCAATTTCACTCCGTACACCTTCCCCTTCGTGATGTGCGCCACCCAGAACTTAGGGTCGAGCTCGAGCGCCCGTTCCAAGGGCTGGAAGGCCGAGTCATACCGCCGGGCGTTGTAAAGGAACTGGCCCTCGTGCGTGTTGACGATCCGCGAAAGTGGGTCGAGGTGATGCGCAAGCCGTATTTCCTCCAACGCCTCGACATGCCGGGTTAGGTTGGAAAAGAGGTGCGCAAGAAAAAGGCGGGCATTGGAGTCACTCGGATTTAGCTCGATAGCACGGTGAAATTTCCGCTCGGCCGAATCCCAATCCCAATCGAACCAGAAATGCACGATCCCACGGGCGATCAGTGCTTCGGGCAGCTTGTCGTCAAGAGCCAAGGCCTTTTCGGCTGTTTCTCGGGCGAGTGGAAAGCATTCCCGCGGCCGCCTATCGCTGGTAATGGGCAGAATGGCATGACAGGTGCCCAGGCCAGCCCATGCGGGAGCGCAACTTGAATTTATCTGGAGAGCCTTTTCAAAGTAGCCAATCGCCTTCTGGATGGCGGGCGGAGTACGTTGGTTCCACAGTTCGCGCGCTCGAAGGTAATAGTCATGAGCTTCCGGGTCCACCGAGCCCGAAGAGAGAGCCGCGGGCGCCAGCTTTAAGCGGATTGTCTCCGCCACCGCCGTCGCGACTTCCGACTGAACGCGCAGGACGTCGTCCAGGGGCCGCTCGTAGCTTTCCGCCCAGGCGTGGGTTTCGTCGACAACGCGGATTAACTGCGCAGCAACGCGTACCCTGCCCGCACCCATACGAGCGCTGCCTTCGATGAGGTAGTCGGCGCCGAGTTCGCGCCCGATCTCCGCCACTCTCTTCCGGGTGCCTTTATAACCCATCACCGAGGTGCGGGCGATCAGTCCCATTTCTTGTGGTGAAAACCGCCCCAGCTCGGTGATGAGTTCTTCCGTCAGGCCGTCGCTGAAATAGTCCTGTCCAGCATCGCCACTGAGGTTGTTGAGAGGAAGTACGGCAATAATGACCCGACCGGAGGGTAAACCCGCGTTTTTCGGAGGTCGAGAGGCTGGCACGAGGTCCGCAATAAAACGGTAGCCCTTGCGCGAGACCGTTTGAACGTAACGTGGCCGTGCGGGATCATCCTTGAGTGCGCGCCGAATCTTCCGAATCGCCGTGTATAGAGCGGTCTCGGCCTCGATGAAAACATCCCTTCCCCAGACGCGGTCCA
>Ga0326728_10009714_pt1 | contig 22979 bp, 20 predicted proteins | sample MB3enrmetagenome_FD_207602 | JGI IMG/M metagenome (GOLD analysis project Ga0326728, IMG submission 207602) | Lab enriched peat soil microbial communities from McLean, Ithaca, NY, United States - MB31MN | ecosystem: Environmental > Terrestrial > Soil > Wetlands > Peat | place: USA: New York... | reverse complement strand
GCACCGGCTGCCCGACTCTCTTTCTTGGCTCGACAATGCCGGGCTGACGCTTCAGTTCAAGTGAGAAGCAGGGGCAAGGATTCTTATGTTGATATGACGGTTAAAGCGGCGCGAAAATCGGTGCTGTAGTCAAAAACGGTGACTACGACGGCCGTTTGTTCCTGGTCCGCAAGGACGGCATGGTCTTTGATCTGCCGGGGGGATCTTACTTCATCTCGAAAGACAAAAGGTATCTCTTTAGTCGCTACGAGTCGGACAGCCCAGGCCTGGTAGTCTTCGATCTGCGGAGAAGTCGTGCGGTGTTCTCCAGCGACAATCGGCTAGAAGACGAGTATCAATGGTACGTTCTAAAGGACTCATATTTCTTTACCGTATCCGAAATATCCGAATGGCCTGACACCTCTAGAATACCCCAGGAAAAAGAGGGCGTCGCCTTCTTCTATGACTTCAAATCTCACAAAATAGTAGAGAAAAGCATAACTAGTCAAGAGATGGCCGCGAGCCAGCCAGTCGCTTATGATTTTGATCCAAGAAGATGCGAGGACTGCGTCGTAACTCCCGAAACCGAGGACCGGAAGCAGTAGAGACTACGCCGCCGTTAGTTCCGCGCCACTTTCTTATGGCAATCCTCTTCGCTGAAAGGCTTACTTGGCTGAGTACTCGTGCGTGAAAGCATGGCCGGGGACGGCTCAGGCCGGTCGGGCTTAGTAGGGGCCTGCCCCTCTCAGACGGCCGCGAAGCCCCCACAAAGACCGCCCTGTCTTTTCAAAATCTAGAGGCGGCCCTCCCGCCTGGTCTACCGGCAGGCCGCCGATCCAATTGCCCGTGAGGTCCTCTTTATCCCGGAATTGGCGACCGTTGGTTCAATTCCGGGGGCGAATGGACGGTCCGCATGGAGGGATCGATGAGATTCGGATGCAATCTGAGCCGTGCTTGCCGAGGACTATACTTTGCGTATGTCCGAGGCAGTGCGGCGAAGAGGGCGCCGAAGATCGCGATACCTTCATCGGACCGGCCTTGCTTGCATGTCGCCCGAAGGCCCTCGCTCACTCTATCCCGCCCCTGCCCCTGTCAGACCGCCTAACCGCTTCCTGGCCCCCATGATTTGACACTCCACGGCGGCTGCCATTTCCGATAGTATGTCCCTTCCTCCTCTCTCTGCGTGCTTGACCTTTTCTTTCATGAGCCAGAAATCCGTTGCCCTCAGCTCGGCCATTTCCGCATCGATTCCAGCCAACCGCTCTTCCACCAAGGCTATTCTTCGGATAATGCGTATCAGCTCAGCCCAGGTCCCTTCACCCTCCACAGACTCGGGGCTGTTCTCCCATCGGCGAAGTATCGAGCGGAGCCCTTGCATGTCCTGCCTCTCATAGGCAAGGTTGACCTCTACCATCATTGCCTGCCGCGCAAGACGCATCTTCTCGTCAGGGGCGAGATCAGGGTGCATCGCCTTGGCCGCTTCCCGGTAGAGCTTCTTCAGATCCTCCATTGGGCAAAAACTATCCTGCTTCTCCCTTCTCCGGGCGGCTTCGGCGGCACGCGCAGACTCCCGGGCGTTATCGCGCGCTTCTTCTGCCTGCTCCCGTCTCCGGTCATCTCCGGGATGAAGGTGAGCGTAAGCCTCTGCTATTTCTGCCTCAATTTCGTCAAGCTCGGCAAATTTCACCCCCACAAAGCGCACGCATCTGGTCTCGAATGCCTGAAGATCAGCCTTAACGGTCGTTATCTCAAGCTCCGACTGGCTCAGTCTCTCGGCAAGGATCGCGAGCTCGTCCTCTTTCCGAGAGAGCTCTCTTTCCTCCGGCGTTTGATTCAACGCTCCCATTCCGTTGCGCACCTGTTTAGCCCGTCATCCGTTTCCCGCCATCAGCCTGCCGGTCCTCGAAGGTCCCTGCCTTCTTCAGCGCCTAGATGAGCTTAAGGCGATTGCGAAACGAGACTCGCCGGCCACATTATATCCCACACAACGGAAATCAAGAAAGGGTTATTCAGTAGGGGATGATTGCGAGGATAACAACGGGCAGGCGCGAAACCCTTTGAGCCTTATCCGGTGGCAACACGGTACGCCACGTGCCTGCTGAAGGACGGTCAGATGGTGACGATAGACGGAGGAGCGAGAACAGCCGAAATGGCGGACCGGCGGTGAGAAAGGGCGCGATCTGCTGCCCAAGTCCTAGGAAAAGGCATCACGGTTCTTCCTCCTCGATCGGCCTCAGCTTCACGTCGACTCGATCGGACGCTAACCGGTAGCCGCCACCGGAGACTACGTCGATCCCCCAGCAGACGAGCCCGCCGGGCAACAAGACGTTTGCAGCTGAAGTTGCAGAGAGGGCCGAGTGAACAGGCAATGTGACAGTCTCGTACCCCTCTCTCTCGATGGTAAGGAGATCATTTTTCTTCCGTTTCAGCGTAAAACTGCAGGGCGTGGTGCACGTCGTGCCGTCGGCTGATCTCACCACGGCCCCGGCCGGCGACGTTATGCAGACGATATTCTGAGAGGTGCCGTGGGCAATCGTCCCACAGTCTGCAATGGCAAGGAGGGGGAGCAACAGAAAAAAACCTTTCACTTTTGCGCTTTCCTTTCTGTTCAGATGCAGGCGGTTTCATCGATCCGGCCGGAAACCCCCGGCGAACATCCTTATCCGCACGATCTTGCGTTCCCTTATCGGACAGCGCGTCCGGTTTCCCGTCGGCCCGCAGGCGGAAGGACTAGTGCAGGCTCATCTTTCCCTTGACGAAAGCAGCATTTGTGAGCTCCCTTACGGCAGCGGGCCCTTTCGCGGTATCCACAAGGACGCGCAGCATCTCGGCCTCGAGCGGGGTGATCACCACGTCTTGCGCCCCGACGTCCTTGCTCTCCCTACCCTCGCTGCGTGCGCTGTGTGCCTTATCATGGTGGTGGCGACGTAACACGGTTCCTCCTGTTATTGCGCTCTTTAGCCATCCCGGCCCAAGATTCTCGTCATTGTCGACAATCCTCGATCATGAGGAATTCCCGAAGCGACGTGCCGAATATCCCTGGGCACTTTCCGTTCATGGTGATCCCACCGATCGTCTGCCTATTCGATACCAGGGCCGGATGGCCCGGAGCGCCTGCGTTGAAGCCGGCCGAGGCCTCAGAGACCTTAAGCAGTGTTCGCGCCGGCAGCTCACTGTGGGATGACATCAGCCTCCTCGGCTCGAGCCTTATCCGGATGTCTGGTTCAATCTCCTTCTAGCAAATCCAATGCCGCGGGACGAAAGAGAAGAAATGCCCGGATACAGCCCGTTTCCGACGAAAAGGAGGTTGGACAAGGGGCTCATCGGTCTTGAGAAGGCGGACGATCTGTCCTGAAAACAAGACGGATGGTTCTCACAAAGAACATGCTGATGGAGCCGTCTCACTTGAGAGCCGCCTCTTTCGGGACCGATGGGATGGGCCCGTGGGAACCGATTCGCCGGGGTCTTTGCTTTTCAAGCCAATCCCTGCACCCTTGACGATGGAGACTTCGCGGGTTATAGTGCTGGTGAGGTTAAGACTTAAAGTTTAGTCGTTATGTACTAAAGAAGGGAGGCGAGTGATATGAAGAGACTGCTTATGGCCTTGGCAGGGCTGCTTATGGTCTTGAGTCTCCTTGTACCTGCAGCGCTTTCATATGAGACACCCTATGGAGATTCTATTGACACCGGAACGGCGATACAGAACGGCTCCCAAAGCACGTTGACAACGCCCTCTGATAGTAGCACCAGCCGGCAGAACGATTTCTCCGTGTATCAGCAGAACGATCCCAACGCGTACTGGGTGAACGGGCTTCCAAACCAGTTGGGCAATGCTTCGACGGAGCCCTCCGGCCAACCCCTTATGGGGCAGTATGGCACTACTTGTATGGAGATGGGCGGCACCGTTTGTTGAGCTTAGTGGGGCGGGCCCGGGAGCCTGAAAGCCCTTGGTGACCGCCCCGCCCTGTCTTGTTGCGCCGTCCATCATCTCCACGCAAGGATCGAGCTGCCATCGTCTCCGGGCAGCACATGCCTCCCGAGAAGCCTCCCTTCCTGCTCAGCATTTCCTCCACCCATTGAGCATCATCTTTGGTCGCCCTTTCACCAGGCACGTGTCATCAGCCGGGAATGAGTTTCAACGGACGAGACCTATGGCGCGGAAGACCGCTTGACGTGTATGCATGTTTTTGGCATACTAATGCATATCACAGATGAGGTGACGCCACGCGGACAACTTTGAATATCGATGACGGTCTGATCGAAAAGGCATCCAGAATGACGGGGATTAAAGAGAAAACTGCACTGGTGAGACTCGGGCTCGAAGCCCTTATCGCAAGAGAGAGCGGAAAGAGGCTTGCCAAACTCGGAGGGACAGAGAGGCAGCTAAAGCCCATACATAGGAGGGGCACTCCATAGAATGGTTCTTGTCGACACATCCGTCTGGGTCTCTCACTTACGGGAGACCCAGACGGGACTCGTGGATCTGCTCAACGATGGAGAGGTTGCCTGCCATCCATTTATCGTAGGCGAGCTTGCATGCGGAAACCTCAGGAACAGAACGGTCATACTCACCCTTCTGGAATCTTTGCCGATGACTCTTCCGGTGGAGCACAGAGAAGTACTTGCGTTCATAGAAGGGCACGACCTCATGGGAAAAGGGTTGGGTTACGTTGACGTTCATCTCCTTGCTTCTGCCGTCCTAACCGGACTTCCCTTCTGGACATTCGACGAGAAACTGGCGCAGGCTGCCGCTACGCTTCTTCACAAGTATCGAGAGAAGAGCAGATAAGCTTACGATCTGCCATGTTCATCTCCTTTCTCTTTGGACATTCGAATCATTGCCTGCGATCTCCTGCACCTTGTCCGCCACCGATCCTACGCTGAAAGGGCGCTTCATCACCGCGGCCCGGCCGTAGCCTTCCTCTATCCGCTCATCCCCCTCGATTGCCCCTGTGAGTAAAACGACGGGAACCCCGCTCCCCATGAGTGCATCAATCAGGCTTGGCTCAACATTCTGATCCCGCAGCTCCATGACTATCGCTCCGAGTCGGGGGGGTAAGTCCGGCCCGAAGATCGGCCACCGCTTCGGAGAGGTGCGGGTATCCGATCGCGCCGAGTCCACGCTCGGCCGGCTCCGCAACGAGGTATGCTCGCGGCCATTGATCGGCTTCGATGATCCATACGACTATCTCGCTTGCCATAAACCGAATGTAATGGGACTATCGGAGGACCGCACATTGGATGGAGCTCACCATGTTCAGCCCAATCGCGCCCTTCTTCTTAAGCCGACAGATCAACCCAAAGATTGCCATACGGTGTTACAGCGATTGGGGGGCGCTATGGAACATCGCCTTTGCCTAAAGCCATGACCTATTGATACCCCAACAGTCAGATCCTCCCTAATGAGGGAGGTGGCGTATGCTCCCTAATTGGCGGGCAAAAGAGCGGTGCCGGCAATGACAAAAGCTCACTTTTTGTCACGACCGCTCTATGCTCGATTAATAGGAAATCAGGGCTATCGCATACCCGGGTGAACGAATGAGAAAAAATTTCCGAGATTTATGTCATTTTTTTCTTGCATATTGCTGAAAAAAAAAGAGAAGATCATATACAAATCCACGGAAAGGGGGGACCCATCATGGCAAAGAAAGTGGAAACAAAGGCAGCGGCAAAGGCTCCGGCAAAGAAGACAGCGAAGAAACCAGCGAAGGCCGCAGCGAAGAAGAAGTAATCCCACCATCGTTCACCCCCGCCCCGACCAGAATCAGGGGCGGGGGTGAACGACCATTGTCAGGCGTACGCGGTCTTTATCGCGACACGCGCCCAAGCCACCTCCGGGTCACTCGATCAGATTGTACTGACCCCTCCGTCCATGACGATTCCGGCTCCCGTCACAAAGCCGGCCAAATCGGAACAGAGCCACAGGACAGCGCCTGCCACCTCTTCGGGCCTGCCTATCCTTCCTACAGGCGTCGTTTGCTTAAGCCTCCGCCTGAACTCCTCGGGCGCATCGCGAAGGCCGGGCGTATCGATGGCGGCGGGGCAAACCGCGTTGATGCGGATTCCCTTATTTGCGTAATCGAAGGCCGCCGTTTTCGTAAGACCCATTATGCCGTGCTTCGCCGCCACATATGCATAGCACCCCGATTCGGCGAGAATGCCTGCCAGAGAGGCGATATTCACGATGACGCCATGACCCTGACCGAGCATCTGGCGAACCTCGTGTTTCATGCATAGAAAGACGCCTTTCAGGTTGACGGCAATGATGCGGTCCCACATCTCTTCGTCCGCCTCAACGAGCGACTCAGGCATCGGGTTATGAATGCCCGCGTTGTTGCAGGCGTAGTCCAGACGGCCGAATTCCTTTACGATCGCTTCGATCATCGCCCGGACGTCTTCCCCCTTGGACACGTCGCAGAATCGATATGTTGCCTTCCCCGCCGCCTCCTGAATGAGGCGCGTTGTCTCTTGCCCTCGCTCCGAGCTATTGTCGGCCACCACGACATACGCGCCCGCATGCGCGAAGGCCAAGGCTATGGCCCTGCCGATGCCGGAGCCGGCCCCTGTCACCAGCGCTACTTTCCCTGTCATGTTTTCAGTCATGTCTCACCTTGTTCATTGGCTTGGATTCTTTTTCCAAAGACGTGTTCACAGGTTGTCTCCCCTCTTTCCGACTATACCATGGCCGCATCTCCCATTAAATGACAAGATTCCTCACCCTTCCACCCTCTCTTCCACCCTTCCATCCTTCCACTCTTCCACCCTTTCCGGAATCCGCACAGTTTGCCAGAGTCTGCCGTCAGCCCGCGCCTTGCTGTCTACAAACCATTTGCTTACTTTCGTCAAAAATAGGAGAATTCATTGTTCGCTTACGTGACGATCACGAAGCGGATCAGAAAGGCAGTTCGGGTCGCGCAAGAAACGGCGACCGGTGCCCTCGGGGCAGCTTAAAGAAGGGCGAGGCAGTGATGTATTGACGACGTGCTCTTAAGAAGCGTGTCCAATGGGCATGGAAGAAGCGCTGCAGCACACGATATCTGCAACAGGTGAAGGTGTAGGCCCATGGCTCTTTTAACGCTCTCAGAATGGCTTGCCCGCGCCGAGAACGACAGGCGCTTCCGGGAGAACGCGACATCCATCACCCACATACCCGCATCACAGGGTAGTTTTGCTCAATATCCCACGTGGGTAGACCCTCGCATACAGAAGGTCCTCATCGAGCGGGGCATCACCCAGCTCTACAGCCATCAGGCCCGGGCCATCGAGCTCGTGCACCAGGGCAGGGACGTGGTCCTCGTCACGCCCACGGCAAGCGGCAAGACCCTCTGCTACAACATCCCCGTGCTCCAGAAGATCATAGAGGAGCCCGAGACGAGGGCCATCTACCTCTTTCCCACAAAGGCCCTCGCCAACGACCAGATGACGGAGGTGCATCGTCTCATCGGCGAGCTGAAGGCGGACATCAAGACCTTCACCTATGACGGCGACACCCCGGACGACGCCCGGCAGGCGATCCGCAAGCAGGGCCACGTGGTGGTCACCAACCCGGACATGCTCCACGCCGGCATCCTGCCCCACCACACCAAGTGGCAGAAGCTCTTCTCCAACCTGAAGTACGTGGTGGTGGACGAGCTTCACGTTTACAGGGGAGTCTTCGGCAGCCACGTGACCAACGTGTTCAGGCGCTTGAAAAGGGTCTGCCGCTTCTACGGACAGGAGCCCGTCTTCATCTGCTGCTCCGCGACGGTGGCCAATCCCAAGGAGCATGCGGAGGACCTCATCGAGAAAGAGTTCGTCCTCATCGACGAAAGCGGTGCCCCTAGGTCGGCTAAGACGTTCATCCTCTACAACCCGCCCATCGTCAACAGAGAGCTCGGCATACGCCAATCCTCGCTGACCCCTGCCCGGAACATGATGAGCGACCTCATAGACAACAAGATACAGACCATCGCCTTCACCACGAGCAGGCTCTCCGTGGAAGTGCTCACCAAGTATCTCAAGGACACCTACGGCGGGAAGATCCCCAACGACGACCACTACGTGACGGGCTACCGCGGCGGGTACCTGCCCAACTTGAGGAGGCAGATCGAAAAGGGCCTGCGCGAGCGGAGCGTCATGGGGGTGGTAAGCACCAATGCCCTCGAGCTGGGCATCGACATAGGCGACCTGGAGGCCTGTCTCATGGTGGGCTATCCTGGCTCGATCGCGAGCACCTGGCAGCAGGCGGGCAGGGCGGGACGCAGGGCAGGACAGAGCCTCGCGATCCTCATCGCAAAGAGCAATCCCATGGACCAGTTCATCGTGGAGAACCCGGATTACTTCTTCGGCCGATCCCCGGAAGCCTGCCGGGTGAACCCGGACAACCTCCTCATCCTCCTCCACCACATCAAGAGCGCGGCATTCGAGCTGCCTTTCGAAGAAGGCGAGCGGTTCGGCAAAGAGGACCTCATGGAGCTGCTCACCTACCTGGAGGAGAAGGGCGTGCTCCACAGGGTGGACAGGCGCTGGCACTGGGCAGCCGAGAGCTATCCGGCGGACGAAGTCTCCTTGCGAACCATCAACCCGGAGAACGTCGTGGTGGTGGATACCACCGATGCGGGCAACCACAGGGTGATCGCCGAGGTGGATTGGGACAGCGCCTTCACCGCGGTCCACGACGACGCCATCTATATGGTGGAGTCGCAGCAGTACCACGTGGACAAGCTCGACCTGGAGCGCAAGAAGGCATACGTGAGGAAGGTGGACGTCGATTACTACACCGACGCCATGACCTACACCGGTGTCCGCGTCATCGACGACTTCGACAAGAAGATGAAGGGCAGGATCATCGTGGAGCACGGCGAGGTCCACGTCTCCCGCAAGGTGGTGGGCTACAAGAAGATCAAGTTCTACACCTCGGAGAACGTCGGCTACGGCGACATCCATCTGCCCGAGAAGGAGATGCACACCACGAGCTACTGGTTCACCATCCCCTGGGACATGCTCAATTCATTGCAGCTCATACGCTCGGATATCATCGACGGCCTTGCGGGGCTCGCCTACTGTCTCCACCACATCTCGGCCATGCTCGTCATGGCGGACATCCGCGACGTCGACTGGTGCATCGGCGACAAGAGCGGTGAATGGTATGTGCGCCACGGGAGCAACCACCGGGTCATCACCACGACCCCGGGTCAGCCCGTGGCTGTCATGGAAGACGCCTACGACCCGACGGTCTTCATCTTCGACGCCTATCCCGGCGGCATCGGATTCTCGGAGAACCTCTTCGACAGGCACGACGAGCTGATGCACGCCGTCCGGTCGGTCATCGCCTCGTGCCAGTGCGAAAACGGCTGTCCCATGTGCGTGGGGCCCCTTTTGGAAGTGGGACCAACGGCTAAGAAGGCAGCGCTTTCGATCCTCGATCTGATGGATAGATCATGAGCCTCAAGGACCGCTTGACCCGCCTCACCGGGGAGGCGCCCAAACCCTCATCGACTGACCCGAGACAGGATAGAATAGCCGAGCTTCGCAGGAAGCTGGACAGGGTCATGTTGCCCCGGGAGCACAACAGCCCGGCAGGCATCCCCGCTCCGCGACGAGGCGTGACGCCTCTCGAGCACGTGGTTGCCGGCGAGGAAGCCCGGACTTCGCACGGTGCCTTCTTCCTATCCCGCGCCGCGATGAAGGCGGATGATGTCCACGGAAACGTGCGCATCTGCGATGCCGCGCGCGCCAGCATGGAGGCGGCGGCCCTCCTTACCGGCATCCGGATGGAGAGGAACGTATCGATCGAAGGCGGTCTCTTCCTCGATACCGAGACCACCGGTCTTATGGGCGGCACCGGGACGTTCCCCTTCCTCATCGGGCTCGGCTGGTTCGAGGCGGGTTCGTTCGTTACCTGCCAGCTCTTTGCCCGGGACTTCTCGGAAGAGGGTGCCATGCTCGAGTACTTGAGCGAGCTCGCATCGGACAGGCAATTCCTGGTGACCTTCAACGGCAGGGCTTACGACCTGAACCTTCTCGCGGCCCGGTTCATCCTCAACCGCTGCCGGGACACTCTGAGCGCCATGCCGCACATCGATCTGCTCCACCCGAGCAGAAGGATACTCGCCCATCGCCTGGAGAACGCACGCCTGTCGACCATAGAGACCCATGTCCTCGGGGTGGAGCGCGACGGGGACGTTCCCGGCTTCGAGATCCCCGGGCGCTATTTCGACTGGCTCCGTCATCGCGATGGAAAGGCGCTAGGGGACGTTTTCACACACAACAGGCTGGATGTGGTCTCGCTCGCATCGCTCCTCAAGTATCTGGCCGATCTGGTGGAAGACAGCCGCGAGATGCTCCATAGCCATCACGGCGATCTCCTCAAAGTAGCCGGAGTGGTCCTTGAGCGCGGCGATTCGAGCAAGGCCCGGAGCATGCTCGAAGCATTGATCTCGTCCCATCACAGGGACGTGGCAGCGTCCGCACAACAGGCTCTCTCCCTGGTATACAAAAAGGCGCGCCAATGGGAAGAGGCAGCCGTTATCTGGCAGGACCTGGTTGCGTCGAACCCGCATGATTTCTTCGCCGTCGTCGAGCTTGCGAAATTCTACGAGCACCATACCCGTGAACACGGGAAGGCCTTGCAGCTTGTGGCCAGGCTCCTCGACGAGGCCAATGGCTTGAGCCATGACGAACGGGCATCGGCGGAGCACCGCCTTCGCCGGCTCCTTCAAAAGACGTCTTTAGAGTAGTCTCGCGAGTCAATCACTCTTGCCCTTTGCTTCCTTGGGGTCGAGGTAGCGATGATGAAAGATGCGTATGCGCTTGAACTTGCCATTCTCATCGAGATCGTAGAGCACAATCTGGTTCATGATAATAACGTCGCCTTTCTTCCATTGGGCACCCGGAGAGCCTGCCGGAGGAGTTCGAAAAACGTGGAACTCGGTGACAAGCTCGACGCAGAACTGCCTGCCCCTGGAAAGGAAAGCGCCCACATTGAGAACCTCATGTACGTTGGCGGCAATGGCCTCATAGTTGGCTATGAACTCCTTCGGGCCGTGAAGCGTCTTGCCTGTCAGGCCGGGTATCTGCGGGCCCATGAAGTTGTCGGGATACGCCAGGGTGACATCCGGGCAGAAGTAGCTGACGACTCTGTCAAACCTGTGGTTGTTGAAATGGTCGACGTATTCCATGAATTGCTTGCGGTTCATAGCGAATTACCTCCTTGAGCCATGTTTGGATAGAGTCCCGTATGCCTTCGTTACCGCCTTTCGTCGGCATCAGGAAAGAAGCCGCTCCTGTTGAAGATTCTCCGGCGGCTTCGCCTTGAGCTCTTTTCGTAGTCCCGGCCATTTCGCCACATAATGTTCCTCGTTGTCCCTTATACCACGACCATCTCGAGGGGCAGCTTGGTGACCGACTCAGGGTCTCCCTCGGTGACGATGCAGACGTCTCCGATAATATGGCCTATGTGGCCTTTGTACGCATCGAGATCGGACTGCGGAGGGCGGGTGTAAGGGTGAATGGCAAAGACCTGCCCGGGCGCAAGTATGGTACGGAAAGGACCGGATTGGCAATTATCCATGAACTGGATCAGGGGGGAGGCGAAGGTGAAGTCGCTGACGCCATAAGCCCACTCGCCTACTTTCGTCTCGATCTCGGTGGAGATATTGCCCGGCCTCAATTCTGCGCGCGCCCGGAGATACATCTCCTTGTGCAGATCGAGGGTGTGGAGGAAATCAACGGGCGGATCGCCCAGGCAGATCGGCCTGAGAAGGTGGCCATAGTACCCGCCGTAGCAGGGGCTCACCTCCATGAGGAGGATATCGCCCTTCTGCAGGCGCCTATTGCTGCCCCCGTGGGGCAGCCCCCAGCCGTTTGGCCATTGTTTGGCACAGAAGAGGAGTTGAGAGCCGGGTTCGGCGCCGGCTTTGATCATGGCGCTTTCACACTCGGCGATGACCTCGTATTCAGTGGCTCCCGGCCTGGCCGCTCCAACCATCGCCGCAAAGCCCTTATCAGCGCACTCTCCGGCCTTGCGGACAAACTCCAGCTCGTCGGCGCTCTTTGTGAGGCGCGGAATGGTGAGAATGTGGGGGGCATCGACAAAGGTCGCATCCGGCAGCAGTTGCAGCAGGCCCTTGTAAACCGAGGCAGGCATTGTTTTCTCGCTCACGAGGCCGATCTTCGATCTCTCCAGGCCCTGCTGCCGTATCTTCCCTGCGATCATCTCCGGGTAGGTCATCTTCTGGTCGAGGGCACCGCTCGAGACGATATCCCGGACCCAGCTTACCTTGCGAGCCCAGAACTCATGCATCCACTGCCAGACGAACAGGGTGGGCTCGCCGATCAGAGGGAACAGACAGTATTCATCACCGAACCAGTTGATGTAGTTGGACACGTACCGGATGTTGCCGAACTGTCCCCGGTGATTTCCCGTATGGCCGGCAATGACGAGGCAGTCGATGCCCTCATAGTCCATCAGCTCACGAATGCGATCATGCCGGCGCCGACCTTCTTCTTCCGAAAAAATGGGGATCTGCCATTCCTTACCGAATGCGATCATGTGGTCTGCCCTCCTATTTTCCGCTTCCTTGCGAGAGAGGACTTTCAACCGGGCTTTCGACGCTACCCCAGGCTCTTCATAGACCCGGTGACAGTCCGAACAAATATCGCACATTCCGGGGCAAAGAAAAACGACAAAAGCAACGCGTAGTGTCCTAAAGGACACTACCAAACAACGCATCGCTTCTGAGGGGAGGATGCCATCGCGTCCGCCGCCACGGGAAGTTCGCGGCGCCTTGGCGGCCCCCGAAGGCACCTGCAACTCCTCGCAGATAGGCTCCTTTTAGGCGAGTGAAGAATGGCGGAGGAAAGGGATGAATTTATTTGCCCGGAACTTGTGCGTTCCCCTTGACTTTCATGCTCATGCGTATCACAATATAAGACACCGGGACAGAATCGAGTCATGACATGCTAACTCCTATGGAAGCATCAGGAAGGGATCGAAAACTTCTCCGTATGGGCCGGTCTCGAACGGACGGCTCTTCCTTGAACATCGACACGGTCCTCCAAAGGGCGAGGGAAACGAGTATCGTCGAGGCCAGGAAAAGGGCAATAGAAAGATTGGGCCTCACGGAATGGAAGATCTGGAAGCTCCTTCGCATCGAATGGAAATAGGACCGCGACGGGCACAAGGGACTGCAATCTGCGCCTCCACCCGCGATCGTCACTGAAGGTCGGTCAAGTGTGACGATAACATAGAAGACCCGCTTACTTAGACCTCTTGTCGCACAATACTTGAAAAGAACAAGACGCCCCTGGGCTGATCGATGAGAGCCGTTTTTAGTCTCGCCATCCCAAACGCCCAGGAAGGGAGTCCTGCCCAGAAAGACGGGGCAGCTATGACCAGCGCCGCTGTCAGAGTCATGGTGAAATACCCACTCAATGCGACGTTTACGGTCATGTGCCTACCCCGTCATTGATGATTTCCACGCTCTGACGCTACTCTCCGACCTTCAAGTTTGTGAGACCAGCGCTCCGGCCACTTTCTGGTTGTCCGCTTTTTGGAAAGAATTCCGTTCCCATAAGAATGGGTGGTAAGACGGGATGAGCCTCCATCTTTAGTTCAACAGAAAGAACCAAGGAAGGCCGCTACGGCGCTATTGATCTCACATTAGGAGAATGAGAAGCGAAATGAAGACATGCCCTCACTGTGCTAAGTGTTGCGGGGAATGGCTGAAGCGGAATGAGGAGGCTCCAACGCACGTCGAGTCTCCCGGGCCGGAGCCGGCAAGCTCTCCGGCAAATGAGGACGTAGGAGAACGGGCACCCACGATAGACCTAGAACCAGCATGGACCTCGCGATGGGGATGGGGCTGGTTGGTGTTGCTCGCCGTTTACGCTAGCGGAACGAGGCAGGTACAGGTAGACAGCAACATCGCATACCTTGCTGACACGGTTGGCTTCGTGGGTGTGTTTGCCTTTTACTACTTCTTGAGGAGAAAGATTGCGAAGCGATGGAATTTCACGGATCCACAATGGTTGGTCTCCTTCGCTGCGGGATTCGTAGCCTATGTTTCTGTTGCCTTGGTCGCGGGTGGCCTTATCGGTTATGGGAACGCGAGATGGTCGTGGACTCGAGGCGAGCTCGAAAAACTGAATAACGTGGCTTCCGACACACGGTCGTCGGCACGGCAGGCTCTTAGCCGGGTTAATGAGATCGAGGAGCCAGCCAGTAAGACTGCAGCAGAAGATGCCATCGCAAATGTGAAAAACGCCCAAAGCCTCTTCGATAAGTCTCTTGAGGCGTATGATGACCTAAAGAAGTATTTCGAGGAGAACAAGCACCGTTTGTCGGATGAGGAAGTTGCGACTTACCAGGAATGGTTTGGGGTAAGGGGCGAGACTTTTGCGGCCAATAACGCGGCTCTCCGGCAGTTCTACGATGCCCTTGCGGCCTTTCTTGAGTATCGGCTCGACAATTACGATGCTCTCCAAAGTGGTGACGCCGAGCAAACCGCCGAGTACGAAGCCCTCCGTTCCTCGTGCGAAAGGGCGATGACCGAGTACAACCAAACTCTCGCGCGCCATAGGGACTTCGTTAGGGAGTATCTTGTAGAACATCCGAAGGTGGCAAAACTGGTCGGGGCCTTTCAATGACAAACAGGCGAGAGGACGGACGGGCACAACACGGACATCTCCACCGCTTAAACTTAGCAAAATACTCGATTCTCATGAGGCTGGCGCATTCCACACACAAAGTCATATGTCATCCGTACTGTGCCCGCCCTTACCGGTGTCAAGAATTATCGACGGACTCGACACCTTCACTCCCGTCTCCCAAAGCTCCCTTCGCCGTCTGAGTTCCTTTACTACCTGCTGACGTATTCTCTTCATCCCTCCCGGACACCTTCGCCACCGTGCTCAGCACGAATTGTTCGCTGAACCCTGCAACAAACCCGAGCACCAGTCCCGCACCGAAGAGCACGTCAGACGGTTTTATGAGACTGATGATCCCCGACTGAATCACTGCGTAAACAAAAAGGGCGGAGACGGCCCCAACGAGCGGTCGTCCAAGAGTCACAAGGCCGTACAACAGCGCCTCGGGAACCTTCGCTTCTCCTACCCGACTGAGTTGGTACATGGCGCTCGCCACACCGCCGAGGGCACCGGCGATAGCGATCGCACCGAGATGAACCCAGGTGTACTGAGAACCAGGAGGCGCGAGAAGGCGCGACCCTATCCCTGTGGAGATCAAGAGAACGATGCACGCGAGGACCAGATAATTAAGCTGTTTTCCAACAAGGAGCATCCGATGATACAGATTATCGCTATGTTCGTTGAGAACCTTGAGCGACTCCACTATGGCCTGTTCGAGCTGACTTCGTTGCTCATTCTTCAGGGTTGCGCTCGTCTTCTGCCAATCCGTCAGTTTCAAGGAGCTCCATAATGACTCGGTCGCTCGATACCGCCAGCCTCTTAACTTCGCGTGAGTTTCGGCCCTGAGGGTCGCTGCCCGTGCCACGAGCTCCGGACCGGTCAGTCCAAAAATGACAGATCGTTCGGCATCGTGTACCGCGCGCCAGCCGCCGTCGATGTCGCCGCGATTAAGTGCCGCCTCCGCAAGATCAAGGGCGTGGCGGACCGAGTCGGCCCACCAGGCCTCCCTGTCTCCCCCCGGCCTATCGATGCACCCGGCAAAGCGCTCGCGGGCTCCCTGGAGAGCCGCCTCGAGGCGACCTTTCCTCGGGTCTGGAAAAATACGGGTCCATAGCGAACCGCGCAGCGTGGCGCCGCAGTGGACCCTCACGAACTCCCGTTCGGCATCGTGCGTCAGTCTCCTCAGTGCTTCATCAGGCAACAGCCACACGAGGCGGTTGACTTCCGCGCCTGACACCGGCCTTGAATATCGCTCGGCCTGCCTGGTCATATGCCATACGAGAACGATCTTCAGCCGGCCCTCTTTCAAGTAAGAGTAAGTACCCGCCATGCCGGTGAGGAATGCCTTATACCCCGTCTCTTCCATCGCCTTCCGAAGGGCTGCGGCATCGAGACTCTCGCCGGCTTCGGGTCGTCCCTTTGGCAGCGTCCAATCGCGGTACCTCGTCCGGTGTACAACGGCAAAACGTGGTTTGGCTGCGTCGGTTGTCCAGACCAATCCTCCCGCAGCGAAGTCTATCTTGTCCGTCTGAGTTTGGTGCTCTTCCGTGGTGCTCATGCCTTGGTCTCCTTTCGGAATGTGCAGCTTCTTTTTCATTGACGACGTCTCCCGGATAAACCTGTGGTCGCTTACGGCCTTCTTCCCTCGGGGTTGGCTGGTGCTTGTTATACCTCTGTCAATGTACTATAGCTTTTCTGCACTGATTTCAACGGAAGAGGACGAATATCCGTTCGAGGAGGATGGTCCGAAGACCGACCTGTGATTGGTTCACTCCCTTTGCGTGTAAACGCTCTTGTCTGTTTGCCATCTATTAGCCCGCGCCCTCCAGTCGCGCCGGTGCTATAGTCTGAGACTGTGTTTGCAAAACCCTTCAGTATATCCTGGAAATGCTGACTAACTCATTGACAACGCTTGGACCGGCGAAAGGGGTCACGTGATCATCACCCCCCTCGCCGGCGGGCGCTTTCGGCCACGGAACGCCTGATACCGCTCATCTCTTTGAATAAGGAATAGGGAAGCTGTCTCCTAACAACAGGTCAATAGGTTAAGTGACGTATGTGGCAACTGCTTTGCAAGTGATAATTCTTGTGGTGACCTGGCCCATTTTCTCGCGTAGAGATTGAAGAGAGGTGACTATAGAAAAGACTTCCGGTCTCGTATGCTCCGACGATTCACCGGTTACACAAGCACAAGGATACTCCTCGACGATGCAGGTTCGTGGGTCAGAGCGGGGAAGGGGTAGCCACGGAAAGCTGCTGCCCCGCCGGGATGGCCCGCCGTCGGAAGGATGCGCGGCACGGTTATGATGCGTATCATTCCCGGCAAATTCGGCTCTCGCCTCCTGCTGATGGCCCTCTTCGCCGGGCTTATGCCTGTCGTGATTTTTGCCCTTTTGATCCATACCTCAAGCGACCGCTTCAAGAGCGAGATCAATCAGGCGGTCCAGTCGGGGCGCGACCTGGAGTGGCGGAGGGGTGAGGTCGTCCTCAGGCAGCAGGGAGAGGAAAGGATCCGCGCAAAAGCAATGGACGTGGCCCAGCAGCTCAACCTCGTGCTGGCCGGCGTGCCCTGGATGACGCTGCGAGATCTCCAGAGGGATGCCAAATTCCACGAAATCGCCGTACAGCGAGTGGGGAGGACGGGTTACACAGTTCTCTACGAAACGAGGACAGGGATTGGCCGTTTCTACAAGGGGCAAAAATACGAGAACGTCAGCCTCCGCCGGTTCTCGAAGAGCCTCCCGTCATTCTGGGCAATAGTGAGGAAAAGTCTCAGGGGTAAGGTTGCCGCCGGTTACTACGATTGGAAGGAGCCGGACGGACGCTTGCGACAGAAGTACATGTATGCGGTCCCTCTCTCGGTGAGGACCGGTGACGGCGTTCGCCTGACCGTCGCGGCGACAGCATACGTGGACGAATTCACTCAGGCCATTCGTGAGGCCGAGACCGTCCATCAGGACACAACGCGCTTCCTCATAGGCACGATAGGCACGTCAATACAGGACTTTCAAGAGACCGGCCTGGCTGAGATGGGACTGGGGATCGCCGTCGCATGCCTCTTTGCCCTCTTTATGGGCAGCTTTCTCTCGAGGACCATCGGTCGCCTCCGGGATGCGACGAGCCGTGTTATCGCCGGCGATTACGCCGTCAGGGTGCGAGCGCCCATGTCCGGTGACATCGGGACTTTCGTCACGGACTTCAACACCATGGTGGCTCAGCTGGAGACAACGACCGTGTCGAAGCAGCTCCTGGAGGAGAGCCGAGAGAAGCTTAGGCAGGCAAACTCAGAGCTGGAACTCCGCGTCACAGAAAGAACCGCCAGACTTAGTGAGAGCGAGCAGAGGTATCGAGAGCTGGTCGAGCTCTTACCGGAAGTCGTCTTCGAGACGGATGCCGGAGGTTTCTACACCTACGCGAACCGGCAAGCCCTGGAGACTTTCGGATATACCGCCGAAGAGCTCGGCGCGGGCATCCACATGCGGGATGTGGCGGCTCCAGGGGATTTCGCAAGAATCATGGAGAACGCCGACAGGATACTTGCCGGTGAGGCACGGGAGGGGGACGAGTACGTACTGAGACGAAAGGACGGCAGTGAGTTTCCTGTCTTCATACGGGCGTCCAGAACCGTGCAGGACGGAAGGATTGTCGGCTTGCGCGGAATCGCCGTCGATTTGACGCAATCCAAAAAGGCCGAGGAGGAGAAGATTCGTCTGGAGGAGCAGGTGAGACAGGCCCAGAAGATGGAGGCCATCGGAACCCTCGCCGGGGGCATTGCTCACGATTTTAACAATATTCTCGCCGCTGTCATCGGATTTACGGAAATGGCGATCGACGATGCGCCGGAAGGCAGTCCCTTCCGGTCGAAGTTGGACCGGGTGCACAAGGCGAGCCTCAGGGGGAGGGATCTTGTTAAACAGATCCTTACCTTCAGCCGTAAAGCTGAGCAGGAAAGAAGATACGTAGCTCTGACGCCTCTGGTCAAGGAAACCTTGAGGTTCCTCAGGGCCTCTCTCCCGGCGACCATCGAAATTCAGCTCGATAGCAGCAGCGAGACCGACTTGGTTCTTGCAGACCCAACCCAGATCGAGCAGGTAATCGTGAACCTCGCGACCAATGCGGCGTATGCCATGGGGAACAAGGGGGGATTGCTGGAGATTCGAATGAGCGACACGCTCATACCTTCCTCTGAGGTGTCCCACCCGGACCTGCAGCCGGGAACCTATGTAAGGGTTTCGGTGCACGATACGGGATGCGGCATGGACAAACCGACACTGGCCCGGATATTCGACCCTTTCTTCACGACGAAAGGGCCTGGCGAAGGTACCGGTCTCGGGCTCTCCGTGGTCCATGGCATTGTCAAGGCTCACCGAGGGGCCATCGCGGTCTCCAGTCAGCCGGGGAAAGGAAGCACTTTCACAGTCTATTTGCCGAAGGCCTCTCCCCCGATCGTTCAGGAAAACGACGATATCAGTTCCATCGAAACAGGATCTGAGCGAATCCTCTTCGTCGATGATGAGAAGGATATCATTGACGTCGCGCAGGCAACCCTTCAGGGCCTGGGCTATCACGTGACGGTAATGAGGGACGGCGTCGAAGCCATACGGGTGTTCTCGGAGACCCCGGATCTCTTTGACCTTGTCGTCACTGATCAGAACATGCCCAACATCACGGGTATGGAGCTCGCCAGGGAAGTTCTCGCGATACGGCCCAATATCCCCGTCGTTCTCTGCACGGGGTACAGCGAAATAGTTCCTCCGGACCCGGAACAGGCAGGGTTACGGGGCTATATCAGGAAGCCGGTCACCAGGCGAGAACTGGCGGCAGGTATAAGGCATGCACTGCACAGGCACGGACGAGATTCTGAAGAGAAAGAAGTAGGAGTTCCTCGATCAAATCTTCGGTCATAGAGCAGTACCATGCCAAAAACGCTCAGGAGGTGGGGCAGAAAAGCCCGCAAATAACCCACCCGTGACCGACTCTTCTGTCCGCAAACAGAAGATTCCCGCCGTCCACGGTTTGATAAATCGACTATCCCGACTGGTGGCATTGCCTTTGCAGTCCTATAAAGTCTGCATTGACCACGACTTAAGAACGGAAGTAAGCGGAGGCTATGAATGCAAGAAAGTGCCAAAATCCTCGTTACGGACGATGATCCGGACGTGCTCCTACTGACAACGGAGCTCCTGCGGGGAGCGGGCCACGAGGTCCTGGAAGCCTCATCGGGCAGGGGATGTCTCGAAGCCGTCCGAGCACACCACCCCGACCTTGTCTTGCTGGACGTTGTTCTTCCCGACATAACGGGCGTTGAGGTTTGTAGGAGGATCAAGACGGATCGGCAGACGCGCGGCACTTTTGTGATTCTCGTGTCCGGCGCCCAGGTCTCATCCGACTCTCAGGCAGACGGCCTCAGCGTTGGAGCAGATGCCTATATCATCAAGTCGATTCCCAACAGAGAGTTTCTCGCGCGCATCCAGGCTCTGGAGCGCATCAAGCGGGCGGAGGACGCGCTCCAGGCCTCTTAGGGTCGCTACCGGAGACTTTTTGAGACGGCCCAGGACGGCATCCTGTTGCTCGATGGCGATACGGGGGAGATAGATGACGTGAACCCATTCCTGACAAACATGCTGGGCTACACCCGTAAAGAAGTTCTGGGAAAGAAAGTGTGGCAGTTCGGCGCGTTCAAAGACGCCGAGGCAAGCAAAACGGCTTTCGAGCAGCTGCAACGTGTAGGGTATGCGCGCCACAAAGACCTCCCGCTCAGGACAAGAGACGGACGGGACGTGGCAGTGGAATTTGTCAGCAATGTTTACCTGGTCAACAATCACCGGGTCATCCAATGCAACATCCACGACATCACCGAACGAAAACGGCTTGAGGAGAAGCTCCAAAGCATGTCATTAGTTGACGACCTCACGGGTCTGTATAATAGGCGTGGCTTTTTCTTCTTCTCTCAACAACAGTTAAGCATGGCAGAAAGGACAAAGGAGAAGGTGCTCCTCTTCTATGCCGACCTGGACAACATGAAGCAGATCAACGACACATTGGGTCACCAGGAAGGCGATAACGCACTCGTCGAGGCCGCCATCGTCCTGAAAGAGACCTTCAGGAAATCGGACATCATCGGTCGCACGGGGGGAGACGAGTTTGCAGTCCTCGCCACGGGTGCCGCTGATGAACGAGGAGACGTGCTCTTGAATCGCCTCCGGGACGCCCTTGAGGCCCGCACGAGATTGAAGACCGGAAAGTATACCCTCTCTCTCAGTATAGGTGTCGCACAATCTGATCCTGAAAATCGCTCTTCTCTCGATGAGCTCATGGCTCAGGCAGATAGATCGATGTATGAGCGGAAGCGAGCCAAACAACGTTAGGACGCCGGCTTTGGTCTTCCCGTATCGTAGGGTGACTAAAGACAAGCCGCAACGTGGTTAGCAGGCGCGCAACCATGATCACGAGGAGGGACCGAACATGAGGGCTTGCAAGATCCTGTTCGCCTTAGTTCTCGTCACATTGATTCTCAGTCCTGTCTCTTTTGATCGAGGCCCTGCCAGACCTGGTGCAGGGGCCCTTCCGTGGGCAGAGTCAGTGGCCGCTTCGGGCAGGATCGTGGCAGAGCGCACTGCCGGACAAGGCGACTCGGACACGGCCGGCGTGGAGGAGGGGTCACTCAGTTCTCATCTCGCGCCTCAGGAAGTCCGGCAATTGCTTACCTTTCACAATCAAGCCCGTGCGCACGTCGGCGTGGCGCCTCTCGTGTGGTCGGACAGACTCGCGACGTACGCCCAGGAATGGGCCGATCATCTTGCATCTACCAGCCGCCGAATGGAACACCGTCCGCACTCAGGTGCGTGGAAACAAGAGCATGGAGAAAACCTCTTCATGGGGACCGCCGGGTACTATGGGGTGGCCGATGCCGTAGCCGCGTGGGAGAGAGAAAGATCGGCCTACGACGGTCGAATCGTCGATGGATCCAACCTGTATGCCCGCGGCCACTATACACAGCTCGTCTGGAGAAACACAAAGAGGATCGGATGTGCAAAGGTAGAGTGTGCAGGCAACGTGATCATCGTCTGCAACTATGATCCTCCCGGTAACGTGCTGGGCCAAACTCCTTACTGAGCGGCAGGCCTTCCCCCAATAATCAGTCATCTTTGGCTTCACCAACATGAACGCAACTTCCCTGCCCGCCTTGAAAGGGGCGGGCGCTTCTTATGCGGATCCACCTTGAAAAGACTTCGGCCCATGAGATTCTTCTTGACAGGTCATCTGTTCGGAGCTACTATACTGACATGTCAGTTCAGTATGGGAAGCCATGAAAGGCGACGAAAGAAAGAAACAGATCCTCGACGCGGCGCTCAAGGCGTTTGCGGAGCACGGCTACGAGCGCACGAGCATTGCGATCATCTGCGAGAAGGCGGGCATCGCCCGGCCCACGCTCTATCAGTATTTCAAGGACAAACGGTCACTCTTCAGGGAGCTGCTCGAGGGGTATCTGCTCGGATTTCACGAAAGAATTCACGCGTTTCATGCCACCGCGGACAACGGAAAGCAGGCTTCGCGGCGGGAAACCATGAATTCCCTTCACCTGGAGATGCTGAACGAGGCTTCCCGCAACCGCGACCTCTTCATGATCTTCTCCAAGGAGGCGAAAGCGAGGAACGCGGAGACGGAGGACATTGTGCGGGGAATATACCGCGCCATAGTGAGCGAGTTTGTGAGTGAGATGCCGTCGGAGCCGGGCGCGGCAGGCATCGACGTAAAGGTTCTCGAATTTGCGGCTGTATACATGCTGGGCGGCACAATGCAGGCGATCGAGTATTTTCTATTCGATGGTGAAGAAAAGATGACAAAGGAGGAGTTGGCTGGGATGATAACGATGATAGAGTCGAGGATATCCGGCATCGATGTCCATGATGGCATGAAACCGGCGGGATAATTTTTTTTCCGGATGTGATGAACTGACATGTCAGTTTCATATTGAGGAGCCCATCATGAAAGCATCCGCAAGGAGGTCGCGAAGAAGAAGCACGAAGTACGTCCGCGTGGACACCGGCAGATGCACAGGCTGCTGGAAGTGTCTCGACGAATGCACACAGGGCGCGCTCGGCTCCCTGAACCTCTGGTTTCACAAGCACGTGGTCATCAGGGACCCCGAGAAATGCCGCGGCTGCAAACGCTGCATCGCCGTGTGCCCGAACGGCGCGTTCGAGGAATTATGAAGCTGTCGCGACAACACCCGACACTATCATTGTCGACAAGGATTTTCTCAACTTAGGGGATAACTTCACATGCCTTCAGTTCGCGCCGGCTTCGCTTGGGCTCAGAAGAGAGAGCGGCAGGTCAGGAGGCGAAAACGATTCCTCCATGCGGATCGG
>Ga0326728_10009713_pt1 | contig 22980 bp, 28 predicted proteins | sample MB3enrmetagenome_FD_207602 | JGI IMG/M metagenome (GOLD analysis project Ga0326728, IMG submission 207602) | Lab enriched peat soil microbial communities from McLean, Ithaca, NY, United States - MB31MN | ecosystem: Environmental > Terrestrial > Soil > Wetlands > Peat | place: USA: New York... | reverse complement strand
GGGGAGGCTGAGTACGCCGGTGATTGTATGCTCACCGCTCGATGATCTGGCCGTATATTTGGACGTCATGAATCGCGGCGCGTTTGACTTTATTGCCTGCCCCTATCGGACGGAGGACGTGAAGTGGATTCTCGGCACAGCGTTCCGCAGATGCCCTGAACCTGCGCGGAAACCCCAGGCGAACTCAGGGAGCGCAATTTCTGCCTAACGACACTCGCTGATCCGGCAAAGCCTACCAGCAGATCATTGCGCCGGCTTTGGAGTCACAAACCGACTTGGTCATCATGGGCGTGCGAGGGCGGCATGCCTTGGATCTCGCGGTCATTGGTTCGACCACCTACCGGGTGGTTCAGTTAGCGACTTGTCCGGTCCTGATAGTCCACATTTGATGGTGGGGACCTTCAGCCTCCTGGTGCAAATATGCCCCAGATTAAGCAAATTCTTTGCCCAGTTGATTTTTCGGAAACCTCTGCAAGAGGGTATGACTCCGCGCAGTCGCTGGCCCGGCATTATCAGGCCAAGCTGTTTCTCCAGCATGTTGTGGATTTCGTACTTCCCTCCTACGCGTATTACGCTGACGCGGTCTACATCAACGAGCTCTTCCGGACAATTCGCAACGCCGCGCGAAAGCAGTTGCAGGATTTCGCAAAGTTGCACGCGAGGACCGGCGTGCAGCCTGAATGCCGCGTGGACGAAGGCGGGGTGACGGATGCGATCCTTTCCTTTGCGGCGGCGCAAAAGGTGGACCTCATCGTCATGGGGACGTACGGCCAGAAGGGAGTCGACCGTGTTGCGCTGGGGTCGGTGGCTGAAAAGGTGCTGCGGAAGGCCCGTTGTCCCGTGCTGGTGAGCCGGCAAATCGGGCAGGGTATTGTTGCCCCAGACCGCGCACAGGATTCGATTCAATTGCGCAAGGTCATTTTCTGCACGGATTTTTCCCACCTTGCGCATCGGGCTTTAGGGTATGCGCTCTCGGTGGCAGCGGAGTACCATGCCGAGATCACCCTGCTCCACGTGTTGGAGGACATCCAAAGTTTGGCCAACATCCACGAGGCAATCGCGACGGCGACAAAGCAACTCGGCAAACTAATTCCACCGGCGGGTCTCAAAGCCGGCAAGATTAAGACCATGGTTCGAATCGGCAGGGCCTACGAGCAGATCATTCAATTTGCGCTGGAGATTCAAGCTGACTTGCTGATCATGGCAGTACGCGGGCGTAATGCTTTAGATCTTGCGGTTTTTGGTTCCACAACCTATCGAGCGATCCAGTTAGGATCCTGTTCGGTGTTAGCAGTTCGCGTTTGAAAATGCAGAGGGCAAGGAAAAATGATAAGTATTAGAAAAATCGGCGTTATGGGCCGCACGTATCGGCAAGCCAAACGATACGAAGAAGTACTCAACGTTCTTATTAAATATAGCTTTTCCTTATGACGATGTAAGAGCGGCTGTAAAATCGGAGACGGGCAAGTTCCCGGAAGAAATTTTCCACTCCATTCACAAAAAACCTATTGCCGCCGCCTCAATAGGACAAGTCCATAAGGCGACATGATTCAAACTCCCCTCCTCAACGAACCACGTTGATGGTCGCAGGCGACCTTTCACGAAGTTCACGAATTCGCGAAGCAATCGCGATCTCACTATCCCCGGTCTCAAACGTTTTCAAGAGTTTAGGTGTGGCCCTCCCCTTGCTGTATGAAGGGGCGGAGTTCAAACAATCGGGCGGTAAAACAAAAACCCGATAGGCGAGGAGAAGTGCGTGAACGCTGATATCAAGGTTTTTAGCCACCCTGACAGGCACAGCTCACGCGAAGAAGGGACGATGGCAAGGCTTGAGCGGATTTTCTTCGCATTAGGATTTGCGCTCCTGGCCGTGTGGGGGGCGGCATGGTTTCACAGTTTTGTTTTCTCGCGCATCGCGATCGCAAAGTTCGACACGAATAGTCCTGCGAAGGCCGGCAGCAGCATGCCTGCCGCGCACGACTTAGCTTCCCGCTCCGTAACTGGCTCAGCGTCCTGGTCGATCAAGCGAGTGCAGGGTTACAAAGACAGTCTTTTGGAGAAGGTTGATGCGCCTCTCGCGGTTCTGCGTATTCCCAAGATTCAGCTCGAAGTCCCCGTGTTTAATGGCACCGACGACCTGACCCTGAACCGCGGAGTCGGGCGCATTGCAGGGACTGCACAAGTGGGGGCGGGCGGCAATCTCGGCATCGCGGGCCACCGGGACGGATTTTTTAGCGGTCTCAAAGACGTGGCACGCGGCGATGTCATCGAACTCGCGCGCCCAGGCCAGACCGATTTCTATGTTATCGACGGGATTCAGATCGCTAAACCCGAAGATGTGTCCGTCCTGAAGTCGACGTCGGCGCCAATGCTGACGCTGGTCACCTGCTTTCCTTTTCACTATGTCGGAAGCGCCCCGAAGCGTTACGTCGTCAGGGCGTCACTCTGGAGTTTCACGCCATCGGAAGAGGGCGCAAGTAAGGGCTCAACTTCGACGGGCAATAAGACCAACAACAAGGAGAATGAAAAATGAACTCAGCCAACTTCCTACGAACAACCCTCCGCAATCTAATGGGCGCAGGCCTTGTCTGTACGGCCTTCGCCCTCGTCACCAACGCGCAAGTGCAAACGCTGACCGGGGTAGAAAACGGGCCAGCGACACGGGAGGTTAAGGTACGGCGCGGCGTCGTGGTTTATGTTTCCGGGAACGATGTTGTCATCCAGGGAGAAGACGGGAAAATCAGGGATTTCCCCAATGTTCCAGAAAGCGCGAGAGTCACCGTTGATGGCCAGCAGCTTTCGGTGCATGATCTTCGACCGGGGATGACCATCCAGCGGACCACGATCACCACGACGACGCCGAAACTCATCACCACCATCAAGATCGTGAACGGCACGGTGTTTAGCGTCACCCCGCCCCTCTCCGTCGTCCTGACCCTGGAAGACGGCACAAATCAGCAATTCAACATTCCGGACGGCACAAAATTCACGATCGATGGACAACCGACGGACGCATTTTCTCTAAACCCGGGTATGAAAATCTCGGCCACCGCTGTCACCGAGGCTCCTGAAACCGTGATTACGAAGAAGGTTAAGTTGACGGGGGAAATGCCGGCGCCTCCCCCCCAGATTGATCCCAATATTGCGCTCCTCGTCATCCTGGTGCCGGTTGTTCCAGAGACAGCCGAGACAGTTCCGGCGGAGACAGCCGCCGCTCCAGCGGAACCTGCTCCCACGCAGCTACCCAAGACGGGAACCTCATTGCCGCTGGTCGGGCTGCTCGGTGGACTCTGCTGTTCCTTTGCTTTTGGGCTGAAGGCAAGACGCACCTTTAGCTCTTGCCGGGTCGTTTCTCGAAACCGACCGCATTGAGGTTCCGCTTCATTGCCAGTGGGGATGAAGAGAACCTTTTCTAGAGCCTAGCTGGGCGGGCTGAGGCCCGCTCAGCGGGCGGATTTTCGAGTTTGATGTGCAGGGAGTAATATGCGGCACTGGACTCACTTAGGAACGGGCCTTCGATACCTGACTCTTGGCGGGGTGGTGCTCCTGATCGCTGCCGCACCCATCTCCGCCCACAAAATCAAGATCAAGTCTGACTACGACAAGTCAAATGATTTCGCACGCTACAAGCGTTATACCATGGGTAAGAACTTTCTCCTGACGCACCAGACGCCGGAAGTCCAAGCCCATATTGACCAGGTCCTGGTGGAATCGCTCAACCGTCATTTGCAGGCGAAGGGCTTTGTCCTTGACGAAAATCATCCAGACTTCATAATCACCTATGAAGCGGGCTCTCTCCGCAAGGCCGATACGTCCGCGCAACCCGACATTTATTACGGAGTGCCGTCTGACAGTCCCGCCTTTGGCCAGGTAGGTCTCGAAGGTATTCCCGCCGCTGTGTGGACATACGCATTGGCCAAATTGAAGCTTACCGTGACGGATGTTGACTCGGGGAAGCCCGTTTGGACGGCGCGTGCCTCAGAGAAGATTCAGGATCCCCAGAAGGCCTTGACCGATATAAAGAGGAAGGTTGATGATCTCATGACCAAGACCCTGAGAAGTTTCCCACCCGCCTCCAAATCCCAGTAGGCTCAGGCAGAATACAGCATAGGTTTTCGCGAACTTCACGAATTCGCGAAGATATTGCGACTCGGAGATGCCCAAACCCGAGTGTTTATAATGACTTGCGAATGGCGATTGCCTTGCATTGAGTATATTGAAGAACTCGTAAAGGAGGATCAAATGGCCAAGAGGAAACCCATCGACAGAATGCTGGTCGTTATCTTTGACACGGAGACCAAGGCGTACGAAGGAGAGAGGGCGCTTCAGGAACTGGAGCACGAGGGCAGCATTGTAGTCTACACCTGGGCGGTGATTACCAAGAATGCAGACGGCACCACAACGGTGAGGCAAAGTGGTGACCCGGGATTGCTCGGGACCCTGGTCGGAACTTCACTGGGAAGCCTCATTGGACTGCTCGGCGGGCCGACTGGCCTCGCGATTGGCGCTGCTGTGGGGTATGTTGCCGGCGGCACGGTGGACGTCGACAACGCCCGGATTGGTCTGGACTTCCTTGATGATGTGAAAAAGGAACTGCTACCGAACCGGTTTGCAGTGGTCGCGGAGGTTCAAGAAGACTGGACGACTCCGGTGGACACGCGCATGGAAGCGATCGGGGGAACCATCTTCCGGCGGGCGCTGAAAGAAGTGAGGCACACGGTTGACAAAGAGGAAGCCGTCGCCTTGAAAGCCGACATGGCGCAATTGAAGGCAGAGCATGCCAAAGCTCACGCCGACCGGAAGGCAAAGCTTCAGGAGAAAATCAATCAGCTCGATTCCAAAATAAAAGCGCTACTGGAGAAACCCAAGCAGCGGCGTCTGGCAGCGGAGGCCCAGGCAAAGGCCAAGGTCGAGATCCTTAAGGCTAAGGCCGCAGCTTTGAAGGCCAAGGCGCCCGCCAGACACGTCTAGCACCAATGCGCGAAGGCTCTCGCGCATCGAGGGGGGTCGAAGTGAACAGTCTTACTTGTTGTCCAGCATGGCCAGCGGGAGGAATTCTAACCATGTGGATCGGAGAAAGGCGGGGACTCGCAATCCTTTTTCTTTTGCTGGCCCCCGCATTGTCAAACGCGGCAGACCTCAAGCCCGAGACCCTTCAGGCGTGGGACGCTTATGTTTGTGCAGCGAAGACGCATATGGAAAAGCGCGCCAGCGGACGAGCTCCCTTTCTGTGGGTGGACGAGGACCAGGACCTGGCCCAACGGGTGCGGGCGGGCGAGATCTTGGTGGGACCACTGGACGGCGATAGCCCCCACACGGTGCCACACGGACTGATTCATGACTGGATCGGCGCGGTGTTCGTTCCGAAAGCCCGGCTCGATGACGCGATGAGCGTGCTCGATGATTACGAACGCTACCCGGATTTCTACCGACCCATGGTGGCGAAGGCAAGGCTGCTCGAGCAAACCCCTGCCCATGAAAAGATAACGCTGCTGATGGTGGGGAAAGCTTATTCCGTGACCAGCGCGGTGGAGACCGAGGACGAAATCAAGATGTCGAGGCTGGGCGCCGACAGGGCATACAGCTTGAGTACTTCCGTCCGGGTGCAGGCGATAGCCGACTACGGGGAATCCAGCGAGCACATGCTTCCGGAGGACGATGGGCCAGGTTACGTTTGGCGGACATTCAGCGTAACGCGGCTCGAACAGCGCGACGGCGGAGTGTACGTGGAGATGGAAATGATTGGCATGAGCCGCGGCATCCCGCTGGCGTTACGCTGGCTGATCCAGCCGCTGGCAGAACGCCTGCCCCGAAATCTGCTGGTGCTGACGCTCCAGGATGCGCGGGACGCCGTGACCCAAAAGAGCAGGGCAACTTCTTTGAAAACCCAGACCCTGGCGCAGGCAACGGCGCGCCAATGACCATGGGACATCGTGCTGGGGGATCAGCTGGTTACGCGAACCAAGTGACAGATGGACAAAACGAATCGAGCCGTTGAAAAGCTGCGGATTGCCACCCGGTGTTGCGTATGGGAATTCTCTCCATAATTATACTGGCCGCCTCAGTGTGGAAATGGATCCACCGGCTGGGTGGACCTGGGTTGTTCCTGCTGGGCCTTGCCGACAGCGCCCCTTTCATCGATGCCCCGCCGGGAAGCGTGGACGTATCGATCATCCTGCTTTCGGCAAAAAGCCATGAATTGTGGGCCTATTACGCCTTAATGGCCACGACGGGGGAAGTGCTGGGGGGCTATCTGACCTACCGGTTGGCAGAAAAAGGGGGCCAGGAGACCTTCGAAAAAAAAATAGGAAAACCGCGCGCCGAGAAAATCTACAAGCGCTTCGAAAAACGCGGGTTCATGACGGTGTTCACCGGCTCTATTCTACCGCCGCCGTTCCCTTTCACTCCCGTGCTGATGGCCGCCGGGGTCATGCAATACCCGTCCCAGAAATTTATCTCTGCGCTGACGGCGGGGCGCGCCGTGCGTTTCTTTGTTGTGGCCTTTTTGGGCAGGATCTATGGCCAGCAAATGATCAACTTCTTCTCGCGGCATTACCGGGGGGCGCTGCATGTCTTGATCGGTCTGGCGGTGATGGCCGGCATCGGCGCCTTGGTGTACTACCAATGGTATCGACACAAGCGGCAACGCGAAATGATCGGAGCACAGCAACCAAAGCAACGATAGGTTGAACTCAGGGGCCCTGCCCATTCAACCGCACTCATCCATGGAGATATGCACAACCCTGGAGGTCACTTGTCATCCCCCCACGACAGCACAGAGCTCAAGGAGGCGGAGGTATTCCCTCAGGGGGCTGAAATCTTCGGCTTGCTGGTCGACGCCGTGAAGGACTGTGCAATTATCGTGTTGGGCTTGGACGGACGGGTGGCCAGTTGGAACCCAGGAGCGGAACGGATCAAGGGTTACCGGGCGGAAGAAATCATCGGCCAGCATTTTTCTTGCTTCTATACCGATGAAGATATCGAGCGCGGCAAGCCTGAAAGAGAATTGATAATCGCGGCGACACAAGGCCATGTTGAAGACGAAGGCTGGCGAGTGCGGAAAGACAGGTCACGGTTCTGGGCTAAGGTGACTATTACCGCCCTGCGGGACGAGACTGGCGGGTTGCGCGGCTTTGCCAAAATCACACGTGACCTTACTGAGCATAAGCGGGCGGAGGAGGCTCTGCTACTTGAAATCACGAATGTGCTCGTCTCGGATCTCGACATCCGAAAGCTCCTTTCCGCGATTTCTCGGAGCATCCGTCGGGTCGTGGCGCATGATTACGCCTGCCTTGAGCTTTACGACGAGGCGAGCGGGAAGTTGCGATTACAGTATCTTGACGACCCCTACACAGAGGAGACGGTTCCTGCCGGCATGCTGCTGCCAGTGGAGGGAACGCCGGCCGGCCGGGCGTTCACTGACCGGGAACCCTTGGTGCTGAACCGATTGGAGACTGATGACTTTGTCCCCGAGGTTACGCGACGCTTGACGGGGCTAGGGTTGAAATCGGCATGCTGGCTACCGCTGATGGCGGGCGATCGTGTGCTCGGGGCGCTGAGCGTTGGAGTCCGCCGCAGGGATGCATTTGCCGAGAATGATGTTCATCTGCTAAAAGAGATGGCAAATCACATTGCCACCGCGATTGACAACGCTCTAACCTTTCGAAATATCACGGAACTGAAAGACAGGCTCGCAAAAGAAAAGTGTTATCTCGAAGAGGAACTCCAAACGGTATACAACTTTGAGGAGATTATCGGCGAGAGTCCGGGCTTGAAACGCGTCTTGAAGCAAGCTGAAACCGTAGCGACCACGGATGCGACGGTGCTGATCTTGGGGGAAACCGGAACAGGCAAGGAACTGATCGCCCACGCCATCCACAATATGAGCTCCCGGCGCGAGCACACCTTTGTGAAGCTGAATTGCGCGGCGATCCCCGCGGGCCTGCTGGAAAGCGAACTATTCGGCCACGAAAAAGGCGCCTTCACCGGCGCCATAACGCAGAAGGTCGGGCGCGCGGAATTAGCTCATCAGGGAACCTTGTTCCTTGACGAAATTGCAGACATCCCGCTGGAACTCCAACCCAAGCTCCTTCGGGTTTTGCAAGAGAAGGAATTCGAAAGATTGGGGGGAAATCGGACTGTCTCCATTGATATGCGCTTGATTGCGGCAACCAACCGTGACCTCGGCCAGATGGTGGCGGGCCAACGGTTTCGCAGCGACCTCTATTACCGACTGAACGTCTTTCCCATTGTCCTGCCACCCTTGCGAGAGCGCCCCGAGGATATTCCCATGTTGGCGTGCTACTTTGTTCAGAAATATGCTCCTCGGATGAATAAGCGTATTCAGACCATTCCCGCAGAAACGATGCAGGCCCTGAGACGCTGGCCATGGCCTGGAAATATTCGCGAACTGGAGAACTTCATTGAAAGAGCTGTGATACTTTCCCGAGGGCCGGTCCTCGATGCTCCCTTGCGCGAGCTAAAGGCCCCGAAAGAAGAGGTAAAGACGACGCGCGAAACCTCTCTAGAAGCGGCCGAACGGGAGCATATTATCCGTGTACTTCGGGAGGCGGGGGGAGTGATTGGCGGTCCCCATGGGGCCGCCACCCGGCTTGGAGTCAAAAGGACCACGCTAAACGGCATGATGCGCCGGCTGGGCATATCTCGAAAGGATTTGTAACCGCGTCCGGAGCTGTGGCTCACCAGGATCAGCAACTTTTTGGCGGCTGACCCTGACTAGCTCCCGTTTCACCTTGCGACCCCTCGCGCGATCCCTATTGTTCGAGGGTCGGGAACATCTGTGTGTTCTCGATCCAGATCTTTAAAAGCGGTCCTCGTTCAGAATCGCAAGTAACTCGGTGTCCGCCACGGTAAATATCCGCATGCTTCGCGACGACTTGTGACCGTATACGAACACTGCACTTAGTAATATGACCGCATGCGGTCACCTAACACCTATAGACTCTGATCAAGCAAGTTCTGTTCTCGCACAACATCAATGCTGCTAATGGCTTTCGGGTAGTTCTATAGAGCAGGTGATCTGGCAACAAGAATGCAATTGTCTCAGTGAACTCGGAGGGTGCGGTGGCGATGCATTCGCACTCCTGAATGGAGTAGTTCAATTGCTCATGCACAGTCCTCTGCGCAAATTTGTTCCCATATAAATCGGGCGTGATCTGACGCAGTAGACTGATTGATCAAAGGAGAGAATCAAATGAGAAATAATTCGGATTTGCAAAGAGATGTTTTCGACGAACTTAGGTGGGACCCTGCCGTCCATTCAACCAACATCGGCGTCACGGTCAAGGATGGCGTCGTCACACTCGCAGGCGTTGTGGACAGCTACCCCGAGAAATGGGCCGCCGAGCGCGCCGCCAAACGCGTTTCCGGCGTGATGGCGTTGGCGGAAGAACTAGAAGTCAAACTTTCCGGCTCCGGTAAGCAGACTGACGCAGATATCGCCGAAGCCGCTGAAAACGCCCTGAAGTGGGATGTCTTGGTACCCCAGGATCGGATTAAGGTGACGGTGGAGAAAGGCTTTCTGACTCTGGAAGGTGAGGTTGACTGGGAATTCCAGAGGTCGGCTGCCAAGCGGGCCGTGCAGTACCTGACGGGAGTAAAGGGAGTAGCTAACGAGATCACCATCAAGCCGAGCGTGGCGCCCACCGACATCAAGGCCAAGATTGAAGCTGCACTCAAGCGCAATGCCATTCTGGACGCGCAGCAGATCAAGGTACAGGCTGACGGGGGGAAGGTGACCTTGAGTGGGAGTGTAAGCTCTTGGGCGGAAAGGGACGAGGCGGAGGCTGCCGCCTGGGCGGCGCCAGGGGTCACGGAAGTGAAGGACCTCATCGCGGTCACCTACTGAGCGTGCGTAAGGACTGCAGATCAAATCTAAAAGGATGTGGAGGATAAAATGTCAAAAAAAGCAGCGGAACACCACACCAAAGCGGCAGAGCACCATGAGCATGCGGCGAAGCACCATCGCGAAGCCGCCCGGCTTCATGAGGCTGGCGACCATAAGGCAGCCGCTCATCACGCGCACTTGGCGCAAGGACACTTGCATCACGCAACTCGTCACGCAGCCGAGGCGGCGGAATTATACATCATCGAGGCAATCTGAAGGCTGCGGGGATAGAACCACCAGTCCCCATGCTAGGCATTTTGACGCGTTACAAATTGCTAATCTTAACCGGGCGCCAGTTCGGAAGCGAAGCTGCATCGGCCTTTGAAGGTGAGCCGGGAGCGAGGCCCGAATCGGCGCCACAATGGTTACAGTAAAAAGGAGAAAATTCATGGCACCATCAACAGCAGTACAACCCAAACAGCAAGCCGCACCGGTGACAATAAAGCAAGCCGTGCCGGTAACGCCTGCGCCCACAAACTTAGTCGATCAGATGCAAGCCATCTACGACTCCATCGCCCGGCGGGCCTTTGAGATTTTTGAAGGCCATGGAAGTATCTCTGGCCGCGATTGGGATGACTGGTTCCGGGCCGAAGCTGAAAAGCTTCACCCCGTCCATATTGATGTCGTCGATGCCGGTGATTCACTTAAGGTTCGTGCCGAAGTACCCGGATTCGCAGCCGAAGACCTCAACGTCACCGTCGAACCGGACAGCCTCACCATCGCGGGCAAGCGCGAGGCCAAGCAGGAGAAGGAGAAGGAAGGGAAGGTTGTGTACAGCGAGCGCTGTGCGGACGAAATCCTGCGAATAATCGATCTACCGGCCGACGTCGATCCAGCGAAAGTAACGGCGACCCTCAAAGACGGCGTGCTGGAGCTCGCAATGCCTAAAGCCGCACCTCCAAAAAAGATAAAAATCGAACCCAAGGCCGCGTGAACTTTCGCCCCGAGAGAGCGGAATTTGCTGATCGAAAGGGCATTCGCATGCTATTTCAGGACCGCTTCGACGCTGGACGATTATTGGCCTCCAAGTTGCGTCGCTTTGCGAATCGGTCAGATACTGTCGTTCTGGCACTACCGCGAGGTGGCGTGCCGGTTGGATTCGAAGTGGCGAAAACATTGAATCTTCCTTTGGATGTTTTTGTGGTACGCAAACTGGGGGTGCCGGGACACGAGGAGTTGGCGATGGGGGCCATCGCGTCGGGTGGGATACGTGTGTTGAACGAAGATCTCGTGTGTGCCGCCCGCATTCCCGCCCAAGTAATCGATGCGGTGGCCGCAGAGGAAGAGCCGGAATTGGAGCGCCGGGAGCGCGACTACCGTGAAGGTCGGCCTCCTGTCGATGTGCGCGGCCGCACCGTGATCCTGGTTGACGACGGTCTGGCAACGGGTTCCTCGATGCGCGTTGCTGTGTTGGCGCTTAAGAGGAAGAAACCAGCCCACATCGTAGTCGCCGTGCCGTTGGGTGCCCCCTCGACTTGCGCTGAGTTCGAATCGGAAGTCGATCAGGTTATTTGTGCGGTTACGCCGGAGCCCTTTCGGTCCGTTGGCCAATGGTACGGGGACTTTTCACAAACCAGCGATGAAGAAGTACGCGATCTACTAAAACGAGCTGCAAGCCTTCCGGCTCCGAGCGCAAACCGCGGCGCATATGGTCAAAGAACAAAATCCGAACCGTGAAAAAGCTGTGCAGATTTCCATGGGGGGAGAATCTGAAGCGCACGCAGCTAAAGGGAGTAGCAGAATATCCCAACTCAATGGGAAAAGGAGAATGAACATGATCGTGAAAGTGAAGGATGGGTATCAAGTGCTCTCGACCAAAGGCAAGAATCTCGGTGGCCCCTACAAGACGCTCGAAGAGGCCGAGAAGCGCCTCCGCGAAGTCGAATATTTCAAACATCAAAAGGGCTGATCGGAGAGGGGCGGAGTGTCGCGGAGTGGAAGGAGTCAAACGCAATGATTGATTTCTTTGCCGGGGATCTACATGAACTTACCGAAAAGCTGGCCTACGAACATTGGGAACGCCGGGGCCGTCCGCTCGGCTCGCCTGAAGTTGATTGGGCTGCGGCGGAAAAGGCTATGGCCTCATCCCGTGGATGTTCGGAAAATGAGCTTCCCTTGTATAGCCTTCAGATGGAGCCATATGAGGGGTCGAATCAGCCAGAGGAACTCGAGGCTCGAAAATGAAGAAGGCTTCAGCGGATGGCTCCCCGGGGGAACCTGAATCATGCAGATTTTGTGAAATCGTCGCTGGCCAGGTTAAAGCAGCGATGGTGTTCGAAGACTCCATCTCCCTTGCATTTCTAGATGAGAAACCACTTTTCGAAGGGCACTGCCTGCTGATCACACGAGCTCATTACCAAACCATTCTGGACCTACCTCGCGACCTTATCGGTCCGCTGTTCTTGAACGCGCAACATTTGGCCGAGACGGTGCAAAGCGGGATGAAAGCCGAGGGGACGTTCATGGCCATCAACAATACGGTGAGTCAAAGCGTGCCTCATTTTCATATGCATGTGGTGCCTCGACGCAAGGGAGACGGTTTGCGAGGTTTTTTCTGGCCGCGAAAGCGATACAAGACCGCTGAGGAACTTCTAGCAGTGCAAAAGACCCTTGCCGACCGGATGGACGAAGTCATCTTAAATAAATCGGCCAACTAAGCGACCTTGCGCGCTTTGCAATCTAACTAGTGTTGCGTTTGAAAATTGCGTTTACCGTAGCGCCGCCCTTTAGGGCGGCACTTGTCGGGCTAAAGCGCGGCATTACAATGAATTGACTCGCGTCGCATAAGTATACCTATTTTCCAAACGCAACACTAGCAGGAGCATAATTCCATGCCAAGGGAAAAAGGCTCAGAAAGGAAATATGATGAAGCTGCGACAGAGAGCGTGGAAAGCGCCCTGCGTCGAGAAAAGCTCGGCACGCTCTACTCCGGCAAAGGGGGAAAAGGCGGGCTCGTCACGTCTCGAAAGCAGGCCATCGCCATAGGCCTTTCGGAAGCGCGCAAGGTAGGGGCCAAAGTACCGACCAAACCCAGCTAACACGCGCGACCGAAGCAAGGGCGACGTGGCACTATTGATTCGGCACGAAAGTGCCATTGTGGAATTGCGAGAACGGCATCATTTCTGGGCGCGTTGAGGTATGAGCGAAACAATTGCCCAATTCCCAAGGAGGGATTATGTCAGGCAGCTTTTGCGTCAGCATTACTTCTGCGAAGGACAATTGCGATAAGGCCACGATCGGCTTTGCCATGGCCGATGCCGCCGTTGCGGCCGGCAAGGATACGATGGTGTTTCTCAGCAGCGAAGGCGTCCGCCTTTCCCAGAAAGGCTACGCGGACAGCATTAACGAAAAGGGATTTCCTCCGCTGAGGGAACTGATGGATAATTTCGCCAAGGCGGGCGGCAAAATCTATGTGTGCACGGTCTGTTTTAAGAATCGCGATTTGGCGGAGAATAATCTGGTTGCGGGAGCGAAGATCATGGGAGGCGATAAGCTCATTGAGTTCCTGAGCGGCGGCGCTCCTTGCGTCTGCTACTGAGACGGGCTGAGTCCAAAGGGGTCAGATATAAGCACCTTTCTGGTGATCTGCACACCCAGGCGATTTGAGGCGTGTATGAAACTCAATGAATATCGGAAGAAGCGAAACTTCAGCGCGACGCCCGAGCCGCAGGGTGCGGGCAGTGCTGAGAAAAAGGGGAATGGATCACTCATTTACGCTATACAGAAGCACATGGCTTCGCACCTGCACTATGACCTTCGTCTGGAATGGCACGGCGTCCTCCTCTCTTGGGCCGTGCCCAAAGGGCCCTCGCTCGATCCGGCGGTGAAACGCCTGGCGATGCAGACGGAAGATCACCCGGTGGAATATGCCGATTTCGAGGGAGTAATTCCCGAGGGTCAATATGGAGCGGGAACGGTGATGCTATGGGATCGAGGAACTTGGCAACCAGAAAACCCTGAAGTGGATGCTTCATTGCAAGCAGGAGAGATCAAGTTCACACTTCACGGGAAAAAACTCCAAGGCTCGTGGGTCTTGGTTCACACCCGGGGCTTTGGGAGCAATCCTGATCGATCCACCTGGCTGCTGATCAAACATCGCGATCAATATGCATCCACGAGAGATGTGACGCAGGATGAGCCTCGATCCGTGGCGAGCCAACGTCTTCTTGCGGAAATCGCACGGGACGGAGGAGGGGATATCGAGAGAGCTTCGATGGGCGATCCGGCCGGCAAAGGGGGACGCACAACGAGCGCTAAGCCGGCGCCAGGACGCGTCGGGCGGAGAAAGCGAGTGTTATGACGGACAGGATTCCGTTTCGGGTTCAGCCCATGCTGGCGACGCTCGTTAGCCAGCCCTTCGAGAAGCCGGGTTGGGTCTACGAAGAGAAATACGACGGTTTTCGGCTCCTCGCCTATAAGGAAGGAGCCAGCGTCAGCCTTCTATCAAGAAACGGCAAGGACCGCACCCCGACGTATCCGAACATCGCGGCGGCCATCGCCAAACTTCCAGATCGCACACTGCTCCTCGACGGCGAGGTGGTTGCCTTTGATGAGCGCCGCGTCTCCCGCTTTCAGCTTCTTCAGGAAGGGAAGGTTACGCCTTTCTACGCGGTCTTCGATTGCCTTTACAAAAACGGGCGTGACCTGCGTGCGGAGCCACTCTCCGCGCGGCGCGGCCCCATGGAGGCGGCGATTCAGGGAAGCGAGCGTCTTTTCCCGTCGCATCGTCTCGCCGAAAACGGGCTCGAGGCCTTCCGGGTGGCAAAAACAAAAGGTTACGAAGGAATGGTCGCCAAAGACAACTCGTCTCCATACGTTGAAGGGCGCTCCCGGAAGTGGCTGAAATGCAAGGTCCATCAGGAGGATGAGTTTGTCATCGCGGGCTACACCAGCCCGGCGGGTTCACGCATGCATTTCGGGGCTCTTTTGCTCGGCGCCTATCATCGAGGACAGTTGCACTATGTCGGCAAGGTGGGCACGGGGTTTGATAGAAAGTTGCTCGCCTCGCTCTTTCAAAAGTTCCAACCTTTGGTCCGAAAACAGCCCTCGTTCGTCGACCCGCCGCAGGAGAAGGGGGTGACCTATCTCGCCCCGGAGCTCGTGGCCCAGATCGCTTATGAGGAGTTGACGGCTGATAAAAAGTTGCGCCAGCCGGTCTTTTTGGGGCTGCGCGACGATAAGAGTGCGAAAGAATGTTTTCTCCCAGGAGAAACGAGATGACCAGTGCGAGACGTGATCATACGGCCTCGGGTCAGTTGCCCATTGTGGTGTCTCATCCGGACAAGGTCTTCTGGCCTGAGGAGGGCTACACCAAGCTGGACCTGGTTGAGTATTACCACGCGATCTTTCCCAAGCTCTTACCCTATGTGAAGGTTCGCATATTGACTCTTGAGCGCTGCCCCGATGGAATGGCAGGCGAGTGCTTTTTTCAAAAACAAATACCCAAGGGTATGCCTCCCGGAACGCCCACCAAGCGGATCGCGCATGAATCCAATGCCGGCGACGTCACTGATTATGTGGTGGGCGGCTCCTTAACCACACAGCTTGCGCTTGTCAACCTGGGTTGCATTGCCGTGCACGTCATGGCGAGCCGCGCGAGTTCGCCCCGGCAGCCGGACTGGGTATGTGTGGATATTGATCCCGAGTCGGGAAAATTCGCAGATGCCGCACGCGCAGGGTTGCGTGTCAAAGCCGCCCTGGACGCTTTGAAGCTGGTGTCGTTCGCCAAGACTTCGGGTAGCCGGGGCATGCACGTCTGGGTGCCGATCCGCCCGGGGCCGGATGCGGATGAAATTCTCGCCTTCGCCGAGGCGTTGGTCGCGCGCGTGGCGGCTGCGTACCCGGAGGAATTGACGGTCGAGCATTCGGTCGCAGCGCGGCGGGGACGGGTCTACCTGGATCCCTTTCGGAACGGTTTTGGCCAAACCGTGGTGGCGCCTTATTCCGTCCGGCGGCGTGAGAAGGCGCCCATTTCGACCCCCTTGAAATGGTCGGAGGTCAAACCTGTGCTTGTGCCCTCCAATTTCAACATCGGCAACTTCCACAAGCGCCTGGAAGGCTCGGACCCGTGGGAGAACTTCTTTCAGGCTCGCCAGTCGCTGAAAGATGCAATGGCCGCGCTGAAGAAGCTTTGATGCGGTGGGGCTCCTGACCGTCCATGGTCACCTGACCGAACGATGTGACCTCAACGCGTCAGATGAGGCCGGCTGATGCCGATCAGTCAGACTCATCCCCACCCTAACCTCCGTGTTCGTAGGCGATTGCGCGCCTCCTATCATGCTCCGAAATTTGGCAACGAGAATGCTACCTTGCTGATGACAGAGGAGCGACGAGGTTGCTCAGAATCACCATCCAAAAGGGTCCTGGTCCGGCAACTCTGAAGTTGGAAGGCAAACTGGCCGGGCTATGGGTGGAAGAGCTGAAGGACGTCTGGCGTTCCGGGAATGCCACCGAGGCCGTTTTAGTCGATTTGATTGATGTAAGTTTTGTGGACGCTTCAGGAAAAGATCTCCTGGCGCAGATGTGGCAAGGCGGCGCTGATTTCGTAGTGAATTCACCTCTGATGGAGCGGGTCATTGAGGAGGTCAAGCGCCGCCCGCAGGGTTGGGTCAAGTTAGCTCCTCTAACACAGTGTGCTTGTACAAGCAAAGGAGAAAAGCTATGAAAAGTGACAGGGAATTGCAAATTGATGTTCTCGATGAACTCCGGTGGGAGCCGGGTGTGAATGCCACCGACATCGGGGCTACGGTCAGGGACGGCGTGGTGACGCTCGAGGGTAGGGTGGATAGCTTTGCTGAAAAGTGGGCCGCCGAGAAAGCGGTGAAGCGATTGCCGGGTGTAAAAGCGCTGGCCATCGAGCTCGAAGTCAAGCTTCCCGGCTCCAACGAGCGGACGGACGCGGACATAGCCCGGGCCGCAGAGAACGCTTTGAAGTGGGATGTCTTGGTACCCTATGATCGGATTAAAGTGACCGTGGAGAAAGGGTTTCTCACTCTAGAGGGCGAGGTTGACTGGGAATTCCAGAGGTCGGCTGCCAAGCAGGCGGTGCAGTACCTGACGGGGGTAAAGGGTGTAGCCAATGAAATCACCGTTAAGCCCAAGGTGAGCCCTGCCAACGTTAAGGACAAGATTGAAGTGGCCCTCAAGCGCAACGCAATCCTTGACGCGAACCAGATCAAAGTGCAAGCTGACGGGGGTAAGGTGACGCTGAGCGGCACCGTCCGCTCCTGGGCGGAGCGGGAGGAAGCGGAGAATGCCGCTTGGTCTGCGCCAGGGGTCAATGAAGTGAAGGACCTCATCGCGATCACGTCCTGAGGCGCATCCGACGCGTGCGCGGCTTAAGCGCGAGTAACACAGGTCTGAATTAGCAAGGTAGATTATCGGTGCCTTCCCGCAGGGCCGCAACGACCTGTATATGTGGGGCCTCTTTTCGCGCATTGGTTGAACATGGAAGACGAAAAGGAATTATCAATTAGCACCAATGCTGGACACAGCGTCGGACCAGTCAAGAAGACGGAGCGTGTAGAAGCCGTGCCGGGTGGGGATCCACTAGGTGCTTCAGCTCCATCGCCCACTGCCGATGTTGCTGAACTCACGGGCACGATCCAAAAGCTCCAGACCGAAAAGGAGGAGCTTTATGACCGGTTGTTACGAAAGCAAGCTGAGTTCGAGAACTTGCGCAAACGAATGGAGCGCGAAAAGGAGGAATTTCGCGAACACGCTAACGCGGATCTGGTCCGGGCTCTCTTGCCTTCACTCGATGGCCTTGACCGCGCGTTAAAGTGTCGCGACAGGCGTGTCCCAGACGAGTTCTACAAGGGTATGGAACTGATTGACCAGGGACTATTGATCGTCCTGAAGCGTCACGGCTTGGAACCGATCGAGGCGCTGGGGCAGACTTTTGATCCGCTCTTGCACCACGCGGTTGGGACCGTAGAAGACCCGCAGCGGCGCGATCAGGAAATCGTGGAGGAACTCCTGCCGGGATATAAATTCAAGGAACGACTTCTGCGGCCCGCCATGGTCAAAGTCGCCGTGACGACGAAAAAGGAATAACCTGGTGGCGGATGGAATCGGTTCATCAAAAAGCAACTAGCGGGCTCCCGAAGGGGGGCGAAGAAAGCGCGGACTTCCGCACGGCAGGCTTGCGTCTGGAGTGCGAAATTGTGGTCGTCAATGCGCCGTGCACCCACTGTGGCTATGATGAGGCGCGATGAATATCAACGCAAACATGACTAACGGTCACTCTCGCGAGGAGCGCGAAGAGCAGATCGCGGCGGTGCACCGCCTGAGCAGAAAGAAGCGGGCCAACAACCTGGTCCGGCCGAAGTCCTTGATCGATGCCCTCGCTAGGCCCGGGCCGCCGTCGGCAGCAGAGATCAAGGCTCTGGCCGAAATCGAGTATAGCAGCCCGGTCACGAGTCTTTATCTGCGGATGGACCCGGAAGTTGCTATCCCGCAAGAGAAGGCCCTGGTTCGATTCTTCCACTCGCTCAAAACCCGCGCCCTCGACGAGCAGAAAGATTTCATCGAGGCGCTCCCAAAGCCCCAAAAGGAGATCCTGAACGACGATCTAAAGGAGATCGAGGTTCTTCTCGCAGAGTATTTCGTCCCTGCCGGCCCCCGGTCGCTCATCATCTTGAAGTCCGGCGAGCAGTTGAATCGAGTGTTCAGGCTGCCGGCGTGGACAATCGACGCCTTGGTGATCGGTGGCGATCCCCATGTCACTCCCTTCGAAGCCATTCTCGAAGAAAACGAAAAGGTACTGTTTGTCGAGGTCTCCATCGGGGAAAGCCGTTTGCTGATCTATCATCTCGGCTATGAGGAGTCTGACCGGATCAGCACCTCTGTACCCAAGAAATCGGTCGAGCCGCCTTTCAAGAGAAACGAACAGCGTCACATGAGCCACCTGCAATGGCATCTCAAAGCCACGGCCAGTAGGGCTTATCACCTTTACCGGGAACGTTCCTGCACGGGCTTGATCCTTATGGGAGAGAAGCAGGTTCTGTCGTCGTTGGAGGAGTTCTTGCATGAAACGCTGAGAGCAAACATCATCAGCCGGATCTATGCCTCACCGGCCGCCGATCCTCGCGATCGCAAAGAGCTGATCGAGACCGCCCTGCGTGACCGCAAGGCCGCGCGCGAAGCAAAGGCCATTGAAGATCTGGCCCTATACAAGCCGGCAGAACAACTGGTTTTCGGCCTTCGCGATGTGATCGAGGTTTTCAATTCGTTCCTGATTCGAGAGCTTGTCATCGCGGAAAACCTTCGGCAGAAAGGTTACGTCTGCAAAGCCCACCACTACCTGTCGCTTGAAGAAAGGGGTTGTCCTTTTTGTTACGCGAAGCTCCTTCCAGCAGAGAGCATTGTCAATGCGATCGTCGAGCTTGCATACCTTCATGGTGTCAGCCTCATGATCGTCGAATATCGCCAGGACCTTCTCACCCGGTACGGTGGGATTGCCGCGGTAACTTATCCCCGCCTGCCGCACGCTTGATTGGCTGCCCGTTCGAGATTAAATTCCAGGAGGTGCCGCTGACGGTTTATGTCTGCGAGCGCCGCGTACGGGGGTGTGACTCTGTATCGTCAGATGACCGTACGAGGTCATGCGCCAATCACCTCAATGGTTTCCCTTCGCATCGCAATCTACTCGTTTCCAGCCTAACCTCGCTGTTGTAAACAGCTTCCGCCAACCTTCAACATCGATGCGAATCTGGCAATGCAAATGCTCCCTCATGAACGCGAAGTGGGACCAATGGATGCGTGCCGAGGGGCTTGAATGTATATTTTGCTGGAATACGTTACTTGCGTGGTTTTGGCCGCTGGCGCAGTGGCTGCGCTCTTGACGGTTGGTTGGGCATGCGTAACTTTGCTTCAGGTTCTCTACAGGGCGGCAGGTCGTTTATTGCCGCGACCTTCGCTTGCCGCGCTGAGGTTGGACCACTCGCTATTCAATGAGGGGGACAACCGGGTTGCCGTGAAGGTTAGCGCTGTAGAAGTGCGACCCGGTCATGTCCCGCTGGATCGGTCTAGAGTCGCCAGGCACAGAGACACTTGAAAGGCGAAACGAGGGGTGGTTATCCAGCCGCCCCTATGGCAGGAAACATTCATGCAATCCAGGCAGGGCGACATCGAGTTCCACGGGGATTTATGGCTGCCTGGAATGGACCTTTTGTGAGGCGCGAAATGGCATCATTAGCCCCCGTCCGAGGATGGGCAGGGCAACCATTATTTGGAAATCAGGCCAGAGTCCTTCTGGTGAACAAAGATCCACGGGAGCTCGTTTACTACCACGCCATTCTCCAAAAGCTAGGGTGCAAGGTGCGAACCAGTTCGTCCTTCGCGGAGGGAGTGCTATGTCTTGGGCGCGAGCCATTTGACTTGATCATATTGGATCAAGGCAGCGGTAGGTTCGAAGGGCAGGAGGTGCTCGCACAGGCCATGGAAGTCGACGTGGAACTGCGGGTATTGGTGCTGTCGCGGTCTTACAACAGAGGCTGCCATCTGGAAGCCATGCAGTCGGGTGCATTGGATTATTTTGAGGGACCTTTGAGTGCAGCAGAGATCGTTGCGCTTCTGGATACATTTATGCCGTGCCGGAGCGGGGTCCATGGAGCCTCGCTAAACCGCTTCCAGGGTGCAACACCAGGTAAAGAAAGCGTAAGTAAAGCGAAATCTAATCAACGTGCGCCGTGAGGAGTCTGCGACATGAGACTACAGGGAAAAGTTGCGATCGTGACAGGGGGTGGCATGGGTATCGGCCGTTCCGCCTGCTGGTTGCTCGCCAGGGAAGGGGCGAAGGTCGGCGTTACCGACATTAGCGAGGACGACGCGATGCAAACCGTCGAGGACATCAGACGCGCCGGCGGTACAGCCGAGTACTGGCATCTGGATGTGACCACGGAAATTGAGGTGAAGAATACTTTCGCGGAAATTGCGGCTGAGTTTGAGAGAATCGATGTGCTGGTCAATAACGCCGGGATCAGCGGCGTCGACAAACCCACACATGAGATAACCGAAGAGGAGTGGGATCAGCTCATGGCTGTGAACGTCAAGGGCGTGTTCTTTGGTGTTAAGCACGTCATCCCTTATATGAAGAAGGGCGGGGGTGGGAGCATCATCAATCTCTCCTCGATCTATGGACTCGTGGGAGCAGGTGACGTTCCCCCATATCACGCTTCAAAGGGCGCAGTGCGCCTTATGACCAAGAACGACGCTCTACAGTACGCTGCGGACAAGATCCGCGTGAACTCCGTGCATCCGGGATTCATCTGGACGCCTCTCGTCGAAAAGCTGGGCAATGATCGGCCTGGCGGCGCGGTGGCATTTCGCAAACTTCTCGACTCCAAGCATCCTATTGGCCACGTCGGCGAACCGGACGATATCGGCTGGGCGATTGTATACCTCGCCTCGGATGAATCCAAGTTCATGACCGGCAGCGAGCTCATCATTGACGGGGGTTACACGGCTCAGTGAAACTGTGCAGCAAATTCGGCAAATCATCGGTCAGGAGCTGGCAGGAGGGGCCAAGTGAACTATTTGCACATCTCCAAAGAGGAGCAATTGGAGCGTTTCAAGGAGCGGCTGGACGACCCGAGCAAGCAATGGAAGATCAGCGAGGCCGACTACCAGGAGCGACCCTTTTGGGACGATTACGTTTCGGCATATGGAGGATGCCTTGTCCCGGTGCGGCACCGAACATGCGCCCTGGTTCGTCATTCCAGCCGACCACAGATAGTTCCGGAACCTCGCCGTGGCCCGTATCGTCGTGGAACACCTGGACACGCTCAACATGAAATACCCCAAGCCCACGGTCGATATCGAACATCTACCCTTACCTTACCGACGAGGTGCGGTGGATTCTCGATTCGGCATTCCGCAGATCTTCTATGTCTGCGCCCAAGCTCAAGGTGAATTCTGGACGCGCAATTTTTGCCTAAAGGAGCAGACATGTTACGGGGTTGAGCGAATTCTTTGTCCCATTGGTTTCTCGGAATTTTCAGCAAGGGCGTACGATTACGCCCAGTCGCTGGCCTGGCATTATCAGGCTAAGCTGTTCTTAAACCATGTCGTCGATTTCGGTCTTCCTCCCTATGAGTACTACGCTCCAGCGGTCGACCTAAACGAGGTATTCCGGAAGACTTGCGCCGACGCTCGATACCAGTTGCTAGAGTCGGCGAAGTCGCTTACGAAAAACGGCGTTCAGCCTGAGTGCTTCGTGCAAGAGGGTGCGGTGACGGACGCGATCCTCTCCTTTGCCGAAACGCAAGGAGTGGACCTCATCGTCATGGGGACGCATGGGCGCAAAGGATTCGACCGTGTCACGCTGGGGTCGGTGGCGGAAAAAGTGTTGCGAAAAGCTTGCTGTCCTGTGCTGGTGGTCCGGAAGCCGGGGCCCGATGTTGTCGCCTCGGAAAGCGCGCAGAGTTCGAGTGAGCTGCGAAGGGTCATTTTCTGCACGGATTTTTCTGATTCCTCCCATCGGGCTCTGGATTATGCGCTCTCGGCAGCGGCAGAGTTTGATGCCGAGCTCGCCCTGCTCCATGTGTTAGAGGACATCCCAAATTCCGCGCGCGGACCCCCATGTTGTCGAAGGCGATTTGCCGCCTCACAAAGAACGGGTCGTTCCCGGGCAGGAGGTCGTCGGTCACGTAGAGCGGGGTGGGACCGGAAGCCACTCGCTTTCGAGCCGGCGAAGGGGTGGGCGCGGCCTGGCTGCGCGCCTCCTGCGGTGTGTGCCCTTACTGCCGCCGCGGCGATGAAAACCTTTGTGTGGCTCCCCGCTTCACTGGTTACGATGTCGATGGCGGCTATGCGGAATTCATGACCGCCCCGGAAGATTTCATCTACACCATCGGAATAATCACGAGCGGCGAGGCTGAGTCTCCGCTACCAGGGCACGTCACGTCTTGGCTATGCCCCGTATCAAAAGAGGATCTCTCTGAGGCTAGGAGCGTGTCCGAGAATTGGCTTAAGCGGCCACAAGGCTTGGGTAGAAATATGATCGGTGGCTAAGAGCTGGGGAAAAGTAGGCGGGGTGCACGGGAAGCAGCCGGTTGCACCGCGGGATGCGG